>Ga0326513_10002291_pt1 | contig 14179 bp, 19 predicted proteins | sample 2_2465_0518_D_FD_203654 | JGI IMG/M metagenome (GOLD analysis project Ga0326513, IMG submission 203654) | Bovine rumen microbial communities from UC Davis, California, United States - 2_2465_0518 | ecosystem: Host-associated > Mammals > Digestive system > Stomach > Rumen | place: USA...
AATAAAATACCGGCCCTACTTGGCGATAGGACCGGTAAAACCTAAAAGAGCATTCAAAGGGTATTTAGTTAAGGTCAAGCAACACCCTTAGAGTTGTTAAGGGTATCAGAATATTTTTGACCGTGAGGCTCTGACCGCTTACATTCTTTGCAAATAGTTTGCTACCCTGTATACCCAGAACAATAGGTATGTTTGACTGTGCGGCCTGTCCTGTCGCTCCAATAATACAGCTTGTAAGCGACATTGAAGGTGTTACGCCTCCAACGGGCACGCCGTCAAGAACCATGAGATCTACTGCACCGCCTTCATTCAAACTAAAATCCGTATTGAATATCACCGATATAAAAGTATTTCCGCTATTACTTCCGGTAAACGTTATCTCAGCATTGTTACCGCAGAAATGCGATACAAATGATGTGATGTAGCTTAATGCCTGGACATTGTCCGCCGGTGTATATGTGACATTTTGATTATACAAAAATGTAAAATCACCATTACCAATAATGCTCAGGGCAAACTCACCAAGGATCTCCGATGCGTCCGCCGTAGGGTGTACAAGATCTGAAGAATTGATAAAACCATTATTGTGCATGATAGGTTCACCGTTGGCGAAGTATGCGGCGTTGCTATGCTTGCTCACCTGTGATCTATAGATCTTTGCTGTAGTGTTATATACGGATATTCTCTGTGAGTTTCTATAGCCTCCAACAAAAGCTATTTTTACTTTAGCATTTGGATATGTAGTTTTTGCATAATCACAAAAACTGTCAATTCTTGCTCTAAGCGTATTCTCATTTAAAGAACCATTTGCTATAAGGTTGCCGTCATTAGCACCACCGATAACAACTATCTGAGTGATATCTTTCGGGTCTGAAATGCTTAAAGCCTGCAAAAGTGTAAGGAAATTGTCAGTTATATACACATCACTTCCAAAACCTGTACCACCTTCAATGCCCTTGTAAACATCAGGATATACATCACTTACATAGGACGCCCAGCTCTTACCGCCTGCACTGGCATCAACTGCGTATGAGTCACCAATAATGATAACCCCTGAATTAAGCACGCCGATTTTATTTTCTATGTTGGTTATGTCGGTTTCAATATCATCAATATCATTTTCTGCTGCTCCCATCCTTGTTTGCAGATCTATGATAGCACCACTTGACGCGCCATATATAAACCAAAAATCTGTATTGGTAAGTGCTGTCCCTGCCGGCACTGTCTTGCGTGCAATATAAGTTGTTCCTGCACCATTATCAACAACTTCCAGTGCATTGTACTGTGTTGTGTTGTTCCATAGTCCAACAAATTTGGGCACATAACGTGCGCCTATATACTGTCTAACTGCCATTGTTTTACCTCCTAGTATGTAAGTGTTAAGTGACCATAATCAACCCCTGCAGGGAAGTCATCATATCCAGTTGTTCCGAATGTGATATCTTCCCATCCGGATGGAACATAGGCCACAAAATAACCGTCATCAGTTAATCCGAAAAATACCATGTTTACCATATCACCAACAATATCAATGGCATTCTCCTGTACCCATTTAATCAAAGAATCCTCTAGTTCTTTAGGGTAATTGCCTGATACAATGGCCTGGTATAATTCCTTGATCCTGTCGGCAGAATCTGCCCATTCATTAAATATCTTGTATAGATTTTCTATATTATCTTTATTGGCCTTAACCATTTTAAGGATCCAATCAAGATTTAACTCATGAAAATCTGTATAAGGATATTCATTTATAAATCCATAAACCATATTAACCTCCTATTCATATATAGGAATAACAAATTCCTGCAGGAAAAGATCTGTAATATTATCATATAAGTTCCAACGCTGAACCTTGATCTCCTCCATATACATCTGCTGACTCATTGTTATGCCCTGGTTTCCGTATCTGTGTGATCTATGGGAGTCTGTAAGTTGGCTATCCTCTGAATTTACAGTGTCAACTGTTTCATGATCTTCTCTTGTCACATCACCGGTGTTCTTGACGGTGCCGGTATCTTTAACGGTGCCGGTATCTTTAACTGTGCCGGTATTTTCTACAGTTCCGGTATTTGTAACTGTATTATCATTATCAGATCCGGTTACCTGTTCTTTTGTATACGGCTGGTATGTAGCCGCATCCATTGCAGAGCGTGTGTTCTCTGTGGTTACATCTGTATTTGTTGCCGTGGTCAGATCGTCGGTCCTTGTCAGGTCGTCGGTCCTTGTCAGATCGTCGGTCCTTGTCAGATCGTTGGTCTGTGTAAGATTGTTGGTATCTTTACCGCCTCCGATTCTTGCAATGGATCCATTAAAATTCTTAAGTGAATTATGCTCTTCGTCCCACTCTTCAAATACATCCAGGTTATATAATGGTTTATAGTCCTGATTCAGTACATAAACCCATTTTTCAAAAGTTCTTTTACACTTTCTTGACCAGTAACCTATCTGCGTCTTAAGAAAATATGGATCTGAATATATTACCTCAAATTCTCCCCCACGCTGGAAGATTGTGTTGCATAAAAGGTCTTTTTCTATTCCATCCGGCAGCGTCATATCACCAAACAGATCAACACCTTCTGATGCAAGATATGATGCCATGCCTATTAAAGTAAGTTTACTGTGTGACATCTTCTGCACCTCCGTCCATGTTGGCCTTTATGTCATACCTTAATGATACATCAAGATTAAGGCCCGGATATAATTTGTTTATATCCTCTATGGATCCTTTCATTGTTTCAAGCCATACCGTTACCCGACTCACTGCGTCATACTGCCTCGATTCCGCCTCACTGGTTACCATTCTTTCCTTTTTATTATATGGAATGGTAGGAATACCAATTTCTGCATCAAACTGGTTAAGAATTGTCATGCGGTCCTGCAGCTGATCCGGAGTAAAGTATGTATCTTTAAGATTAGAGCGCTCCCAAACTTGCCAGGGTTCAACCTTATCAGTATCATCATTAAGTAAAGCCATATCATAAATAACTGCAGGTTCTCCGGCATTGATCTTATCCATGGCTTTTTTAATGGCCTGTGCTGCCTGTTTGTTACGTGCTCCAAGTATGAATCCATACTTATTATTAACCAATGAAATGTTAATAGCGTTATCCAGTTCAGATAACTGCGCAGCAAAGAATGATATTATGTCCCATATCCCGGCATAGTCCGGGGTAAGTTTTAATATTTCACAATCTTTACCTATATCAAGTTCAGCATGATATGCAGGATTAGATATAATTGCTCTGGTAGGCTGATAATAAAAATCAAACCCCGAAAGTGTACCAGGCTGGAAAAATTGGCCAAAACGGTCATTTTCAGATACAATTATAAATCCGAAACGGAAAAGACAATAATAAAGGAAGTCTCTAACTTTACCGGTCCAGGGTGAACCAATTTCAATAGTGCTTGCAGCACGCTGAAAAAGCGCCCTTTCCCAATAGGCAAAACTTCTATTATTATATGCCTTGATAGTGGCCGGGGTTGTAGTCCCGGCCAAGGCATTTATGGAGTTGTAGTTCAGAGGATAATAACCCATCTGATAACCTCCCTGTTATTATGAATCGTTGCCAAGATAAAAAACTATGCAGTTTTCTGTAGGATCCGTAATCATGTTCTTTGCAAAGTGATACCATATATTGTGATATCCCTTACGTGCCTCAATAGGTGTTGTATATGCGGAATCCATCTGATAGTCGATCATCATAGCATCCTCATCAAAGAGCACGCCAACAACATTATCAAGCTGCACCCTGTTTCCCTTCTTCTGTCCGTTGGTAGGGGTAGATACATCAGGAACTGCAGGATAAACATCTATTGCTGACGGATCATTGATGTTCTGCCAATAATCTACACCCTCATACTGACCTACATCAAGGTACTGGGGATTAAAGATCTGGCTAAACACCTGCGCTTCTGCATCATTAAGAAGAGGCTGATATATAAATGCTCTCTGTCTGTCCCTGGGGGTATGTCTTAAAAGTGAATAACTTACGCCGTTTACTGTCTTTGTAGGACTCCAATGGAATTTTTTTGACCTTGCAGTCATCTGTGTTGAAAGAGTTTTCATAACAGATACATAGTAGGCCAGGAAATCTTTAAGGTATGTGCTCAAAAGCTGGGCACTGGTATAGTTGGTGCCGAATTTGTTATTGAATCCTGCCTTAAGGTTAACCAAAGATCCAGGCTGGTTAAGGTCTACTGTCATGCCGATCATCTGCAGAACACACGCCCGGTTATAAGCCTCTTTCTGCGATTCAATATCATTTCCCTTTTCGGTCATGATACCGGCTACAAAGGAATTAAACTCCTCCGGGCCTCTGAAAGCAACCTTAAGCTGATTCTCATAAATTGTTATGGAATCATCCCAAACATCACGGCCTGCAAAGTTCAACTCCAAGGGTATAGCTTGATTCTGCTCCCACATGGTACCAAGTCCGCCCATGGGAAGAATGGATCCGTTAACAACTCTGTTAACTCCATTGTCCAGTGTGTTAGCGTGCTGGGTATACAGATCTGTATTAAACCATCCTGATGCCTGTGCATCTTTAGAATAGAAAGAAATCTTTCGCATCCTTTCAGAATACATATCTGTATTGAGCGAATTGATAGTTCTGAATTTTGCATCATAAGGTCTAACTGCCATAAAAGTACGGCCAAGGACTCTTGATAATGCATTGAGTACATTTTCTGTACCCTGTGCCATAAGGAAATCTCCTACGCTGGCAAAAGATGATGCATCTACAGCCTGGATAGAATCATTCTGACCTGTTGCCTCTTTTACGACAAGGTTTATGAGGCTATATGCATCCTGTGGTGTAAGTGATCGTGCCATGTTTTAACCTCCGTTTACATGAATTTTCTTACAGTTTCTTGTAATATCTCATCATCGGTCTTTTGTGTATTACCGCTGATATCCTTTTTGGTTTCCGCTGCCTGGAATGCTGCTATCTTTTTCTTAAGTTCTTCAATCTCTGCATCCCTTGGATCCGGTTTTACCTCACTTTCCCTAAGTTTAGATTCATTCTCTGCGATCTGTTTTTTCAGATCTTCAATTATCTTGTCCTTATCATCTTCCGGGAGTGGACCCCCGACCGGGTTTTTTACCGGCTCAGGGTCCTGTTCATGGGAATTTGGCTCAAGGGCAAGCAGGTCCTTTATATCTTTTGGCGAATATCCTGCTTTTGCAAGATCTATTATATCAGTAAATTTCATATATCCTCCTATTGTATAGGCCCCTTGACGGCTGACCAAGCCACCTATCCCCCGTTGCCAGGGTTGGTCTATAGGTAATGGGGCCTAATTAATTTATAACACTTGCTTTATTATATGTCAATTATTCATAATAAAAGCCACTATTCAGAAAATTATTAACTGCCTGTGTTTCTGTGTCCGGTGCTGCTAGGGCAATGGATGCACCCTGACATTTAATAAAGCCTGATAATGTATTTATCACTCTATTCTTGCATAAAGGCCTACCATATACAGTATTGGGAATGTCCCCGGATCCATAATTACGCACATATAATAGCATCCTGGGATTGCTTATTATGGATGCAACATTACCGGATCCACCAATAATTGACAGTGTGGGCGATAGTATATTTTTGATCCCGTTAATTATATCAACTGCACCGGTAACCAGTCCGGCACCTGCAGCAGTGAGTGTTGACATATCGGGGGCAGCTGCAAGGGCCTGTGATGACATACTGTTTGATTGCCCCACTGGTATATCTATACCTATCTGACCGCTAAAGGATGAAAAGCCATCTGTCATGACCTGCAAGCCACCTTGCGTACCTTCTCGCCCAAAGGTCAAGCGCATTTCTCCGGTTATCCAGTCAATACATACTCTTACCCGTGCAGATCCCCATATAAGTGCAGGGTCCAGTTCTACGATACCAATATTAGGAAGATCTGCAATTACCCTTGTAAAGGCCGGGTTGACCTCTCTAAAATCACCATTATATGCCTTAGTAGGTATGTTTAACGTTACGTTCTGATAATATAATGAACTTGTCAATAATTTAAATGTCCCAGGTTGCCACCATCCCAATATCATTGGTGTATCGGTTCCTGCAATATCTGCTTTAGCAATGGGAAACCATTTTATTGATATCACATACTGAAAAGGATTAAAAAATGTCTTAACCATTGAATCAGTCAATACATCGGGAAAATTACTGTCTGTAGTGATAAAATCAAGGAATCTTACCATATCACTTTTATTCATAATCCATGATGCTATTCCGGTTGGTGTGCTGCTGGATCCGGGGGAAACCGTCCGCACAATAAAACATCCGTCAATATCTACCGGGTATAATTCTGTAGTTGCCACTGCTTCATTTACTAAATCCTGGTTAGCAGACACGGCTGAATCATTTAACCACTGGTCATGCGCTGATGCTGCTCTCTCTATAAAAGCACTATATCCCCCTATAACCGTCTTATGTGTTGCCAGTACATCAAGGGTACAATGCACTTCTACCTGATCTGCAGATATCATCACTATATCGTCAACAAAATAATAATTGCCAAAACACTGACAATAGTTAATGCCGGAATCAATACCGGTACCAAGAATAAAAACAGGCTTTTCTATGCTTGTATTCTCTTTCAGATACACATTGTAGTCCCTGCTGGCCCCGGTTGGCTGCAGTGTGCTATTGATCTTTTTGGAAAAGTTAGACCATGTTTTTAATGTCATTATTTCAACCTCCTATATAATATGGAAGAAACAAACCCCAGGGCCGTAAAGCATACCCCTAAAATAGTATATGTTATGAATAAAGATAAATCAAATACCGTGGCCATAATATTCGCATTCCCTCCTTTTACAATGTTGCTTGCCCTGTCTTTGGCTCAAGTGTTTTTATTGCGACCATAGTAGCCTCCTCAAGTTCTCCCGGTTGCATTGTCAGACCGCATCCCTCACAGGTTCTCGGACAATTCTTTTCTTCTGTCATACATCTATAATTAGTCTTTAATACTGCTATAGCCTCTTCTCTTGTCATTTATTCCTCTCTTTCCATCTTTGCCCCACAATTAGGGCAATAATTGTATGTTCTATACTCGTCTATATACTGACCAAATCCGCATTCAGAACAGTATGTAACTCTTATCGTTTCATTTTTTTTCCAATGCCCTGTCTTTTCTGACCCAAAATCTCCACACTTATCAGCGTAGGAAGTTGATACACTTTCTATCCTGTAACATACAGATTTGTGAATACAATCATCACATTTCATTATTTATCCTCACTTTCCATTCTCGCACCACAATTAGGGCAAACATTAGCACCTATTGCTTTTTTATTACTTTTCCTAAAGTATGATAATGACTTACATTCAGAACAAATGAATTTATAAATAAATTGTCCGTCTTGGTTTATAAAGAACTCATTTGTCTGTATCCATTTCCCTGTCTTTGGCTGTGGCGTGACGGATGGTACTTTGTTTATCGCATATAAGACCGACATACTATTCCGCCACCTATCGCTATCAAAGCCATCAGCGAACTGGCTATGAAGTGAATTAATTACCACTTTTCTGCTGATACAGTCCTCGCATGGCTTTTGATCTAATGATTCAAGTGCTATCTTGATAAATGTTCTGTCCTTTGCATCAAGATACTTGTCTTTAAGCCATTCTGTGCCGTATTTTATTGCTTCTTCTCTTGTCATTCCTTATCCCTCACTTTCAACAAAACCCCGGCAGGATAAGCGCTAACCTGCCGGGGAAACCTAAGAGAGAAGCCATCAGGAAAATGTAATTTTCTTTGCCTTGATAATTACATCATCCGTTCTTGCATCTTTCATTATAATAACAAGCTTTCCTTTTGTAAACTCTACAGACTTTATATAATCTGTATTGAAAACATGGATATATCCTCTTTCATCTTCGATACTAATCATTTATGGCCCCCTCTATATCTTTTTCAAGCCTGGAGAGCAGATCATCAGAAACCGGAAAATAAACATATTTATAATATTTGCCGTCGCTGCCCTTCCTGCTGGGGAATGAAAGGAAAGATGTTTCCTTGCCGTCAACCTCCCTGGTAACATAGAAAGCACCATAGATTGATACACCATTAACTATCAGATCCAGTGCGATGTCACCGGAATCCAATTCCTTTGCCCTTGATACCTCTATGGTATAGGTGTGTGTGTTCTGTTCCTTGTCCTTTTTTCTTGCAACTGCCATTGTCTTTACCTCCAATTCTTTTATAGTTGCATTTACAGTTCTTATATAATCGGAATATCACGAGTCGAAAGATCAACCCATCCGTTTATACCTTCTATTACTCCCCTACTGCTATATTGCCATATATCTGCCATAACATCAGGCGGAGTATTACCCCACCTTGCAACCCATAAGGGCACCTTCTTTTGATATAGGATTGCAAGGTTCAAATGGTCATAAAACCATGATTGTGATGCATATATGCCTATCTTCCAATCAGGACAGATAGCATGGATCTTCTGTCTGACAGATAACAGCATCTGTGTTCTGGTGTCCTTTGTTAGTTTGTCGGCTCTTCCGGTTCTTGCATCATTGGAATATTCTGAATCAAGCCATAATGTTATGGGCATATATCCATATTTCTTTAACAGGTTAAGGATCCATATAGAAGTCTCTATGCATTCATGCTCTGTAATATCTGTAGGGAAGAAATAGAACTCCCTGGGGATTCCATAGGCCTCACACATTTTGTCATTTTCAAGAAATGTTGGATCCTTATGCAGGGATCCGGTCTTATTATATCCCTGATAACCTATGCGGAGTATAGCCCCCTCAATCTGTGGCTTTACCCGGTCCCATTCTATTATACCGTTGTGTTTTGATACATCTATTATTGGTTTCATGCGCTTTTCCTTCCTCCGGCTTCGCCGGAATAAATTAATGTTCCAAATGAGTATGATACAATACTCCAATGAGTATGATACAATACTCCAATGAGTATGTCAACATTATTTTTCATTTTTTAATTGATCCAGTACATCCTTTAATTTCCCCGGTATTGGGACATTCAATCTTGATATATTCTCTAAAATGCTGATGCCCTCATTGGCTATGTAGAAAAATATAATAGAGGTCCTCACACATGCACCGGACTCCATTACATACATATCAAAAATATTACCGACGGCCACCAGGATAAAGATACAAACCTTCTTGATGATACCCTTGAAACCTACTTCACTGGATAATTTTTTTTTATATATGGCCACTAATACCCCGGTTATATAATCAATGACCACAAACGCAACCAGCGCAAACATGAATCCATCCATCCTTCCAAAGATAGCCCCTGCAGCAACTCCGATTAGGGCAGCATAAAATTTTATAAGATCCCATACACTTATCATTTTGACCTCCTTATATCTTAAAATATTTTATATAGTTCATAATTACATCATACATTGTATAAGTCTGAAAAACCACATCTTTATTGATGCAGGCCTCTTTTATATCAAGTCGTTGCTCAATATTAAACAACTTTTGATCATTCTCAATATTTAAGTTGTAGTCCTTTTTGTATTTTGTGCTGACACTGGCTGTGATAAAATATTTCCGGCCCTTCCTATATATAAACCAATGATCTGTTTTGTATTGGATCCGGCAGATACATCTGTACCCCTTCAAGTTGACATTGCCTACTGCAGAAAAATCATCATATGCGAATTCATTATTTAAGGCCATTCTGCCCCATGATGTATGGGCCATCCTCTGATATATGATACTTTTTTCTTCCTCCTGCTTAAAATCATTACTCTGCAGGATCCTGATAAAAACACCATCTATGGTAAAACCATCTATTCCCTTTAATGACATATCAGCTATAATATCTGTAATTTCCAATATATTACACATAGGATTTGATATGCTAACGGCATTGGCAAGGCATATCAGCTTTAAGGGTTCACGGCCTCTGATCTCCCTATCCCTTGATACCGTCTTATACAGATCCATGACCTGTTCACCTTCCTTTTTACTTACACGCTCCCAGGGTTGAGGGATGAACTCATCAAAGATGATATAATCACACTCTGACAGGTCAAAACCTTTGAATTTTTGCACTGCAGATAAGGCTAATACATATCCAATAGGTTGGCCGATTGGCTGGTTATTATCATCATGCTGCCAAAATCCGCCGATACCATTAGCACTTATCAACTGCGCCTGGATATTAGATCCGGTGTCCCTGTTTATTGGCTTAAATGGGGATAAGTCTATGTTATATTCAGATAATCTGCCCCTATTACATAAAAGTTTTACATCATCAATGGTCCGCTTTAAGAACACAAATTTTTTCTTTAGATTCATGCACATTTTCAAGGCACCATAGGTCTTACCGGTTGACCGGCCACCTATGACGATATAACACCAGCGGTCCGATCTGATATCATCAGCGATATTATAATATATGTTATTATTCATAATAATGTGGTACCTCTACATATTCTTTGATAAGTTCATCAAAGGTAAAATCACTTTCAGCAGATAATAAATAATCGCATGGTGATAGATCTATACTGTCCCCAGTTTTGTTGCCTTGGTCATCTGTATAAATATCATCAACAAAGAAATATTTATGCTCAAGTTTTCCGGTTGTCTCTCCGTCAAATATCAGACCAGGCTTAAAATTATTGATATCATCATGTAAACATTTAACCCCCGTTTTTTTCGGTACACCTGCAACTGTGATTTTTAGATCTCCGCTTTTATATCTGCAAGCATACCTTTTAGCGCCACATGTTCTAAACTCTGTATATTCTCCATCTAATTCGCCGATACCAAGGACAAATTCTTTATCATTGATAATAATAGGATCATAACCGGCCTTTTTCAGATTCTCCCGGCAGCGGCCGTTATATTCTTTTATAAATGCTTCATCAAATCCGATGCCATATACACTATCAGTATCTGAATAAAGCCATATAGAATCATCACCATGTAAAGCCCCTGTCCCAAAGGTCATCAAATTATATGTTGCTATAGCTGTACAGTAGACACCAAACTGATAATTTAAAATGCTGTTGAACTTCTTGCAATATTTGTTATAACTTTCCTCCGGGTCCGATACCTTAACCCTGTTATAATATCCGGTCTTATAATCTTCCTCTATTTCATCCATGATAACGTGCTGGGCACACATTCCAAAAAGTGAGTTCAATTTTGCCTTGGCTATAGCGTACAACACTGGATCACCATTTTTGAGGGCCGACTTGTCATAGTAAAGCTTATAAACATAATCACGAAACCACTTCGGAAGATATCCCTTTTTAGCAAAATGACAATCCAGGATCTTTACATCATCAAAGTCATATTGCTTCATTATGATCTGCAAATCATATTCTGTACATGGAATGATAACAAGTGTGGCCTGCAGTATTCGCCCATTATCAACAACTGCATCAAGGGTTTTCTTACATTTAGAATTTTGCAGATATGGCATAGGAATGTCATCATTTTTTAATATTGGATTATATAAAACCAGGTAAAAAATAAATGCATATGTATCAAGACTATCCAATATATCAGATAGGCCAAAATCATACGGTGTGAATTTTTCAATAGGAAATCCGGGGATGCATAAAAGTGCATATGGATATGATGATACAAAATCCCTGCACTGAATATCACCTTTTACTGTTTCGTTTAAATAATGCCTATTTGCATGACAATACCCCCCGTGAAAACAATCTTCAAGAAGCCTCAGGACATGATAACCCCCCTCACGTTTCAAAAATCTATCATGCCCCCTGTTTAATTTTGCAATACTCCTAACTTCTTCCCTGGGGATGCCCGTTGCCGTATATGGCATTGAGTATATCTTCTTATTTAACGCACGCATTGTTGAATTGAGGCATTCAACACCGCATAAAACATCATTACAAAAATATTCTATTTCTTCCTTTGTATAATTGTATTTTTCATGCTGATTCCTGATCTTCTCATAATCCCATTGACCAACCGCTTTTTTATGCTCAACATCAAGGTCCTTCCCCCATTTTTCCAAAGACCTTTGAGCAAGTATCAAAGAATCTCGGAGTTGTATACCATTTTTAAAAGTTATGCGGATAGGATAATGGGGTTTTGTATTTAACTGCTTTTTAGGTTCTCCCCATGAATTGAACATAAACTTTCTCAAAAATACGTAGTCATAAGCAAGATTATGACAGTGCAAAAATAGATAATAACCCTGCAGGACCTTTTTTATTTCATTTATACATGTTATAAAATCTTCCGGATCATCACCCCATAAGCAACATAACATATGGTCATAACTCATTATAGCCAGGGACCATACAACAATGTGATTATGATATGGTTCATCATGTCCGGCCTTTTTTGATGTCTCAGTATCAAACATTATAACTGCGTCGTTGTATGTTTGATGCTCTCCCTTGCCGGTTGAATTCTTGACCGGAATACACCGCAGCTTATTAAAATCATAATCTCCCCAAAATGTGCATTCATAATCAACCTTTTCTATTCTTCTCCTGCGTGCTTTTTCTATCTTTTGCATGATCCAAACTCCCAATTTTTTAAACATTTTCTATCTCCCTCATAAAATCCCTTACCATTTTTTCTGATACCTTTTTAATAATTATGTCCTGATCTTCATATATTGCATTAAATTCCTTATAATCAGATAGTTTTTTATGCTGCCTTCTTGCCTTTTCTACCAGTTCTTTCAGTTTTTCCTTGTTTTTCTGTATGACCGCTATTGTGTCCATCGTGGTATAAAACCCAAAATTATCAATCAAGGATGATTGCATCACCCTGGTAAAGTCCTCCGGTTCAAAGTCTGTACCGAACTTCTTATTAATTGAGTTGGTTCTCTTCTCTATCTCATACTTTTTATATCCGGCATATGTACTTGTTTTTGATTCTAGGAACCTTTGAACATTTTTCAATGCTCTTTTTAGCGCCTTTTCTGTTTTGGGAATTGCACGGTTAAATCGTGGTGGTTTCCCTTCCGGGGTTGTCCTTTTGAGGTCATATGCTGCCCTTCTATATGCCATCTGCATCAATTCAGGGGTTTTATCTGCACGCTTTTCAATACGCACTAAACGCTGGTCCGCCCTCTTTGCCAGTTTTACATATTCTTTCCGAAGTTCATCATAACTTGCCATTAGAAATTATCCCCCTTCTCTGTAGATCTCTTACCCCTCCATACCAAAAGGGCATATCCTGCGGTCTTGGGTCCGGTGTCGGCGGAGTCGGTGACGGATCCGGAGGATCTACCGCATTTACAATATAATCATACCATTCTGCAGTATACTGCAAGCGTTGGGTTAATGCTGCAACCCCTGCACGCTCACGCTCTGCAAGATATGCTTTGCAAGCTTCCGCCGGGTCTGTTAATTGGCAAAACTGCTGCCAGGTATAACTATAATTGGAAGTCTTTAACCAATAACCGGATGCACCGTCTATTCTTTCACCTTCGCACTTGATACGGTATAATTGGCCAGTGCCATCATACCAATTATACCCCCTTGCAGATAACCATGATTGTAAAATACTGCCTGGGGTCCATTGGATAAGACCATATCCGTATTTACCGGATCCGCCTTTTCCAATCTCCTGTTGTCCTGGATTAAGGAATGATTCATGCTGCATATTTCCTAAAATACCGGCCATTGCAGCAGAAGTCATATAACCGTTAAAGTAATTGACAAATTCATCTACATTCTGTTTCATCTGTGCTTTAGTCATGCCGGGATTAGATGATGTTATATTATAGTACCATGCCATATAATCACCTCATTTTATTAAATATAGTAGGATCTCCGTCTAATACAAACCGATTGGTTAAGAGCTGCATTTCTACATCAATCTTTGCCTGTATCAATCCTATCATATATTTAGGCGGAGTTCTATCACCCCGGATCCAATTTTGCATGGTTCGTTCCGGTATGCCGGTTATCTGACAGACAAAGTGCCAATTTGATATGTTATAGGCCTCTAATAGTTCATTGATTGATTCATACATATAATTATCCCTCCTTCATTGAGTATTATAACATACTCATTGAGAATGTCAAACTACTTACGTATATACTTAAGTAGTGATATAATATGTATGAACCTCCTTAGGTTTAATGCATACTTTTCTCCAATACCGATCCTAGATCCGTCTAGGGCCGGTATTTTATTGCGCCCCCATGACATGA
>Ga0326513_10002292_pt1 | contig 14176 bp, 11 predicted proteins | sample 2_2465_0518_D_FD_203654 | JGI IMG/M metagenome (GOLD analysis project Ga0326513, IMG submission 203654) | Bovine rumen microbial communities from UC Davis, California, United States - 2_2465_0518 | ecosystem: Host-associated > Mammals > Digestive system > Stomach > Rumen | place: USA...
GCACACAGCATGCTTCGCACCGCGGACTGCGGGCGTCGCAGACGGCACGGCCGTGCAGAACAATACAGTGACAGAAGTCAGAGGAGCTCTCCGGAGGAAGAATCTTCCGGAGGGCTGTTTCTATCTTTTCGGGCTCTTTGAGATTGTCCACAAGACCCAGGCGGTTGGAGATGCGGATGCAGTGCGTGTCCACCACCACGGAGCCGGGCACCCGGTAAAGGTCGCCCAGCAGGAGGTTTGCGGTCTTGCGGCCGACGCCGGGGAGCTTCACAAGCTCCTCCATGGTGTCGGGGACCTTGCCGTTGTGCTTTTCCAGAAGCATGACGGCGCAATTCACAATATCCCGCGCCTTGGCATGATAGAAGCCGCAGGAGTGGACATACTGTTCGACCTCCGCGACATCGGCCTCGGCAAAGGCCTCGAGGCTGGGGTAGCGCGCAAACAGAGCGGGCGTCACCATGTTGACCCGCTCGTCCGTGCACTGGGCGGAGAGCCGGACGGAGAAGAGAAGCTCATAGTCCTTCCCATAATCCAGAGAGCAGACTGCCTCCGGATATTCGGCAAGCAACAGACGGACAATTTCGTTTACCTGTTCCTGTGTGCGCATGGTATAAGCCTCCTTCGGATATCGGCCTTTTTTGTTAATGTGATTATAATCAAATTGGAATGAACCTGTCAAGGTGGGATCCGATCAACGGAATAAGGGAAAGAAAGAGAGCCAACTCGCGTGAAAACAGCATTATGACAGCAGCTCTTCATGACGAGCATTAACAATTGACAATAGAATTGACTAAATCTATAATATAATAAAAAATTTAACATTATTTCATGCGAATAATCATATTTACTCGTAAGATCAGATTCTGTGAGAGAAAATAAGAGGAACATGTATGGGCCGGATGGAAGGATCTCATCAAAATAGAATACCCTGTGTGATTGCCGTTTGCTCGGAGATTGCATTCGGTATTCTGCTGCTTCGTCCTCTGAAGACAAGCTTCATCCTTGCACCGGCCGTGGTGATTCTGCTGGGGGTATTGCTCCGGAGAGCCAATGCACAGAACGGAAGTGAAAGCAGCGAAGACAAGCGTTTCATGCCTTGGATCCATGCCGGCCTGATTTCTCTGCTTCTGGGTGTGATTTTTGCCGCTGTCTGGATGAGAACAAAGAGAATTGTTTCCGTACGGTTCGTTGACTGGAAGCAGGCAGGGCTGATTCTCACCATTGCCGTAGCGGCGGGACTGTGTTCCGTTCCGCTTGTCAGAGAAATTCTGCAGTTTTTCTCCCGATCCAGAAAAAAACGGCAAGAAAAAAACGGCACAGAATTGTCCGGGCTGTCGAATCGGGAAGAAAAGCTCAGTCGAAAAGACAGAATGCTCCTGTTTCTGCTTGCGGCGGTGCTTGTAACGATTTGCTCCCAGTCTTCGCCGCTGTATCCGCTCAATACCTGGGTCGATGCCAATTGCTTTTTCACAGTCGGAAAGTCCATGCTGTTCGGCAAAGTTCCGTACCGTGACCTGTATGAACAGAAAGGTCCGCTGCTGTATGCATTGTATGCACTGGCGTATCCGATTTCACACCGCAGCTTTTTAGGGGTCTGGCTGCTGGAGATTGCGGCTGCTTTTGCGTTCCTCTTTTTTTCGTCCTGCACGATCCGGCAGATCATCGGTCGCAAAAGCCCCCTGGTCCTTCTTCTTTCATCGGTACTTGTCTATACGGTTCCGGCCTTCTTCAAGGGAGGGAGCGCAGAGGAACTGTGCCTGCCACTGCTGATGATGGCGATCTGCTACGGAACAGCCTCCATTATGCAGAACCGGGATCTAAGTATCAAGGAGGCACTGCTGATTGGAATGAGTTCCGGGGCCGTACTATGGATCAAGTACAGCATGCTGGGATTCTATTTCGGGTTTATTCTGGTTCCTGCATGGCGCATGGTACGGGAAAAGCGCTTCAGACAGCTGCTGTACTTATTGCTGTCTATCGCGGCAGGTGTTGCGCTGATCAGCCTGCCGATTTTGTTGTACTTCAGTCTCAATGGAGCCATTTCGGATCTCTGGACAGCGTATTTCTATAACAATATTTTCCTCTATGGAAACAGTTCATCCCTGAACGGCATGGTCCATAACCTGCTCTCAGGGGCCGCTTCGATGCTGACGTTTAATGACGCAACGATCCTTCTGACGTTGTTTGCGGTCATCAGCCTGCTACGTGAAAAAAACTATGCCTATGCTGCGTTTATAGGGCTCTGTTTCCTGTTTGCGTTTCTGCTGGTCTATATCGGGGGAATCACATGGATCTACTATTCAGAGATTCTCTGCGTGCTTATTCCCGTCGGGGTGGCACAGCTTTGGAAGGCCTTTTCCGAGGGGATAATCGGCGACCGGGAATTGGAACAAGCTGAAAAAAACAGAGGAAAGCATGTTCTTGGAGCATTCACTGCTGTCTTGTTGATTGCAGCGCTGCTGGGAAACGGGAATGCCAGGATGCTTCAATACAGAAAGGCTGATCTGCCGCAGTTTCAATTTGCAGAAACCATCTCCGAGACACCGGATGCGACGCTTTATAACTATGGTGCGCTGGATCTCGGACAGTACACGGTCAGTGATATTGTTCCCAGCTGTCGATATTTCTGTATTCTGAGTATCGATCTGGAGGAAATGTATACAGAAGCAAGCCGCTACATATCCGAAGGAGCCACGGACTATATCGTTTCCCGGGGCGCGATGGTTGACAGCCCGAACTATGTCCTGGTTCAGTCTGCTTTATTTACCGATGAAGGCGTAGAATTCCCCTATTATCTGTATCGACGCAGATCCGTGAAGTAGGAATAAGAGACAGAATAAGCACAGAGGCAGACAAAATGTCTGCCTCTGTCTATGTTTTGAAAACTGAATTACTTCAGCGGCTGAGGGTGATGGTCCCGCCGCACTCGATGGCGTCGAGATAGGTCCCGCCGTAGGTCCCGCGATACTGCCAGATGACTTCGACCGGGATGTTCCGGGTCTCACCGCCGGAGAGCGTGACCGTGACAGTCCGGCTGTTGATCTTCGTGGAGACGGGCGTGGTGGTGGTCGGAATCTCGATCGCCGGGGAGGCGAGGGAGAAGTACTGCCCGTCGACGGCGATGTTCAGCACGTCCGGCGAGGCGGTGGTGTAAAGACTGTAGGAATCGACATAGGCCGTCACGGTGATGTCGACGGTATTTGCACCGCTGACCAGCGCGGTCCAGTCAGCGTGGACGTTGATGGAGGTGCCGGAATCGGAGCGGAAGGTGCCGCTGCCGAGACTGGTGCCGGTGGGAATGACGGAGGCGCTGTTTCCGGCGTCCGTGTTGCCGGAGGCGGTATTGGCGCCGGGGACGATGGGAATCAGCTCCTGAGCCGGCAGCATGTTGGCGTCCGCGCCTGGAACGGGAGTGGGTGTGGCGGCCGCGGTGCCGGCATTCCCGGAAGCGGTGGAGTTGGAACCGGAGCCGGAGGGAACGCTCACACCGGCCGGCGGCGGGGTCGAGGTTTTGACCGGCTGTACGGTCTCAGACGGCATGGAGGTAGAGGGCGGGTAATAGACCGGCGCGTCGGTCGGCACCGCGGCGGGCGTCGGGGCGGCCTCCGGGGTCGGGGTCGGCTCCGGCGTTTCCACGGCGACGGTCGGCACGGCGGTCGTGGTGACGTTCTGATACGGGTTGGCGGTGGATGTGGGACGGTCAAGTCCCGTCAGGAAAATAATCACAACCGACACAACCAGCAGAAAGACCAGAAGCATCAGCAGTGCGGTGGTTTTGTTGCTTTTCATGGCAGCTCATCTCCTTTGGATCAGACGCGGCGGAAGGACGCGGAATTCAGAAGAGCGCGGAAGTCCGCCGTATCCGGGATGGTCTCAAGCTCGTCGTCATTGTCCGGCGCCTTTACCAGCGTGAGCAGCAGATAGCTGTGCGTATCGTCCGGAATCGGGAAGGCGAGACAGAAATGATCCCCGTCGCGGAACTTCACACCGGTGAGCGCGCCATAGGCGGCCGTGTCGAGATCGGGATGGCGGGAGCTGAGCTCCTGGGTAAGAAGGGTAAAGTCCTCGCCGCTGTAATAGCTGCCGTATTCCACCTGGACGGAGAAGTCCTCTCCGCTCAGAATTCCGACATGGGAATCGCCGGATTCCGTCAGGAACTCGTCCTCGACCACGGCGAACCGGAAGCGCTCCGGGTTGTAGGGGAAGCGGAACTCAACCGTGGCGGCATCCTTGAAGCCGGAAATAAAGCTGTAGACCGCTTCCTTCTCTTCGGCGGAGGGAGCGGGAGCCTGCACCGGAGCGGCGGAAGAGCCGGAAGCGGCGGCAGGCGCGGGGGAGGCGGCAAGTTTTTTCTTCAGATAATAAGAGGCTGCGCCGACCGCGGCACCGGTCAGGACGGAGAGCCATAAATGTTTCGTACGCATCATTATGCTCCTTACCAGTTTAATGGATGTTAATGGATCAAAAAGTTATCAGATCGTATTATACTGGAAACCGGCAATTTTTACAATCCCCTCCGCAAAAGATTCCTCCTGATTAAGAATTTACAAAGAAATTCCCGCTTGTCAAGGCATCACAGTTATGCTAAAATATCTATGTTTGACTAAAAGTATCATGTGAGCAGACAGACAGAAAAACAGCTCGTTTTTGACATGTTCTGATACACCGGAAAGGTACGGCTATGAAAAAAAAGAAAACAAAATCCGGGGGCAGCGCCCTTGTCCGCTTTATCGACCGCGTGTTCGGCCTGATTGTGGCCGCGGTAATCGTGGGCGGCATCTTCGGCCTGGCGCTGGAATGGATCCTGGTGAAAGGACCGTCCCCCGCCCTGAGAGACTCGTTCGTGATGACCATGATGTGGACCCGGCGCTTTGACTTTATTCCGCAGATTTTCCTGACGCAGGAAGAGACGGACACCATCTTCAACGAGCACTGGTCCATCAACAACACCGAGGCCACCGACACCAGCCTCATCACCGTGAAGGCGAGCCAGCCCAAGTCCGATGAGGAAAGCGGACCGCAGGCGGACGACTACGGATACATTGACGAGGACGGCGACGGCATCATCATCGTGGACGTGAAGAAGAAGGGCTTTGTCGGGAAGATGGTCATCATCCTCGACCCGAGCCGCGTCTTTGTCGGAAAGCCCGAGGTCTACGGCGGCTACGGCCTGACGCTGGATGAGCTTGCCAAGCGCTATGATGCGCTCGGCGGTGTCAACGGCGGCGGCTTCTATGACCCGGAGGGCGGCGGCACCGGCGGATACCCGGACGGCCTGACGGTGGTAGGAGGAGAGATCTTCCACGAAGGAAACTCGACCCGTACGTTCTGCGGACTGGATAAGAACAACATTCTCCACGTCGGGGACTATGACTCCGACGAGGCGGTCGAAGACGGCATCCGTGACGGCGTGAGCTTCGGCCCGGCCCTGATTATCAACGGCAAGGGCGAGTACGGCAACCACATGGAAAGCGGCATCAACCCCCGTACGGCGGTCGGACAGCGCGCCGACGGCGCGATATTGCTGCTGGCGATCGACGGACGCCAGGTCCACTCGATCGGCGCCAGCTTCGGCGACGCGCGCGATGTCATGCTGGACTTCGGCGCGGTGAACGCCTGCAACATGGACGGCGGCTCCTCCACGGTTATGTACTATGAAGGTGAGTATATCAACAGCCCGTCCTCGGCCAGCGGCACCTCCCGTGCCCTGCCGGACGCATGGCTGTTCAAGTAAACCACCGTAGAGATCGGAGAGAATAATGGCGACGAAAAGAAGAAACAGAGCCTCCGGCGTCTGGACCGCGATCTATGTGGTCATTCTGATCCTCTGGATCCTGTTCCTGTGTGCCTGCGGCCTTTACGTGCTCAACGAGGTCTGGGAGTATGCCAGCGTCTATGACCAGACGCAGATTGACCCGGTGATTGAAGATTATTTTAACCGCCTCCAGACCAATATGTGGACCGACGGCATGGATGTGCTGGTCCGGACCATGCCGCATCCGACCAAGACGGACGCGGAAGTGAAAGAGCTGATCCAGACCACGCTGCGTCAGAATCCTTTGAGCTACGCGGTGAAGCCGGGCTTTGCACGCAGCGACAGCGTGACCTATAACATTCTGTGCGGCGCGAATATCATCGGTGAGGTGATCCTCACCCACGACACCACCGTAAACCTTGTCAAGGACATCGACCTGCCCTCCGCGGTCGTGGGCGTTCTTGCCAAAATGGGCGTTGCGATTCAGCCCGAGCTGTACCCCTGGAAGGTAGCGGGCGAGAGCTATGACTTTGCCGAGCTGGGGCTCTATTCCAGCGTCCGTGTCACCGTGCCGGAGAACTACCGCGTCGAGGTGGACGGCGTGACCCTCGGACCGGAATACATCATCGAGACGGGCATCAAGTATGACAACCTGACGAACCTGTACTATGAGTATGAAGGCCTGCCCACCAAGGTGACCTACAAGCTGGAAGACAGCATGGGTGACTCGAACGTCGTGATCTATGACGAGAACGGCAACGTTTTTGAGATTGATGAGAACGAGGGCGATGCCCAGTTCATGAAACAGCTGGACGAAGCAACCCGCCTGAGCTATACGGACTTCATCAACGGCTTTGCCGACAAGTTCCTGCTGATGCGCTCGAACACCATCGAACCGATGTACGCCTACTCCCAGCTGCAGCCCTACATCAAGCAGGGAACCGACATGGACAACCGTCTGCAGCAGTCGATGATCGACACCTGGTCTCACAACTCCTATTATCAGTTCAACGGCAGCCAGATCCTCAGGGCCTATGAATTCGTCAATCAGCTGATCATCATCGAGTTCCACGCGGAGGCTTCCGCCCAGCAGCCGGCCGGTCCGAACGAGATCTCCAGCGATTTCCGGGCGGTGATTGAAACGACAAGCGGCAGCCCGCAGGTGATCTGGGTCGAGGATATCTGACAGAAAGGAAAGCGGAATGACACCGGAGGGAACAGCGATGCCTGAAAAACCGGATTGTACAAAGCGCTGCGCGGTGGTGCTCCCGTCGCTCAACCCGAACGAGAAGTTCGACCGCGTCATCGACGGACTGCGCGAAGCGGGCTTTCAGCGGATCATGATCGTCGACGACGGCAGCGACGAGAGACATCAGGCGCACTTTACAAGAGCGGAGGCTTTTCCGGAGTGCTCCGTGATTCATCACGAGGGCAACAAGGGAAAGGGCCGGGCCCTGAAGGACGGCTTTACCGAGGTGCTGAAGCGCTTTCCGGACACGGAGGGCGTCATCACCATCGACGGCGACGGCCAGCATCTCACCAAGGATATCATCGCCTGCGGGAACCGGATGCTGCAGGAGGGAAACAAGATCATCCTCGGCTGCAGAGACTTCGATCTGCCGGGGGTTCCGCCGCGGAGCGTCGCCGGGAACAAGACCACGTCCCGCATGTTCCGCCTGTACGGGATCCGGCTCTCCGATACACAGACCGGCCTGCGTGCGATACCGACACGGTTTCTGAGCCGCTTTACCGCGATCGAGGGCGAGCGCTTTGAGTATGAGACGAACATGCTTCTGAAGATGAAGCGCAGGGGCATCGATTTTGTCGAGCAGGCCATTGAGACGGTTTATGAGGATGAAAACGCCGGGTCACATTACAACGCGGTGAAGGACTCCTGGCGGATCTTCAAGATCATGGTAAAAGATCTGCTGCGGCGGAGCTGAGCATGAAAAAGGGGAAACAGCCGCTGCTGTATGTTCTGAGCTCCGTGGCTTCCTGGGCGGTGGATACCGGCGGCTTCTTCGTGCTGTCGCTGCTGTTCGGCAGCATGCTCGGGGCGTATTCCGAACCGGTCTGCAACATTGCGGCGCGCGTGATTTCGTCGTTTTTCAATTTCAACCTCAACAACCGGCTGGTCTTTCAAAACAGCGGCTCCTACGGAAAGGCGCTGCTTCGCTACTACTGCCTCGCCGTGCCGCAGCTTGCGGCGTCGACCCTGCTGCTGACGCTTCTGGTGCGGCTGCTCGGGATCGAGACGACACACGGCGCGACCGGGGTAAAGATCGCGGTGGACGGATGCCTGTTTGTGGCAAGCTATTTTATTCAGAAGTTCTGGGTGTTTCCACACGGGGAAAAAGAATCGGATTCAACCGCTGAGAAAAAGACAGCGGAATAATATGATGGATCTTCGGATCGAAAGGAAAAACTGTTATGACTTATGAAATCGACATTGCCGGAATGAAACGCGACCTGCCGCTGTGCAAGGTATCGGATGATCTCTATATCGGCGCCTTTGTCATGTTCGGCGATGTGGAGCTGACCGTGCACTGCGCGGCCGAGCTTCTGAAGCGGGCTCCCGAGTATGACTACATCATCGCACCGGAAGCCAAGAGCATTCCGCTGCTGTATGAGATGGCCAGACAGAGCGGCGCGGACAAGTATTTCCTCGCACGCAAGGGTCCGAAGGCTTATATGAGCGGCGTGTTTGAGGTCAATGTCAAGTCCATCACCACCATGGGCGTCCAAAAGCTCGTCATTGACACGGCGGACGCGGAGCTGATCCGCGGCAAGCGGATGCTGATCATCGACGATGTCATCTCCACGGGCGAGTCGCTGCATGCCATGGAAGAGCTGGTACACCAGGCCGGCGGCATCATCGCCGGAAAGATGGCGGTCCTCGCCGAAGGCGATGCGGCGAAGCGGGACGACATCATCGTGCTGGCGCCGCTGCCGCTGTTTAACGCCGACGGAACGGTCAAAGCATAAGAGAAGACAAGACCAGAACTCCCCGCCTCCGGCGGGGAGTTCTGGTATACCCGGTGGGCTGTTCAACGCCGACGGAACGGTCAGGGATATAGACAGAACATGGAGATCCAAGCTGCGAAGCATAAGCAGAACCGATGCGACAAAAAACAGAAATCACAGTCCCAAGACTCCCCGCCTCCGGCGGGGAGTTCTTTTTTTGCAGGTGACAGATTTTGCACAGTTCCAATATTGCGATTGAACGCCAAATATAGTATAATCATGCACCGTGGCGACCCATCATGTAGAGAAGTGGACTGGAATCAGCGGATGAAAAATGTCTTTACCATTTTCATAAATGACCTCTGGTCAATCCTCAGGCAGTTTTTTGCCTTTGTGATTGCCATTGCGGTCTGCGTGATTCCCGCCCTGTATGCCTGGTTCAATATTTTCTCCAACTGGGACCCGTACGGGGGGACCGGAAACATCTCGATCGCGCTGGTCAGCAGGGACAAGGGCTATACCCTGGAATCCGGGGAATACCGGAACGAGGGGAAGGAAATCGTCGAGGAGATGGCGGCAAGCACCAGCATCCACTGGGTTCCGACGGACTATGAAGAAGCGATGGAGGGTGTGCGCTCCGGGAAATACTACGGCGCCCTGGTGCTGGGAGAAAACCTGACCCGCAACATGTACCGCATTACGGAGGCCCTCTATGATCAGACGCCGTCGATCACCTTCTGGCAGAACGCGAAGACGAACGCCATTGCCAACAAGATCACCGAAACAGCCGCATCCACCGCGGAGCATAACATCCAGGTGCGTTATCTCGGAATTCTGATCGACAATCTGTTCACGCGCATCGATGAATTCATCGAGGACATTGACACGCACGAGAGCGTGGACGATATGATCCGGCTTCTGACCAAAACCGGAAACAAGCTCGGCGAGTACTGTGAGCTCATGAAGAAGCTCCAGGTCAACAACATCGTTCTGGGCAGAAGAATGCATGAAGCGGGAGACAATCTCTCGAATTTCAGCCTGGAGGACCGGACAGACCGCATCCAGTCGGCGAAAGAATCCATCGTCTATACCGAACAGCAGGTGCTGGAACGGGTATGGGATTTTCAGGCGAGGCTTGCCGAGATGCAGGAAAGACTCTCCAACGGAGATCTGTCGGAGGCGGAAGTCAACACGCTGATCCAGCAGAACAACACCCTGATGGAGGACCTGAAGCGGATGAAGGCCAGCCTCCCGGGCGGCAGCACGGCGGCCGCGTCCGGCGCGGTTTACGCGTCCGTCGATCACCTGATCACAGAGCTGCAGAAGATTAACGCCCAGTATGAGGCGCTGAAGGCGGCGGGCCTTCCGGCGGAGGACCGGACGATCCTGCGCTGGGATATCATCTACCGGATCGGACAGATGCGGGATTTCGTCCACAACAACCTGGAGCAGTCCGTGACCAATCTCTTCGGCAACATGGTTCAGGATCTGGACATGCTGAAGGTCCTGCTGGAGAGCATCGACGACACGGTGGGAGAGGTCCCGCCGGTTCTGTATGCGGCGGACGGGACGCTGAATGCGCTCAACGGCACGCTGCAGCAGGTCGAAAAGCTGCTCAAAGCTCTGCAGGAGTCCGTGAACGAACTGACGCAGCGGCTGCAGGAACTGCGGGACAATGAAACCCTGGAGACCATCATCGAGATGCTTCACGGAGATCCGGATGAGTTTGCGGCGTTTTTCGCAAGCCCCGTGATCGTGGAGACGCAGACGATTTATCCGATCAACAGCTACGGCACGGCCATGGCGCCGTTTTATTCGACGCTGGCGCTCTGGGTCGGATGTGTGGTGCTGGCCGCCGTGATCAAGGTGGAAGCGGACCCGAAACGCCTGAAGCTGAGGCATGTGACCGATGCACAGCTGTACTGGGGGAGATTTCTGACCTATTGGTTCTTCGGACAGATCCAGTCCGCGATCATTGTCTGGGGAGACCTTCATATTCTGGGCTGCCAGTGCCTGCATCCGGGGCTGTTTTACTTCGCCGGTTCGGTGACGAGCTTTGTGTTCGTCTGCCTGATCTATTCCCTGGTGCTGGTGATCGGGGATGTGGGCAAGGCGGTGGTTGTGGTCGTGATGATCGTACAGATTGCCGGATCCAGCGGCTCCTACCCGATCGAGATCCTGCCGGAAATCTTCACCAAGATCTATGTCTTCTTCCCCTATCCCTATGCCATCAACGCCATGCGTGAGACGATCTGCGGCATGTACCGCTATGACTACTGGAAATATCTGGGCCAGCTGCTGATCTTCGGCGCGGTCGGCCTGATGATCGGCCTGGGGCTGCGCAGACCGCTGCACGGAGTGAATGAGTTCGTCGAGGAAGAGATGCACGAAAGCGGGGTGCTGTAATGGCGAGGGAAGCACAGGAAGACTTTGCTGTCCGGCGGCGTCCCGGTGGCAGGCATCTTGCGCCGGAGGAGCCGAAGGGGCCGGAGAAACAAGCTCCGCGCCGGAAGAAGCGCTCCGAGGAGCAGCCGGCGGAAAAGACGGCTACGGCCCCGGGAAAGCGCCGGGAAGCCGTCAGAAGAGGCGAGCCCATGCCGGCGCGGCGGCCGGCGAAGCCCGGACTCGCCCGGAAGAGGACGGCGGATGCCGCGCAGGTGGACGCGGAGACCTTTTATCGGCACTTTGTCCCCTATATCGAAGAGGCGCATCACCGAAACGAGAGAAGCCTGAAGGCGGGCGTGTGGCTGCTGGTCCTGCTGCCGGCGATCCTGGCCGTTGTCCGGGAGCTGACCGACGCATCCAGAATCGTGTTTCTGATCTTCTGGATCATCGGGATGTTCGGCATTGCCACGGCCCTGATCTTCACAGCCTATGCGGACCATGACCTGAAGAAAACTCTGGAGGAACTCAAAGAGCTGGTTCCTCCGGAAGAAGAGATCGAGCTCGGAAATCTCCTGCCGGTGGACGCGGAAGGAGAAGGCTGGCTGATCGATCCGGAAGAGCTGCCCATCCCGCTGCCGGACCTCTCCGAGCGCCTTCAGCGGCCGAAAATACGGCAGCGCCGTGAGAGACTGCAGGGGAAACGGGAAAAACAGCCGGAAGGAAAGCACCTGAAACGGGAGTAGAAAAGGCATGCGCAACATCTTCAAAATCATCAATACCGATGCGCACCGGATCTTCAGCAGCGTGGTGGTGCTGGTCATCCTGATGGGGCTTTGCGTGGTCCCGAGCCTGTATGCCTGGTTCAACGTCTTTTCCAACTGGGACCCCTACGGCCAGTCGGCCACCTCCCGAATCCGGGTTGCCATCGCGGATGTGGACCGGGGCGCGGATCTCTTCGGCCTTCAGCTTGAGGTGGGAGAGCAGCTGGTGGAAGGCCTGCAGGCCAACAAACAGATCGGCTGGGTCTTCTGCGAGAGTCCCGAGGAGGCCCTGCAGCGGGTCTACAGCGGCGACTGTTACGCGGCCCTGGTGGTACCGGCGGATTTCTCGAAGAACATCGTGAGCTTCATGACGCTGAAGTTTGAACATCCGACGCTGGTCTACTATGAAAACGGGAAGAAAAACGCCATTGCCCCCAAGATTACCGGCAAGGCAAAGACGGCCGTTCAGGAGACGGTCAACACGACCTTTCTCCAGACCCTGGCCGACGGTGCGGCGTCGGTGGTGTCGGTGCTGAACGCCAACGGACTCGACGCGGAGACGACGCTCCAGGACCTGAGCAAGAAGCTGATCGATCTGAGCATGGAACTCGACAATGCCAATGCCATGCTTGACTCGGTGGCGAGCCTGGCGGACGCGGCAAGCAACCTCATCAATGCCTCGGCCCGCCTGACCTCCAGCATGGCAGGAACCGTGTACCTCGCCGCGGATATCAGCGAGGACGTCGGGGAAAACGTTACGGACACGGCGGAGTCCGCGAAAAGCGCGGTCCAGTCCCTGGGAGAGGCAATTGCCCTGACAAACGGCAGTCTTTCGGACTTCTTCCGGGACATCTATACGCATACGGAAAGCCAGGAGAGCCTGAAAGCGTACCTGGAAAGCGAGTACAATAATGGGGTCGGCCAGAGCCTGCAGGAGATGCAGAAGAGCACCAAGGTGATTGCCGACCAGCTGAAAACGGTCCCGGGACTGGACGGATTTGCCGGGGAAATGCAGGATCTCAGCGACCGGCTGGGGACACTGAACAGCGATCTGCGGACGGCGGTGGATACTGCGGACTACAGCAATCTGGACGGGATACGAGGAACGGTCAACACGCTGAGCGGAACGCTCGGAAACCTGACCCAGGCCGCGACGGACGCGTCGACGATGCTGGGCGAGTGGATCAACAACGCCCTGACCCGGATCGAGGTTGCGGCCGGGAACATCACCGAGCTGCTGGAGGCTTTCGGCGACGCCCTGGTGGGCCTGACCTACAAGCTGAGCAGTCTTTCCAATTCCATGATGAATGTCCGCGCGGGCATTCTGGAAGCGAAGGAAGAGATCAAACGGGCCCAGGCAAAGCTCCTGGAGCTGGCGGATTTTCTGGACGCGCTGGCGACAAGCGAATTCCTGCACGATGTGATGGAGGTGCTCTCCTCCGGCGGCGACGTTCTGGATGCACATCTGGCCTCTCCGCTGAAGGTCAGCGATGAGGTGCTGTATCCGGCGGAACCTTACGGAAGCCAGATGTCGCCGTTCTATACGGTGCTGGCGCTTTGGGTGGGGGCACTGTTCTGCGCCTGCCTGCTGAAGACCGGAATCCGGAAGGCGGACCGGCCGAAGAAGCTCCGCATGACACAGCATTACATCGGACGCTACGTGCTGTTTTTGAGCTGTGCGCTGCTGCAGGCGCTGGTTACGGTGGCGGGGGTGCTGCTGTATGTGCAGATCGATTGTGCACACCCCTGGTATTTTGTCCTGGCGGGGATCGTCTCCAGCATCTGCTTCGTGACGATCAACTATGTGCTGTCCTTCACGCTGGGCAGCGCCGGACTCGGCGCCTCGGTCATCATCATGGTGGTGCAGGTTGCCGGCTCCGGCGGGACCTACCCGGTGGAGGTGCTGCCGAAGATCTTCCAGATCCTCTATCCGTTCATGCCCTTCAAGTTTGCCATGAACGCCATGCGCGAAGCGGTATCCGGTTTCTACGGAACCTATTACGCGGACAACATCCGGATGATGCTGCTCATTACCCTGGGCTGCCTGATCCTGGGGGTGATCATCTACTACCCGGCGAAGTTCCTGAACGACACGCTGGAAAAGAGCAAGCAGGCCACAGGAGTCATGATCTGAGAGAATGTTTTGTCCCCCGCCTTCGGCGAGGGACAAAACTTTTGTACCGTACAGCGGAAACGAGCAAGCAGGCGAGGGGCGTAGTAATTTGCGTTTTCCGGTTGTGAAAATGCCTCGCTTATGATATGATAACAATAATCATGCCTAGAACAGGCTGTTTTCAAGGAGATTATACAT
>Ga0326513_10002293_pt1 | contig 14171 bp, 27 predicted proteins | sample 2_2465_0518_D_FD_203654 | JGI IMG/M metagenome (GOLD analysis project Ga0326513, IMG submission 203654) | Bovine rumen microbial communities from UC Davis, California, United States - 2_2465_0518 | ecosystem: Host-associated > Mammals > Digestive system > Stomach > Rumen | place: USA...
CATCATACTGAGTTAACTTTTCTTTATCCCTTAAATAACCTAATTGCTATTGCATTAAATCATTTAAAGACTGTTGAGCTGCAACGTTTCCTTCATTTTCTCTTATAGCATCCTCAAAAGCATTGTTTAGTTTTTCCATTTCATAAGCAGAATTTATTTTATCTAAATATGTATCCGCAGTATCATTTAACATATCCCATTCATCTTTAATGTCATCAAGAGTATGTCCATTCCCCATCATTTTATCATAACGAAGGAAGGTTTCATCAATAACATTGTTATATTGGTCTGTAATATTTTTAAGAGCATCCTCTAAAGTAGCATTTAAATTCTTAACACTATCCATCCAATGTTTTTCGTATTCTTTAAATCTGTCTTGAGATTCTTTATAAGCATTGGAATCAACACCTTCTGTCTATGCTAATTTTTTCATACGAGCCTATTCTTCCATCATGCGGCCATACCACAAATCTTTTTCTTTTGCTAAGAAGTCTAACTGACTATTGTTATTCTTCTAAATTTCATCATAGTATTTACCCATAGCTTCATAAGCTTCGTCTCCATACATTAATTGAATAAGCTTTTTATTATGTTCAAGAGTGTCTCCTAAGAATTCATATTCATCCATTTGCTCATCGAATGCGGCCTGCGCTGCATCGATAGCATCAAAAATAGATTGTTTAATTTCATCTGCTAATTCTTTAAAATCTGTCATTTCTGAAGTTAAAGAGTTTAAAATACTTTCAATTTCTTTTAATTGAGCAGCTCTATCTTTTACTGTCATTTCTTTAAGCTTTTCATTTAAGTATGAAGCTGAAAAAACACCGGTATCACTTTTTGTAATAGTAGTTAATTTATCCGCTAATTGCTGAATAGAACCAGTTCCGCCTTGATTGAAATAAGAATTAATATCTGCAAATCTAAAATCATTTAAACCTAGAATATCATCATCTCTTAGTTCTTTTACAATATCTCGTCTAAAAGCATTCCAATCACGTTTTAACTTAGCTAAATCTAAAGTTGCTTCTATCTTTATTTCTAATTGCTGTACTTTATTGTTTATTTGTTCTTGAGCGTTATCTATTTGTTCTTGAATAGATTTAGCAATTTCTTGTTGTAATTTATCATATTGCTGTAAATCCTTCAAAGCTTGGTCCATAATCTATTTTGCATTATTTAAGAAGTCTTTATTTTTCTATTGGTCGTCCGCAGACATTGAATTCCAATCAGCAACCTTCTTATTATATTCATCTAAAATTTTAGCATGAACCGCAAAATAGTTATTTAAGGTACCGTCTTTGTCAAATGTAGCTCCATATATCTTTAAATTATTTGCTAACTAAGCTTGCTATCCTCGTTGAAGATTTATACGTTCTCTAATCACACGGTTTTGTTTTTCAAGAATCTATAATTGTTTTTCAAGATTATTTATCTTATCTTTCCCGTTAAGCCTATCTGACTATTTTTGAAGCTTAGTCATTTCACTAGCGAGCTTATTAGCTTTTACAGTATTATTACGATAACGATCGGCTTTATTAATTGCGGGCTTAGCTTGGCTAGGGGTTTTGCCTTTACCTCCTCCGCCCTTACCACCTTTGCCGCCTTTACTACTATTATTTGAAGGTGCATTGGCTTTCTTACGAGAAATGTTACCACCACTACCTTTTCCATTTTTAGTAATAGTTTTTATTGCATAAGTACCAGGCTAATAAGTTTCTTTTTCTCCTTTAGTGCTATCGTAATGTCCAGGCTTGTCTATCACAGGAACATTAACTGGTAATGATAATCCTGCAAAACCTAAACTAGCATTTCCTAAAGATTCCATCTTATAAGTAGGAGGAACATAGTACTATACGTTTTCAGATTTTTGATGAATAGCATCTGGCTTTTCTTGGAACTCTACGTCATATCCCATTCCTTTAAATATAGACGCCATTTCATCACTGGCAATATTAGAAGCATCTATCATATTATTTAAACCAGCGATTAAATTACTATCATCAACAACAGTACCAACTTCAATAGTAGCATCATCACTTATAGCTTGTAACTAATCAAATAACTGTTGAGATGAGGTATAAATTTCTCCTCTATCTATATCCATACCCGCCGTTATAGTTAGTTCTTTACCACTATTCTAAACTGCATCCTCTAACTTACCCCAGAGTTCATTTTCAATTAAACCTTCTAGATCTTCATAAGCTCCAGGTATTCCATCTTTTATTGCTTCAATCTTATCAAGGTTATCAGCTACAAAGTTCGGACCTAATAAATCAAAAGACTCTTTATCCATATCAAAAAGATTAGCTAAAGTTTCTGTAAATTCTCCCCACTTATCTGCTAATACTCCAATATCTCTATCTGAAGCTAAGAAATCTTTAAAGGTAGCATCCCAGTCTTTCCAATTATCTATTAAGTCTTGAGTACCTTGAGAAATACGCATATTTGCGGCTGCTACTTGTCTAGCTAAGTATTCATTATTAGCATACTACTCATTCGTAGCTTGTAATAATTTTACGTACTCTTCATACTTTTCAGGATCAAAACCAAGGTCTGACATTTCTCTTTGAGAAACAGTTTGTAATGCCATACCAAACTGATCACCATTAATATCATCATGCTCTAGCATTCCTACCAATTCAGTCATAGTTTGAGCATTCAGTGCGGCCGCTGACCGCAAAGCTTCTGTAGATTCTTGTAAATAGGCTGGTAATTCTTTTGCTTTGTCGATAAATTCATTTAATATCGCCAATCTATCATCATATTTAGATTGCCAAGCCTAATCTCTCTAAGAAGGATCTATATTCAGTAAATCTTGAATTTCTTGACTAACAGTTTGAATATGTTCCTAATCAAATCCTAATGCCGCCCAAATATCAGAAGAATCTTCACGTTGTGAGACCTAATTAATAATATCATCTACTAACCCAGTCTTTTGATCTAAAGATAACCCTTCTGTAGTATCAACCTTATTAATATCAAGAGCCTCTTCAACTACTTCAGATACCTATAAAGCTGCATCTTTAATAGCATCAAACTGATTTGCGGCCGTGATATAATCTGGATTCGTACCTACTAACAGTTCTAATAATTTAGGTTTAGAACCAATAAATTCATAACCTTCCGCAACTCGTTTAAAGAAAGAAGAAACACCAGCATCTAATTCTCGAAGTTTATCATAATCATCTTCAGATATTATACTATATTTCTTTAAATCTTTTGTAATTCCATTAACGGTATCTTGAGTTTCAAAAATACTATCAATAGGATTCTCAAATTGACTACTTTGAACTTCTTTTTTAAACGCTTTCCATTCGTCACTTGCTAAAATAGCTTCTGCACCAATATCTTGTAAATCTTTTTCTAAAAGATTTAATCCTTTAGAAGTCGTTAAATCTGCTTGAGCAAATAGTCCTGCAACAGTATCAACATCTTCTCCTGCTAAGTCTTTTATTGCAATTAAAGATTCAATACCACTAGAACCTACTCGTTCAAAAACATTAGAAAAAGCTTCTTCAAAATTCTTTTCAGTTTCTAATAAGAAGCCCTGACCTTTTATTTGACTATTTAACGCAGCTTTAACTGGCTCTAAAACAAACTATCCAATATTCTAAAAATCCGTATTTGCAATTTCTAGTTGATTTTTGAAAGCTTGAATAAAGTCTTCCGCAGAATCATATCCTAAATTTTTAATATCCTGTAAATAGTTCTCTCCAAAAATATTTTGAAGAGTACCTTCATCCATATTTAAAGATAATAAATCTTTTACATCTTGCTAAGTTCCATTAATTCCATTTCCTGCAATAAACTGTTTTAATCCAGTTTGCTGAGAAGAACTTAACCCAGAGTTATTGATTTCTTGTAAGACTCCTGCGGCGGTCTCCGCAGAATTACCTAGCTGCTCAAGTGCTTCTTTCGCGGCAATAGTAGAAGCAATCTGTTCCGCTGTAAGAACTTGCAATTGATGATTTTCATCTAAAAATGCAAGAGTTCTATTATTAGCGCCCCCTCTTACCGCATTAGAATCCATTGCCCAGCTAGTTCCTTGAGCTTTATTTAATCTAGTTAAAATATCTTGAACATCAGTGTCTGCTGTAGTTGAAAAACGAGACATTCTACGTTGCATCTCATCCATTAAAGAATCCTAAAGAGTTTCAATTTGATTCTTTAAATCACTACCAGCAATAGTACTTGCAACTTGCTTTCCAATCTAATTCATACCTTTATAAGTTGAATCTTCCTATAAAGCAGTTTGCGCCATGTTCTCATACATTAATTTATCAGCAAGCTCATTACGTTGTAGTTGGATTCTTAACTGCTACATTTCTGTTTTACTAGAAAGTAAAGCATGAACTTGCTATTCTTCTAATCCAGTTTGGCCGGCTATCATTTGAGATAATTTATTAAGATTATCTGAAAAGTCAGCTGTTCCATTCTAAATGGCTTTATTATAAGCTTCCGCAACTTTTAAAACGTCATCTGCGCTAGATAAAGAAGGACTAGCCTCTCCGCTAGAATCTTCTTTATACCATACCCTGTTATGACCTATTGCTGCGGCAGCTGCTCTACTCTCCGCCTAGTTCGCGTGACTAGATGCAATAAGACTAGCATTCCGCGCGTTTTGTAATCCTTGCTCAGCCTTTTGTAAAAAGTCTTTCTCTCCTTGTTCAGAGAGAGTAAGTTTACCATTTACATTTTCTACATGCTATGCTAACTCAGGATATTTAGCAATTAAATCAAGGACTTTATCATTACATTCTTGAAGAGCATCTCTCCACTATTTAGTTCCAATAGTTAAATTATTAAGATTGTCTTCAGCAGTCCGTAAATCTTTTAAAGCATCTTTTAAATCGTTTACAGATTTTTTAGTATCATCAAAACTTTTCTTAGCATCATTAGCTACCTAGGCTAACTTCTTAGCATTATCCGCTTCTTTATTCCAAGCTTGATATGCTTTTACAATTAAGAAGATGGCGGCTGCAACAGCAGCTAAAATAGCTAGATAAGGCCCCATTGATAATACAGCTTTTGCCCCTGTTACCTAATATTCTGCCCCCAACTCTTCTTGAGATACCATAAGGGCTTTAGTCAATGTAATTCCATTTTGTCTAGCATAATTAACATACGTTGCAAATTTTTCAAAAGAAGACCTAACACTTCCAAATGATTTTGTAATACTAGAAAGACCATTTGCAAACATTGTAAGTGCCATAAAGCCACTAGTAAAAACTTGAACTATCTTCTACCCAGTAGAAATATTTTCATCTTTTACTACTTCATAAAGATTTGCTACCGTTCTAAGCCCTGTTACTACTTGACCTAATCCTGCAACTATATTTACAAAAGCTCTAACATTTGCAACTTGCTATATAGCTTCTCTGAAATTATCTACACTATCTTGAGCATTGTCCATTCTAGCTTCAACAATTTCTAATTGTCCTTCCATCGCTTCTGATGCTCCAAGATTATTAACATCAGCAGATAACTCCTTCATCATTTGATTCCAAAGAGATTTTATCTGAGAAATATTTTCCACAGTAAGTTCTGCAGGAGAGTTTACCATATCACCTACTAATTGATTTAATTTTTGATACCCAGAAAGACTTTCAACTATTTCTTGACCAAAATTAGAACGTAAATTTTGCATTGTCGTTCCAAGTTCGTCATTTGTCCACATTGCAAACATATCTGGATCTAATAAATCTTGAGTACTATAACCTTCAAAAATTCCTTTGGCATCTTCTGTTACTTCATTTAAAAGACCTACTACCTATTGGAAGTTATCATTTAACTATTTAGCTAAATCTGGATCTTTTTCAAGTTCTTTTCTAAACTCTTTAGCTTCATCAAGATGACCTTGTAAAAGAACTTTTCTCTGCTCTTCCGCAGCTAATATCTTTATAAGTTCATTATATTGATTAGTTTCTTCTTCGGTCATTATATCATTATAAGGAAAGATTTTCTATTTATTTTGTACTAAATTTTCTATAACGCCTTCCTTATAACCTTGCCCTTTACCGAATTTCCTAGTAGCTTCTATATCTTGATTTTTTATTTTTTCATTATTTAGTTGCTGTTGAAAATTAACAATAAAATCATTTAATTCTCTAGCTATAACATCTTTAAAAACATAAGTTGCGGTAGATGCTAAACCAAGTAAAGCAGTACCTCCGCCCCCTATACCATCTATAAAAGAACCTAATAAATCTGTTAAAGTAGTAAGAACTTCATAAGTTCCTTTTAAAGTATCTTCATTTATTAAACTGTTTTTTACTCTTTCTCCTGCCGCACCAAATTGTTCCATTTTAGCTTCAAGAGAATCCATATAGCGAGCATTCTTTTGTGCTAAGGTGCCTTCCGCTTCTAAAGATACATTTAATAACTCACTATAAGTTGTCCAGTTATCAAATAATGCCATTAATTGGTTAACTTGTCTTTGACCACCCATTGTTTGAGCAAGATAAATTTGTTGCTCTTTAGTTAAGGTTCCCCAACGTTCACCAATTTCTGTCATTACTTCTTCTGTCTAACGTAATCTTCCAGTAGCATCTAAAACACTAAAACCTAACTGTGCCATTCTACCAGAGTAATTACCTAGACTAATTTCAGCTTCATCTGCTCCTGTTACGATATCATTGATACGAGCATAAACTGTTTTGAAAGCAGTACCAACAGATTCAGGAGCTTGTCTTGTTGTAGCTACAACAGTAGCAATCTGAGCATTTAATGAATCTGCACTCACTCCTAATGAATTAGCAGTAGATGCAACTTTACTCATAGCAATAGCTAACTCACTCATGTCAGACGCACTTGAATCAGCAACTGCCGCAAGTTTATCAACATATAACTCAGCTTCTTGATTCGCTACTTTATAACCATTCCAAACAGCAGTTAGGTAGTCTGCCATCTCTTCTCCAGCACCAGTAATATTCTGAGCCTTTAAAGTAGCTTCTGTTCTAGCTTGCACATCTTGTTCACTTAAACCCTGTTGATAAAAAGTCAGTGAAGATTTAGTATAATCTAATGTACTACGTCCTAAAGCTTTTGCAGCCTAATTTGCTTGAACGGCAAACTGAGCCATTTTAGTAGTAGAATCACCAGTAACAATTCTAATATTTGTTAAAGATTTTTCTAATCCCTATACATAAGTAAAAGCTCCTTTTACACTACCTGTAAAAGAATTCATAATACTAGAAGCAACGCCCCATTTTACAGTATTAATCATAGTTTTACCCATGCTCTGTACAAGATGGTTTGTTTCTTTTAATTTTAAATTAGTAGTAAGAACTTCTGTTGCCATTCTATGAAAAGCAGCTTGTCCTTCTGGCCCTGCTAATTTTAGTTTTTGATAAACATTATCTATACTACCTTCTGAAGATTCTATCGCTTTTTGAAAAGCTTGTACATTAGTAATACCTAAAGTAGGGTTATAGGCTTTTTCTAAAGCTATCTAAACATTTCTAGCAGCTTCCTGTGCACTATTTAAATCAGTGGCGATACCTTTAAAATTCGATAATTTAATATTTTGTATATCTTGGAGAGATTTCTTTAATTTATTTAAACTGGTATTATCAACATCAAAATTAATACCAAATTTTATTCTTCCTCCATTTTTGTCTGCCATCTATAATCCCCTCCTTGCTTTATTTATTTAAATAAAAAAATAATGCTTTCTTATATTATTATATAAGAAAGCATTACAAATTAATTAATTTGGTCCGAAGTATTAACTTTCAACAATAGCAGGTATAGGTCTACCTCCATTAGCAGCTTCAGCAAAAGCTTGAACCTATTTATATTGATCTAGATTTATATCTTTCAATATATCTGCGGCCTCCGCTGCCTGTTTCGGAAGATCCTAGATTAAAATCCTTGCAATGCCAGAGAAACTTCTTTCATACTTTTCTTGGTTCTCTCTCATAGCTTCTAGGTATCCATACAAACTTTCATATTCTTTTTCATTCATTGCTCCTAGAATCCGATTTAAAATACCTGTACTCTAGAGCTCATCATATAATTGAGCAAGGTCCGCGCGTTCTTCTTTAGTAAAAACTAAATCTGTATACATAAGAACAATATACATATTAAAAAGAATATCAAGTTTAATCTAATTAACTATACCATTTTCTTTAGCCTATTGTAATGCAATTTGAACTAAGTCGTTTTTCTGCATTACAGGTAAATATTGAAGAATATGAACATCTTTACCTTGGATAGAAATAGTCTTTACCTAATCTACCATTTTTAAATCTAAGTCTTTGTATTGCATAAAGCATACCTCCTTTTAAATTCTATTTTAAGTATATCATAAAATTTTAGCAAAAGCAAATTTAAATAAAAGAACTTGCTAAAAATTTTGCAGAAACTTTTATCTGATGAAGTTCTTGAACAATATAAGAAATTCTTTGTGCGGCCTCCGCCCAGTTATTTCTTTCTCCAATATACGCATTAGGAAAATGGCGGAATTCCATTATGTTTTTATCATTAAAAGTTACTGAAATTTGACGAGTTTTTTCTTCAATCTGACTAACTATATCATTAGCAGATAATAAAGTCATATCTCCTGTTAATTTATTGTTAATAGCAAAAACGTTTACTACATCGCTATTACTATTTTGAAAAATATCTCCTGTTAAACCTTCATAAAATAAAATACTTTTCATGGCTAAATATACAGTAGATTGTTCTGGGTAACCCGCTTCTCCTAAATCTTTATCCGTTAATATTTTTCTTCTATTATCTTCATCCTTATGTAAACTAGCGTAATTTAAGAAGAAATTAACAAAATCAAAATCTAATCCTAAAAACAGTGTTAATAAAGGAGTTTCAGATACTACATGAATCCAAGTTTTATTTTCTTTAATAGAATAGTTTTTATTAGAAATTCTTATGTCATTACCATCCCAATTAAGCTAAATATCTACTTTACTTTGTTTACGTTCTATATTTCCATTAGCATTTAGTGTTAATTTCCCGATAGTTTTAGAAAATGCCGGGGCTCTATAAAAACTTCCTTTTTTAAACTAAGGTTTAATCTAAATACCTTTATCTCCTCCTTTATAAACCTGTCCTTCATCGAAAGCTTCTTTTATATATTCTTCCAAACTTTTATTTGCTGTTTTTCCAGCTACATAAGGCAACATTCCAAATATATATTCAAAAGCAGTTCCGCTCCAAAGAGCTTTAGGAGGAGTTGAATTAAATTGAGTAATAATTTCATTAATTTCATTTCTTAGTTTAACACTCTTAGCTTGTTGTCTTAACAAAGAAGCCTCAGTAGAGCTATTTCTTCTATATATATTCTTTAATTTCTAAACCTCTTGTTTATACTATTCTATCTTTCTTTGGATCTATTGATAAGACATAGTAGCATCTCTTTTTAAAAGCTCCTATTTCATATTTGCTTGTATTTGGTCTAACTTATCTTTAGTTTCTTCTATATCTAATAAAAGACGTTTATCATCAGCACGGTGAGCGCTTAACTTTTTAACGTTCAATCCTTTTTCATACACTTCATCAACTAAAACTACACAATTATTAAAATCTATTCCTTTTATTTTTTCACTGATTTTTTCTTGCATAATTTTATCAAATTTTTCTCTTACTTCATTAGCTAAAGCATTATAAGCACTTTCTTCTCCCGGTTTAGGATTTTGAATTTCATTATAAGTATCTGCAATTTCTTTTAATATTTTAGAATCTATTGTAGCAATTCTTCCTTCGTAAGGTCTTGGAATAACAAGAGCCGCCTTACCTCTGTTCATATTAATACCATGCTCTAAGAATCCTTTTTTACTACTATGGATATAATTACCGATTGCACTTTGAACTGCCATAAAATATCAACTCCTTTTATAACAAAAAAATGGGAAGGAATATAATTATTCCTTCCCATTCAATTCATATTTAATTACGGTATCGCGCTATCATTTGCTACGATACTTTCATCTTCAAGAGTAGTGTTCTTTAACATTACACTATGTCCTTCAGAAGCAGCTGCTTCACTATCTTCAACAACTTGAATTACACAAAGAACTTGCTTAGTCTTATCGAAATAAGTATATCCAGGGAAAGCATCCATTGTAAAATCAAATGTAGAAGGGTCTCCAGTACCAGACATTGCAATAGTAAAACCAGATTGAACTTTAACATTAGGGAATGTTAAGTTAGCAGGCATATCAATACCAGTAGCTTGCGCTCTGAATAATGTATCAGCTTCAACATAGTAATAACCAGCAAAATCTTCTGGAGTAAGCTGAATTTCAGAAACTTTTTCAGCTTTCTTAATTACATAATAATCTACCATTACATTAGCTCCACCGGCTGGTAAATTATCAGTACCATTAACTTTAGGTGATGAAACAGTTAATTCACTCTTTCCAGTAGTTTCATTTTGAGTAAATGTAATACTACCTGTAACAAGATTTCCAGTAAGAGAACCATCATCTTCAGTTATAATAATAAAAATAGGTGCATCTGCACCAGCATCAATAGTAATTTTATTACTTCCTGTCAAAGGTCCGAAAGTTCTTAAAGCATCTGTTAAATCAATCTTGCCATCAGTACCAATTGTAGCTCTTGTTGTTGCATGAACATGAACTTCTTTTTGACTTTCTTTAATTAATCCAGCACCAGATAACATAGCAAGAGAAACAGGAGAAATAAGAGCGTCAGTTACAGTAAATGTAAGAGTCTTATCACCTTCCCAAGCAATTAATCTTGAGTTACCTCTACCACCTTGAGCATAAACAGTAGAAGAACCTTGCTCCATTGAAGAAGTAGTTGCTGTATCAATATAAAGGACGGGTTGACCAACCTGGAAAAGATTTGTTCCAATTTGAGTTTTTTGTTTTGCGCGGAAAACGATATTCGCACATTCACGTACACCAAATTTCATTTATGTGTCCTCCTTAATTCTATAATGAATTATCATCTAAATCACTCATCCAATTTTGGACGGTTTGAACATCTTTAGCTCCAGCTAGTTTTAATCTAAACATTGTTTCCCAATCTTCATATAATTTAAAACGTCGGAACTAATCTATTAACTGATATAATGAGTAAGACATTAACTAGTTAATATCCTTCTTTAATCCTACCGAAAGAATAGAAATATAACGATATAAAATCTAAACATTCTATTTATTTGACTTTCCTTTTAATTTAGCTACCTTAGCCCTTCCTTTATATATCTTATCAGCTATTGCTCTCGCATGAGTTCCTCCCGGATTATATTTACCATTTGCCGTTTCATTACCTTGAATATAATTTAAACAAAACATTTCTGACACAATATTTTTAAAACCTTCAAAATTCTACTTAGTTAAGGAACATTCTTCAAAACCTTCCTAAGTTTTTCTTGATAATAAAATGCTTGTTGGTAAAAATACAACTTTATAATCTGGTAAGATTAAAAGAAAAAGCTACTGTAAATAAATTTTTATTTGCCCAATGGTAGAATCATTTTTATTCAGTATCATCAATAATACTTCAAAATCTGTTACTTTTTCTAAATTAAGTTTGTCCTTTTCATCTAAACTATTTTTAGAAAAAGTAAGATATTGACATCCTTTAAAAAAATTATTTTCTCCTATATACGAAATCTCTTTAAGGCTAGGTTGATGAATAACAAAAGAAGCTGGCTCATATGGAATATCCCTTTTAGACATTAAAGCTATCTTTTCTATCATTCTGACCCATCTTCCTCATCTAAATCTTCTGTAAAATGTTCTCCAAAATAAGAAAGAGTGTAAGCTGATAAATCCTAATTTAACATTACTAAACCACAACTTAAAAAACTATAATATCCTATTCCGGTTAATTTAATTCTAGAACTTAATTGTTTTACAGAATTCTTAGACTCATCTGAGTAAGTATTTAAAATACCATCTATATAAGCCGCAATCATTAAAGGTCTTATATCTAAATTATCTAAAACCCATTCATCATTATAACAAATAATATCAACATGAATGATATAATTTCGATACTCACTTGATTTTCTATTAGGAGTAAAATTATCTAAAGTAATAACAATATAACTTTTTATTTCTTCATGAGTACCTCTCGCAATTTTTGTATTTAATCTAATATACCCTTTTTCAATCATATCACTAACTGAAAAATTCTAAACAAAAGCATTGTACTCATCATCTTTTTCACTACTTAAACAATCTGGAGAGTTTATAATTAATAAACGTTTTAATTTATTACTATAAGGTCTATTCTTAATAAATAATAATTCTAAAAATTTATTTAAATCTCCAGAACAAGAGAAAAAGGGAGAATAAATCTTTTTTGTTGAAATTAAATCATATCTCATTTTTTATCTCCTTTTACCTCATAAAGATTTAATATCAACATGGATAACATCTTCCCCATATCCAATATCAAATCCTTTATTAGCCTTTTTGCTAATAATCTCTATCTTTAAACTATCTTGATCATACTCTAATACTTTAACAAGAGAATCATCAGATATATACCAATCTTTCATCTCATTATAATTTTTAGCTTTATAAGTAACTATATCATACGGGCGGACGCTGGTTGGTCCATCGATTCTAGTCTAGAGATGCTCTGCATCATACGTAGCCTATTCCTCAGCTTGAGCAGCTGCCGCCTCATTACTTTCTCGCATAAATTGTTCTGAAGTAGTATAAGTTTCTTTTAAAGCAACTCTTATAATACCAGAATCAAAATCTCCTGTCTTAGTTGTAGTATAACTATCATTATAAGCTTGTACTTCCCATGGTTTTCCGTCAATTACTATCCTATCAAAACGTTGGAAAAAAGCTAAAGTATCTTCATCTTTTGTGATATATAGCAATTTAGTATAATTCATATTATTCCAAACCCAACGTTTCTTATGATTCCATAAAACAGTAGTTTCATTTGGACCTGTCATCCATCCTCTATACTTAACTGTATTCTCATTACCATCATCATCTATTACAATAATCTAAATTTCTTGATCAGCTTTTCTAATCTCTGCTCTAAAGTAAGCTGTTTCTTCAGAGTATTGCATATAAACAATCCAATATGTATCGGGTGTCCATTCCTCTTTATTTCCATGTACCCATTTAAAAACAGTTCCGTTATGAAAATTAGTCTCAATCTCTTCCTAACTTCCCTAAGGAGCCTATTTAAAAGGAATAGAAATAATCTTATCTTCATAATCAACCTTTAATTTATCATGATTAATCAGACATTTAAAATAAGGCTCTGAATCAATTAATGAATCTACTATTTGCTATAAATTCTAAATATATTCTAAATCATATCTTTCATACTCTGTTAAAAGAGGATAATCATTTTCTATTTTTTCAAGCGCCTTGATTTGATTTTCACTTAACTATTGTTGGTCTTGTAATAAAGTAATTATAGAAATTAACCCATTTGCAAGACTATCTTTTTTTACATCATATTTCTGAACAATTGCTCTTTGGTAAGAAGCCAATAAAGCTTTTTTCAAGCTTCTTAATTTATCTTCTCTCATTCTAACCCATTGATTAGACCCGCCCCAAACTCCTAATCGTTTGTTCATTGAATCTAACGCTGAGCCAGAATTATAATAGTGGTCAGGATTTTTATCTAAATCAGCTCTTACCCGCTTCCGCATATTATCTCTGGCAGACATTTATTTTTAACTAATTTAGTAAACTAAGTAATTCTAATATAATACGTCTATATAATATCATATCAGAATCCTTTGTTAAACTAAATAATCCTTTCATTTTACATAAGATTAAAAAGAAAAGTTCATCCTGACCCTCAATTAATTTTGCCATTCCCGCAATTTCTTCAATAAGTGTTTCTAAAGGTTTTTCCCAATTTTTACCCTCTTCTCTTGAAGGAAGTAGCTTATAAACTTGATTAATAATTCTTTTTAAATTTTTTGCAACGGCCTCTTTTTCTATTGCAACACCATTAGTTAAAACCACTTGCCCCATGTACCAGTTCCTCCTTTAGGTTGATATTGCATTATAGAATCCATTGTTGTTTTATAAATACCATCTATGACTTTTCTTCTTTTATATAGCCGCTGCAAATGGAATCCTTGCTCTTGATAATGTTTCTTTAATTGCAAAATTTTTTGCATATGGTTAGCTTGAGAAGTAAATTTAAAATCACTTCCGCTATATTTCATACGAGTATTTTCAACAGTAGCA
>Ga0326513_10002294_pt1 | contig 14171 bp, 18 predicted proteins | sample 2_2465_0518_D_FD_203654 | JGI IMG/M metagenome (GOLD analysis project Ga0326513, IMG submission 203654) | Bovine rumen microbial communities from UC Davis, California, United States - 2_2465_0518 | ecosystem: Host-associated > Mammals > Digestive system > Stomach > Rumen | place: USA...
TCGAGAAATGATAAGAAGTAGCGATGGATTTATAGCATTTACCTGTCCTTATAGTGAAAATTCTAGCCTCACAAATAATTTTATAAATGATGCTAGAGTAAATAGGTTGAATGTTAAAGTAGTAAGAGAAGAAGAAGATTAAATTTGAAGGGTGGGATTCTAAAATCCCACCCTTTCTATTTTTCTTTAAATAAACACATAAAAATGAAATCAAGTTTATTAAAGACAGTATTAGCTACTCAGCTAGAGTTGTATTCAGCTGGTAATTTAGTAGTTAATAATTGCCAAGAATCAGAAGAGGTAAACTTAAACGGAGATCCAAATAGTTTTGTAACTAGAACTTCTGAGGAATCCTTCCTTGTAGAACTAAATAGTGAGTTGTTCTGTGAATTATTGGATCTGGAAAAACAATATCCACTGATAATTCATGTAATAGATAATAATACTATTATAATAACTCCATTACCTGGGAGTGTTTGCTATAATATTCCGATAGTGAAATCCTGTCGGTATTTACCAGCTCATGTAATTTTCCTTGTAAGTGATATAATGCCATTTGATATTCAATTAGCTTTTCTAGAGCATATAAAATGTCTGAGTATTAAAGCTGATGATACTCCTTTGGATTATTGTACGGGTATGTTTAGAAAATACACAAAGGATTTCAAAGATCTCCCATTAGATACGTCAATATTTGACAGTGGATTCGTCAGGTTACCGTCAATGCTTAAATATACATCTGATATCATCAGTGGAATAATCACAGGCAACTCTGACCATTTTGTAACTAGGCTACAATCAAGTATTAGAAACTGGAACTCAATCTTTTTGACGTTATCCTCCTCTGATTTTGATAATCCACGTAATGAATTTACTGTAGTGGTAGATGGAGGAAAGGTACTGAATAGTATTACTACCGCACTTACACTTAGTCATTATCTGCTAGATAAAGATCTAACACTAAATGTATTAATAACACGTCCCAGTGGCTATTTCACACTTAATGAGTTAGTGTTTGATAGTCTTCCTGGAGAATGCCTGAAATATCCGAAGAGTATAACAGTGAATTACTTTATGTTCGATTTTACGATGAAAGTCACTACTAACTCAGAAAGTACACATTCAATCTTATACGTTCGAAATAATAAAATTGAGAAATGTTTAGAATCGGAATTTAAGGATATCGTTAAGTTTAATATATACACATCAGGTGCTTGTCCATTAGATATACGTAGTGTATTATCATCATCTGAGAATAAAACTAGTTATGTAACTGCATTATCTTTTAAATCTTATGATAGATACAAAACTGGGGATACTTTATATAATGCAAATGTTCCTGTAGCTGATGTATGTCCGTTAGTCAACAGTGCTCCAGATATTTATTTGGAGGATAATAAACATGCAAACTTTATTTATAAAAGAGTAATAAAGAAACCTTTACCAGAGTAAAGAGAAAAAAGAAGAGAAGCTTTTAAGCTTCTCTTCTTTAATTTTTTTTTTTACAACAGGGAATATAAACTTTCTATTGTTGTATTATCTGTTATTTTTATCTTTTTTTGCACATCTCCTTCAACAATAGAGGAAATACCACACCACATATCAACTAAATCTAAGTACATAGAACCATTTCCATCTTCACCTAGATAGACAACACTCCATTCCTCTGGTGTAAATCTAGATTTTATATCCAATTGCTCTACAGCTAAGTTATCGAATATAATTACTCTACATTTGTACTGTAATATATCCAACCACTCTGCTTTTAACCTTTCTATAAATCCAGTTGGCATATTTCCCTTACCTCTACCAAGATCTTTATAGCCAAGTATTAGTACCTTTTTATTTCTCAATACTTTAAAGTATTTATTACTAACCAACCCAGCTATGACATGAACTACTACATCTTCTTCCCTACCATTAGCTATTTCTTGATAGGTTTCCTCATCCCAAGTATCTGGATTAGTAAGGCTAATATCGATTCCCTGAATTAGGTTTCTCTTAAAAAGATCAAGTATTTGGTCTTTATATTTTTTTAGGTGATTTTGGTTTATTGTTGGAGCTACAAATATTTCTTTTTCTTTACAGAACTGAAGAATTTCTTCTAATTGCGGATGAACAAAAACATTACCACCTCCTAAAGCTATTTCACCTCCTGTATAAGTACCTATTAATCTTTTAAATACTTCTACACTAGCGTGTTTCCCGTTAATATTAGAATTATTGTAGCAGAATGGACATCCATTATCACATTGCTTGGTTATACAAACATCCATAGAATTAGGAAATTTCATTCTACCAGGATTATCTTTAAGGGGTTTTATTATTTCACCACCTCTATCCGTAAATTGAATTTGATAATTTCCATTTACGTAATTTTTAACAATTTTTTCGGTCATTTTTTAATATTTTATTTTTAATAAGATTTTTACACTACTGCTGAACTACGTATTTTGCGATTTATTCACCATCTAACTCTAATCAACAGAAGATAACTTTAAACGATAAATTATGATTTACGTATATGATAAGCCTGGTCAAATGATAATTTTAACTAATTATCAAAGAGACCTTATGCAAAACCAGGATGAAACTGATACATCAGAGAAAGATAATTTACTTAATAACTCTGATTTTCTATTTACATTGAATTATGAGTTTGATAACCAGTACATTCAAAATAACCTTAGACGATGGAGTATCTTATGGATAGATGTACCGGAGGGTTCTAGGTGTTATAAGCATAAAGAGTCAATTATCAACTGGTTAAAGGATATAAAAGAATCAGGTTTAGATAAAAATAGGCCTCTTAACTATACACCAAAGTTAGTTCTAAGTGGCGAAAAGGATAGAATCGTAAAAAACTTTTTAGAAACCAAATCTTTTCTCGTTAAAAATAATATAATTACGGATGAACAACCTCGTGAAACGCATATGAGCGAGGACTTAATTAAGTATGATTGTGATATCTATAATTATTTAGAGGAGCTTTACCCTAACCTCGCTAGCGTAGTCCTTAGTTATAATCTTCTTGGAGAAAAGAAAAAATCTATTATAGAGAATTTTTATAATATCAAAACAAGAGACAGTCAAATAACCTATCTTAGAAATAACGGGGAGGATGACGTGGCTGATTTGGCGGATTTCTTACCTGATTGGTGTATTTTTAGCTTATTAATCTCAGAAAATGATTTACGAAAGTCTAATGAGAAAGATCCTAATGAACAACCTGAATTTAAAAATAAGAAAAAGATTGATGATAAGGATTTCTTAAGGAATCATAAGGACGTATTAGTTAGAGAAGAGATTTTTAAAACATTTGGAATAAATGAAGTATGGCCTGGTTCTAGAATAAAAGATAAAATCCGGGAAATTTATAAACAATTTGAATATACTGAAGGAAAACCTCGGATCTCTGAGATAAATAAATACTTTGACGTTAATAAAACTAGACAGGGTTATAGAATCGGTTTCAGAAAATTAATGAAATATTGCTAAAATGTATTATAGATTTAGTAAGATTGAAGTAGAAATTATATCTAATGAGAAAAAACTATCGTTTTTAGATTCATTAAAAATGAAGTGGAAGGAGTGGTTAATAAAAAAATTATTAACAAACAAAGAAGCTGATGGATATTCTATTGAGAAAGCTATTAATAAAGTCTTGTCAAAAAAAGATAGTGAATATTTACATCACTTGGATATTTTTCCTTTAAAATTCGAGGTAAGAGATAAAAAGCTTGATAAAAAACATAAGCATAAACGTTATATTCCTAGATTAACTATACTAATAAAATACGAACTAAAATAAAAAGAGAGAAGCTTTTTGCTTCTCTCTTTTTCTCTTTTACTAACTAACACAACACTAGCTTTGTTAAAAAATAAACTTGGTTTTGTAATTCGTGTAGATAAATAATAGGAACACTTATTTTCTTATTATCACCCTCACCAGCTTTTACAACTTCAAGCATCCACGGATCATTTGGGTTCTCTTTAGCTGGAATAGTTAGAATAAAACTATAATTGCTGTTTTCTGGGTCAGAAATAACCTTAATCCACTCGTTTATTTCTTGTCTTTTATTTGTACCTGGATTAATTAACTTACTAATCTGGTGTTTCTCAAATTTTAAAACATTACCAAGCAAATCAGACGTAACACTAATACTAATACAATTCTTAGCCTCAGTTATTTCTTCCTCTCTAGTCTCTATGTCTAGTACTTTTATTTTCTCTTTTAGAATCTCAGTAACCATGCACTGTCTTCCGTGGGTTCCTTTAATTCTAGCAAAGATAATATTTCCAACCATTAAATCTCTTGAGCTTAATTCTTTTACCATGATAAAAATAGTTTTTATTATTAATAATCTATTCTTAAGATATTGATCGAATTAGTGAGGTGTTTTAATACTTTCAAATACTAATAAATAAAGTAATTAAAAAACATAAAAAATGTTAATAGATAAAATTAAAGAAGATTATCTTCACTATTTCGAGTTAAGAGAGGATAATATGTTGGATATCGTCAGAATTAAAACGAACTCGCTGGATGCCAATGATTTTCTTAAAATTAGACTCTATCTAGAAAAATTAGAAGGGGTAATAATAAAAAATCCTCCTTCTTTTGATGGCAAAGCTAATAGTGATATTATGGTAGAAATATCTAGAGATTACGTAACGGCTGTAAGAGACTCCATCTTATCTTTTCTAGTTAAAGAATGGGCTAAAGAAGGATACATTTATCTCCCGTTGTTTCTCTTACATTATAGTTTCCCCGCAATAAAGGATTTTTTAACCAAGTGGAAACAAACCCAAACAGACTCTCCAGAATTCGAGACGTTAATGAATAGTAGTATATATAATTCTATTTCTCATATGGATGATTTACCGAATTTTGATAAGAATATTCTAAATTTTTCGGATAAAAATCACATAGCGCCAGAAGGAGTATTGGATAAACCGAAAGAGGAACCCTTTTGTACTAAATATCTCGACGAAGTCTGTGAAAAGATAACTCCTGACACTAGAAGATTGTTTATTGATAGTACAGGAAATACTTATTACTACGATTATCAAATAGTTTCAAAAAATAGAATAAATTTTCCTAATACCACTAGTTTCATTACAGTATATATGGACGATGGAAGTAAGGTATTAAGACCTATACCGAGAACCACTATTACTGGTCAATCTATTAATACAACCGCTTTAGTCTTTATCCCAAAAAGCATTGAGGTAATTAGCCACTGCAGCTTTATTAATCTTGGTTTTTTATTTGGAATAATATTTGAAGACGGAAGCAAATTGAGATATATAGGAGGACGGCAATTTACTACTGATTTTCTTCCAAAGTCTTTTAAATTACCTGACTCAGTTGAAGTGATAGGTGATAAAGCGTTTATGTTACCATGTGATTGTAATATACCACTACAGTTCTTCTGTTTTCCGAAAAATTTGAAAAAGATTGGTAAAAAAGCTTTTTTAACTATTGATAAATATCAATCAGGTGCGACGATGAACAGAAGACTTTATAGTTCTCTTCCAGAAGGTGTTAAATTTATAGGAGATTTTGCATTTGCTACTGGAAATCCCGATATTCGGTTAAAAAGAGACAAGGGAATTGCTGGTATTTCTTTATTCACGGTAGAAGATAGTGGACTAGTATATTGGTCGAATTCAATAATACCCTCTTTATCTGAATGCAAAGTATTAACTGTAATTGGTATAGGAGCATTTAGACGAACTGTCGCTGATGATGGCGAATTAGTAATTCCTCCATCAGTGGAAGAAATAGGTGACTATGCTTTTTCTTGTGTAAGGGGGTTAAAAAAAGTAATATTCTCTGCTGGTACTAAATTGAAGTACCTTGGTAAAAAGGCTTTCTTTGGTTGTTTTAACTTATCAGAGGTTGTATTTGAAACACCACCACCATTAGAAAGAATTAGTTATATGGCATTTGCTTTTACTAATTTAGAGACGATTGATTTATCGAATTTCCCGAATTTGAAAGTTATAGAAGCATGTGCTTTTGTAACACATCGGTCAAAATATCAAAAAGGTATAATTCAACCGAAAATAATAAAGAACCCTAAGGTTATCGATTATGGTCCGTTTAGAGTTAGAGAGTGGTTCAAGTCTGAAGATATAACTATAGAGAAGATCAAAGATGGTAGCTGTAAGAGCATTGATAAAAGTGATTTCGAATATCTGCGAGCACCTTCCCCAAAGAACCTATTTAATACCTACAAGGATACCCCAGAAGTTTTAATAGGCTTTAAGTATGAAGAAAGTTGTTCTTTTGGGTCCTCGATAGAGGATTGTACTATATTAGAATACCTTGAATACCTTAACTCCGATAAGTACCTTAATGGTGAATCCCCTAGAATACCATCCATTGTCACTGCTGGGTCTTCAGGAGAAGGAGTATTGGTATGGGATAGAAGAAGGGATTTAACTTACATCATTCATGGTACATATTCGAGAATTTTATAACAATAAATAATATGAAAATATTTATACTAGGCCATTTAATTCCCGGTAAAGATGGTGAAGAAGATAAATGGAAAGCAACAACTTTTCACTCCGGGAGGAAATATCGCCAGGTAGTTATTGAAGAACCTGGTTTACTTGATCTTGTAAATGCTCAAGTAGAGAGATATCATAGAGATACTTACGTAGATACTCTCGAAAATGATGAAGGTGCTAAAACTCAAATAGAGGATCCCTTAGAGGTTGATCAAACCTTTATGTGGGATGAGAGTCTATTTGGGTTTGTGGATGAGAACACCTTAGCTCTAAGACTAAATCACACAGGCGAGGGTGTTTTAAATAGATTTGTAGAAACGCTTAAAAGCGAAGTTAAAGAAAAAGAAAATTCTAACAACCTCTTTAGCAACTTTATCACATGGACTATCGTAAGCGATCTTCCGTATTCAGTGAAAAAAGATTCCCTGATAGATTTTAACGGTTATAGAGCTAAAAAATCTAGTCTTAGCCCAGACAATTTTTGGGTAACCAAGAAGATAATAAAATTTTCCCTCAGTGGGATTGAATTTTATGTGAAGGGTCAGTCAATCTTTTACGATCCCGATGATGAAGATGTAAATTTCGCTCTCGAAACTGGATCTGCTAAGGATACGATATTAAAATACATCTCTGAGCATGATTCAGAGATGAAGCCACAGCAAGTGGTTGAAGAAAATAATAATGAAGAAAATTAAAAAATTTTAAATAAATAAAAATGACAAAGGATAAAATTGACTTGACGCCGAAGGCGTCTACATCAAAAGCTAATAATCCACAACCTGCTCCAAAAACAACAACTGGTTTTAAAAAACATAAACCGCATTTGAGTAGTGTGGATAAACTTATAAACACATTTTGTAATCTTATAGAACAAAATGATACACTAGTACCGGAGAAAGTTTATAAAGCGGTAGTATCATCATACTTGAATGGTATTACACAACGAGATGATTTATTTTACAAGCTAAGCTGCTTTTGTAAAAAGTATTTCAATCTGTTTAAATCACTTGTTTCCGGTAAAGGTGAAATTACATTATCAAACGCGAAGAATAATGTAGTTTATATGGATGACCCTAATGAAACAGATGCAGAGGGTCAACCTATAGGAACTCCAGATACGATCTTTGTAGAAACGTCAACTGGTGGTTCTTTGTTAGACATAACAACGGAAGGTATTACCTATGCCTCTGGAACTGTTATTGAAGCTAATGGAAAATTCTTCGTTAGCGATGAGAAAGATCTTAGTGAATATCTCAGATCTATCAAAGGATTGTTAGAACATTTTACGGATTCTTCAGAAGATGTTAAGAAAGCGTTAGAAGAGTTAAAAGAGATCGTTCTTAAATGTATTGATTATAAAAAATAAAAAAAAAACATGAAAAATTTATTAAAAATAAAGGCAGTAAAAAATAAAATGTCCATCGCAATACAAGCGATATTCGCTATCTCAAATGCAGTGGAAGGAAATTTTGAGAAAATGGTTAAGGTAGCCGAAAGGCGTAATGTTAACTTTATCAGTGTTAATGATGATAAGACTGAGATAAAGATAAATAATACAATATTAACCCCAACTGGACTGGTAGTGATGGTGGACGAAACGAAGTTAGAGGATGATAAATACATTATTAGCGTATTTAGAAATACATTAAATGATGTATTTAAACTCAAATCTCCCACCTCTAAATACTTCTCTATTAATTTTAGAGAGGTATTAGGGAAAATGTTTACTAACTAAAACTTAAGAAGATATATGTACTAGTTAAACTCTATTGGTACATATATCTTTTCTTTTAAAAATTAACTGAAATGGAAGAAATTTGTAAAGAATTTATTGATTGGTTAGTTTTAAATAATAAAACTCAATTAGATGCTATACAGATTTTGAGAAAAGGTAGTAATATTCCCGTAAGTGGAAACCATAAGATTGAGCTGGAGAAGTTAACCTCTGATTATAAAAATTTAGTGATATTATATACCTTTCCAAAATTAATAGGTGATTATCAATTACCAAAAATAATTCAAGAATATAGAACTAAAACAAATAACCAACAAAATAATAATGGTGATATAAATGAGGTAGCTTATATTCTTGAAGCATATAGAGGAAAGGTATATGAGAATTTTATTAGACACCTTTTTTGGGGGTTCTGTAAGAATAGCGAAGGAGAAACTGATTATTCTAAAATAATTAGAATACAACCAACACCAGAACTTTTCAAGGGCTGCCCTATATGTGGTGAATCTAATATTAATTCCTCTTATTATGGGTCTACTGATTCCCCTTTTACGATCTGTGATAGATGTATGCCAAATCTAATAAAAGCGGCAGGAGTGTTAGATATATTTGAACCGAATTATATGTTAAAATACAAAACAGAAAATGAAAAGCATAAAAGAGTTATTACCACAAACATTTGTAAATATTAACCCAGCATCAAAAAATAATTGGGGTAAAATAATTATAAAAAGAAGATTATTTGGAAGATATACGATCAGAGTCTTTAAAGGGGCTACGTTATTTCAAATAGATTCTATGGTGTTTGAGGCAAGTACATGGTCCTCTAAGACCTTTATCGAATTACTTAAAAAAGTATCTAAAGAGTTTCCATCTCTCAAACTTGATATCAATTTAATTATTAAAATCTTTAATCTTAATTAATATGATAGAATTTAATTTTCCTGTAAGGTACGTGGAAAGAGTGTCTTATCCGAATCACATTCTTACAGGATGCTATGAAGACCATTATAAATTAATAGTAAAAAGAGGAATTTTTGGAAGGTGCGTACTTAAAGTATATGCAGGCTGTTATAAAGACTGCCGAGATTTAGACTTTAAGGTAGCAACCTGGAACATTAATGCTTTTAAAGAACTGGCGTATGATGCTCTGACTAAAAAATTTCCAATCTTCACAATTTATTATGAAGATTTGTATAAATTCCTAGGTATCTAGGTATAGTATGATCAAAAATAATCTGGCAACAAATTCCTTAAATTAGAATTAAATTTGATTTATTTTAAAAATAAAGGAATAATATTATGCCAGAAAACAATGAAAATGAGGTAGTTGTTACTCCGGATGTAACTGTTAATGCTACACCGACTCCGGTACAAACAGAACTACCATCAGATTATACTACAGTAGACTATACCTATCACACTGATCCAGAAATAACAGGAGTAGTAGATGAGGTTGAATCTCATGTGCTAGCAGGATTAGCTCCCTCAGTATCTATGACTTCTACAGCTGCTCTTAGTGAAGATTATCCGATAGATAATGATGGTGATGAAGAAAATTATATACATTCAGCGCCGTACTTTGGAAAAGCTCCTAGAGTAAGTCATGATCTTGATAACTTGGGCAACAGAGTTTATGATTATGATTATAACCCTGAAGCACCACAATATGGTGTATATGTAAATAATGAATTTACAGAAGAAGCTACAATGCTCGCTGGTGATGCTAAAAAATTCGAAATCAGAGCAAGAGGTACACAAACAACACCAGCAGAAGGAGAAGGTGAAGAACCAACCGTTACTGCTGTTGATAGCTGGACCAACGACGTTCCTGGAATGATTTGGGTTAGTCAGGATGAATCTATTGCTATTATTCGTGAGGGTAATCAGGTGTACGCAATAAAGCCTGGTACTGTTACTATTAAAATATATAATACAAATGAAAATGCATTCGTTGCTAAAATAGTAATTACGGTAGTAGAGGCTACATCTGAAAACAATAAATTTACTATCACTGTTTAGTGTTTAGTTAGCAAAAAAAATAAACTAGATTAGGAGAAATCCAGTCTAGTTTATTTTTTTTTTATTCAGTCTACATTAATTAGTTGAGCGAGTTTCTCTGCTATCTCTTTTTTAAAAAGAAAAAACATACTGTCATATTTACCGCCATATTTAAATATGTTTGTAATACAAATTGGTGGTACAGTATAAGTAGTCCAGAGATCCTGTATTAATGCTGTAGTTCTAGGTTTAAAAGATAATTTTTCTTGATGACAATTTCGTTCATCTGATTCATAACATAAATAACCAGTAACACCAATATCTAGTGAACTAGGTATGAACCGAGGATCTATATAATCCCAATCAGTCCCAAATGATCCAATTTTAAAAGAAGGACAAATTTTCAAATAAATTTTCGACCAATTATTGCAGTAATTTGCAAGGAAATTCACTTTGAAATTCATTTGATAACTAAAGGAATCTATAGTTAATTCATCCTTTCGATCTCTAAACTTTTTCAAATCCTCCATACTAAATTCAATTTTTTCCTTACTTAAATTAGTATTCAGTAGTAAATTTTTAGGATGTTCAGAAGATTCTGCTAATTTACTAAGTACTTTACTGAGTACTTTATAGTTAATACATTCATCTGATCGGTCTGTTATTAGGTCTGTTATTATCCCTATATTTACTAGACTACTTTCAAAAAATTTACCCCTTTCTACTACTTGCGAGGAATCATTTAATAGCAGCTGTTCTATTAACGTTGGCATATGTTAAACAAATTTAGTTAGTTCCTCTATTATCTTTTTTCTTAGAATCTGATCACGTTCAATTATTCCAGTTAAACCATTAAAACAGATACCATAATAGTCAATAACATTTGGTGAGGTATCCATCGGGATGATGTTTTCATTTACGTCTACCTCTCTCCGACTAATAAACCCTACATCTACTGGTTCAGCCGGAATATTCTCAGTCTCTATCTTTTTTATAAAAATAGTAGCAGTTACCCCAATTAACAACTTATCTTGGGTCGTTGAAGGACTGACGGACGGGATAACTGACACTGTAATATCACTTATACCATCGAAATAGTCTGTTAAGAAGTCATTCTTAAAGTGGAGGTATCCAACTACTGCTGGAATTATTCTCGGTTGTCCAGAAGTAATGAAAGATTCAGTTAATCTCCAATGATTTAACTCTGATGCTAAACCAGGATAAATCACCTGAGGTTTTAACCTCAGTAACTGATTGCCTATATAATTAGAAATCAGTATTTGGCCTCGTCTTTGTAATACTGGATCTGAATTCACTTCTATTCGTACTAATTGATGTTGTAGTGTTGTCGATTTGCTATTTAAGCCGATTTTGACTCTAAATAGTTCAATATCTTTTTCTAACGCTCTATTGAGATCAATTAGATCATTGAATAAATTACTAGTTTTCATCATCTATAGATTTTATTATTAAGTCACATAAATCTTCATTATTTTCTAGTGATTCTTCAATAATGAAGGAAATAAAGTATTTAATATCTGGTAATGCACTCATTTCTGAGTCCCAATTGTTACCGAATAATTTAATTTGGCTTATTTGATCATCCATTTTGAAACTAATGGATTTCTTGTAACCAGTTTTATTTATTGACTTACAGGATGCTTTAACCCGGCAACTGTCTGTCATTGATCTAAATACAGTACTAAATTCCACTAAATCTTTAAGATCAATAGTAGCAATTCCGCATCTCCTATTTACTACTGTAAGATTTATGCTTAACTTGGTTGAAGCATTATCATCACCCTCGATGGTTGGTGATAAATTAAATTTTACTTTAATAGTAAAATCATTAACCAAATTTAATATTACAGTAGTTTCATTTAAACGAACAGTTCCGGGTTTTAAGTTTATGTTCTTAATTTCCGTTATAAATGCATTTTTCTCAGCCTTGATGGAGTTTGGTAGATAACGTATTAGTGGTAAATTACGTAAACGATAATTAGCTAATACGTTATTATTTATGTTAATGACACCACCCTCATCCGTTTTCATAGAAAGGCAGATATCTTCTGAATTTTCTATAGACTCTATAAAATCACTAAATATTTTTAGCATAATTTATATTATATTCTTATTGTGATCTTTTATTGATTTAACTATAATAAGTTCTCTCTCCTTGCTTGATTATTAAGCTCTTGAATAGTATTGTAGTTTTCATCTGTTTTGTTCTCATTCTGATTATTTGATTCATCCACCCAATCGTTTAATTCATCAATGAAGGATAAGATATTCATTTGATCCTGTTCATTGTTTAAGAGAACATTCACCACATCATTTGTTAATATGTTGAATATATTCTTATCTCTATTAAGAGCTGTCTCGTTAGTTCCACAAAAGGGACAACCTACTGTGAATACGTCCGAAGTTCCTGGCCTTCTTAATTCTGCACTTGAATTCCATCGTGCTAGTTCTATTTCACGAGAAACGAAATAAGTTGGATGGGTATTGTATTTAGATACTAATAATAATCTAGAAATCAATGATCCTTTTCCTATATTACTACCAGTTGGTTCAGCTATTCCTAACTTTAACAGATCTTCATCAACTGAACTAGGTCGCTCCGTAATATGAGTATCTAATAAAATAATAAGATTAAAATCAAACAATTTCTGATTCAAACAAAAGAAGAAGCTTTTGTTTTTTATACTACCGCAGAAATCATTCTCATAACACAGATTGACTGTACTGAAGTTATCAAAAGAGCTAATGATGTTTGACCTGCCAGAACTTGCAGTATGAATTTTTTTATCAACTTCACTGTAAGAGCCGTAATAAACATCTTCCATCGTTCTAATCTCATCTAGTAATTGATTGAATATTAGTAATGTTTTCATTTTTATGATTTTTAATATTATCATAACTTAGAACTTTAGAGGAATAAAAAAGACAGAAGGTTTTATCCTTCTGTCTTAATTTTATATTTTATATTTTCTAATCTGCTCTTTATTAAAGTCAATAATTGATTTAATAAGTGGAACATCCCATGCAGTCTCTAATGCCGTTAGATCTTTGTTTAGACAATGTGAATCCCAATAAGGGTGATCACGAAATATATTTGTATGTGAACGGTTTACTCTTGGGTCTTGTATAAATAATTCTCTTAGTTCTTCGTAGTTTATTTTAAGGTCGTTTGCTAAGTTATAGAATTGACCACAGAAACTAACCATCATAGCTAAATAACTATTTTCCATATATTTAACTAATTCGGCCGTTTTACTATCTGTTATATGAAATGTGTGTCTTCCATCATAACAAGGTAGTAGAATCTGTTGAACTTTTATACAATCTTCCTTATTCCCACCTAATATCGTAAAATTAAATTCAAAATTATTACAATATATAGTGTTCCCGTAATATTCTGGACTAAAAATTATTTTGTAATTATACCTAGCTGATAATTCCTCTGTAGTTCCTGGAAGAATCGTAGATTTTATAACAAACACTCCATCAGACCTTAAATAACTTGAATATTCTCCTATAACACTGTCAATGGATGATGTTTCACATGGATTATGTCTATTTACGTACGGAGTATCTACACAAATAAAAATAGCATCATATTCTTTGTATTTCTTTTCTTTAAAATGACCAGAGAATTTTATATCTGCTATATCTGGTTCTAAAGCATTCAGTTCTTTGTGTAGATTATTTCCTACTATACCATAACCAACAATTAATATATTTCTTTTCATTCGTGATTTAATTAAGGTTCATTGAAAAAGACAGAAGGTTTTTTTATCCTTCTGTCTTAATTTTTACACTTACTTATCAAGTTCATCTTCTGCTGCTTCATCGTCTTTTTCATCATTACGAATTCTGAAATAGCGATCTATATTCTTGTATTGAGTTAGAT
>Ga0326513_10002295_pt1 | contig 14164 bp, 26 predicted proteins | sample 2_2465_0518_D_FD_203654 | JGI IMG/M metagenome (GOLD analysis project Ga0326513, IMG submission 203654) | Bovine rumen microbial communities from UC Davis, California, United States - 2_2465_0518 | ecosystem: Host-associated > Mammals > Digestive system > Stomach > Rumen | place: USA...
ACTCACCCAGTAGTTAGTCAGTCTATTGCAAATCCAGCTCAACAATAGACCCCTGACGCAGCGGGTTAGACTGCTTAATTAAAAATTTAATAAATTATGTTTAGTTTTACAACACAAACTGTTTACAATCAAATCAGCACTTCAGGTGCTAAGAAGAATTTAATAGATAATAGCGGTGCTAGCAAAACTCCTTCTTTAAGAATTGGTAACACTAGATTTGATGCTGCTTCTATTACTTCTATTCAGATTAAAGCTCCTTCTGCAGAACAACTTGCAGAAGTTACTTTCGATATGGCTGATGTTATTCCTCAAACAGGTGAAACAACTGGTCGTATTGCTCTTTATTTAGGACTTTCAATGGGAAGCCAAGATTCTTTCTATTCTAATGCTTTAGTTTACAAAGGAAAACCTTTCTATGTAGAGTTCCCTGTAAAGTCAACTGATACTGCTGATGTAGTAGCTAAGAGAGTAAAAGCTATCGCTGATAAATTTATTCTTTTCCAAACAGGTGAAAAAGAAAAGATTCTTGATGTAACTTTCACAGCCACAGCTGCTGCTGGTAATACTCCAGCTGTTGGTACAGTAACTTTCACTTGTGTTAATGGTTACCAATTAATTAAGAAAGCAGAACTTCAAGCTTATGATCCTAAAGCTTATACAATCGACTGCTGCGCCGATCAAGGTGATTTTATCACTGTTAAGAAAGGTGTTCCAGTAATTTATAAGATTGTTAATGGAGCTGTTAAGACTAAGGATGGTAACGGTAAGCAATATTACTTAGATGAAGCTGGTGTTGAGACTGAAGTTAGTGGCGATTTAGTTGCTATTCTTCCAGGTCTTGAAGCATTTGGAGATTATAACTGGATTATCCATAACTTAAGACTTCCAACTGCTGCTAACACAGGTTTCTGGTCTCCTGCTAAGGATGCTGGTGAACTTCCAATTGTTGGTCAAGAATATACTCAATTCATCATCACAATGTGTGTTGATAGAGATGGTATCGCTGGTACTGTTGTAGGTGACAGAGCTACTTCTGTAACTACTCATGTTCTTTATGTAGCTGGTAAGCATACTCAAGCTGGTACTCCTGCTAAACTTGTTTATGACAAGCTTAATGCTCTTAAGGGTTCAGCTATTGCTACAACTGCTGATACTAAGTTAGCTAATCCATTTGGAACATCAAAGAATTTAGTTGCTTAATTTTAACTTTAATATTTGAAGCTAGACCGGACCTTTGTGGTCTAGTCTAGCTTATTTTTTTATTATGGCTTGGACATCAGTAGAAAGACTAGCCGATGCAGTATTTAATGATGTAGTATCTGGATTAAGAGGCTATCACCAGAATATGTCTATGTCAAAGGAGCAACTCCAAGAAGAGATTGTTCAAATGAGGTTGGCAGTCATTAAAGAATATATGTTAAAAGGAGTACTTCCTATAGATGATTTAGTAGCTTCTATAAATTGTATTCCTGTAGATTGTGATACATTAGATAAATGTAGATGTAGTGGAAAAACATGTGGAACTCCTACAGCACATTTCCAAATACCTCAAATATTATTGGATTTTGGATTAGGAAATTCAATTAAATATTTAGGTTCATCAGATAAACAACATTCATTTACTGTATATACATAGAATATAGATAAAATTAAGACTTATCAAAAATATAGAAAAAGAGGTAAGTCAAAACCTTGGGTATATATTGATGTAACCCCAAATCAAGAAGGATTATTAGACTGCTATATATTTGGAGCGCCATTAATTAAACAAGTTTCAATTATAGCTGTATTTAAAGACCCTCGTCAATTAGAAGATTTTCAATGTAATTGTGCAGATGAAACTCTCCCACAAGATAGAGTTACTCAAATGGACAATAATATGAATTTCTTAGATATTGTGATTAAGGATAGATTAACTCAACAGAAGTTACGCTATTATAGACAATATGCAGCACCTATCCTACCTAATGATTAGAAATATGCCGCTGGATAATTATGCAAAACTTTCATTATGTTTCCGTACTTCTTGATATGTTGTATGGAATAAACATGGATGATGCTGATATGGAGGAATATGGTTTATTAGCTTGGGAATCAATAGGTAATAAGAATCGTAAAATGTACAGATTCTCTACCATGATTGATCCTTCTGATAATTCTATAACTCTTCCTTGTAATGCATTAGATATAAATGGAGATAGTTGTATTGAATTGGTAACAGCTTCATACGAAGATTGGAATACTCATACTAATTTGCAAGATTATGGAGACCATGAAACAGCGTTAATAGAAACTCAAATAGAATCTTCTAAATTATATCAAGGACCTTACTACTTACCAGGAAAAGTTTTAAAATATGAGTAGGTTAATGATAAATTATACTTTGCTCGTAATTATGGAAGAGTTAATGTTCTTTATAAAGGAATTTTGTTTGATGAAGATGGGTTACCAGAAATAACTGATAAAGAAGCTCAAGCAATTGCTACTTATATAGCTTGGACAGTAAGTTTCAAAGAAGGCTTAAAAACTAATAACGGAGATAAAATTAAAATGGCTCAAATGTTAGAAGCTAGGTGGCATAAGCAATGTGATTAGGCTAGAGTAAAACAATTATCTCAAAATGATTTTGATGCTATCTTAGAAGTAGGTGCTTCTTGGGATAGAAAACGTTTTGGTAAAGGTTATAAACCATTAAGATAATATGAAACATTTTGCTATAGGCTGGGCCTGTAATTTAAATGATATATTTGTAAGGTTTCCATATGAAAAATGTAAATCCTTAATAAAGAAATATACTCAAAAAGTTAAACAACGTCAGCTTGTTAAACAAGTATTTAGAGAAGGTGTTCAATAGATATTGGAAGATGTCATTGAAAATAATGTTACTTTCAAAATACAAGGAGTAGGTTCTTAGGGAGGAGAAATTCATATGGAAGCCATTACAGGTTCAGAATTTGAAAGAGTTAGAAAAAATGGTAAATTTAAGAAAGTAGATTTCTTAGAATCCTTATTTACAGGATATTAGATGTATCTTTATATTCATGGTAAATCTGATAATATGTTACATAGAAAAAAATATCCTATTTATGTAAATAAGCATTTAAGAGATAAACTTGTTAAATATACTAATGAAGGAAAAGTTTATTGTTAAATGAAAATAACGAAAGTTAATGATTATGTAGACTCAGTTCATGAGAAATTTCCAGAATTGTCAAGAGAAGAAGTAAAAAGAATTTTAGTTTACGGCTGGAAAATGATACTTTAGTATGTAAGAGCAGGCAATGATGTCTCGATGATTACTAATAAAGAATTTATGTTTATAGGCAAAATTCCTTCTGGAAGATTAACAGTATTTAAAACTTATTGTTATAAGCTCTCTAAAAGAATTGCTTATATGTTTTAGAGAACTAAATCCAAATGGGATGGTTACTACTATTTCACTAGGTCTGAGTCCTAGTATATAGAATATTTAAAACAAAATAAAAAGAAATACAAAGTATTTAAAGATGTGTTTCTTTTTAAATTATTAGAAGAATTGAAAATTAAAGAATCCTATGCTCCGTATATCTTCAGATTAAAGGAAGATCGTACTAGCTGGATGACAAAATATTATAAAGAAATTAAAACAGAAAATGCCGAACTTATAATTGTTCGAGATCCTTTATAGATGAAAGATTTACTTACATCTGAAAATAAATTTAAATATATACAATAGTAATATGGAACAAGCTACCAATTAGTTTACCAAAGGTATGCAACTAGACACACACCCAATGGTTTAGAGTAATGACACCTTAACAGACTGCTTGAATGGAACTCTGATTACTATGAATGGAAATGAGGTTATATTGCAGAATGATATGGGTAATAGAAGAGTAGATAAAGCCTTTCTTCCACCTGGATATGAACCCGTAGGAATGAAAGAATATGGTGGAATTATTTATGTAGCTGCTTATAATCCTATTACTAATAAATCATAGATTGGAAGTTTTCCATCTCCTTAGAAAAAGTTAAGTAGTTAGGATACAAATAACGGAAGATTTGATTTTAATACATTTACTAAAATAGAAAATGGTTCTAATGTTGAAGAAGATTCTGTTTTAGGAATTAAGGTTATTAAATCAGATTCTTTTATGATTCCTTTAACTAATAATCTAAACCTTAGAGCTGGAGATAAATTTGCTGTTTATTCAGAAGGACTTTCAGATTTAGAAAACTTATTAACTAACTACAATAATATATATAATGGAAAGGCTTATTCTCCAAAAAATAGAAAATATACTTTATAGTTAGGAGTATTAAATTCTTAGAATGAGTTTGTGGATATTACTAAAACCCTTTGTAGATGGAAAGATTTTGGAGAAAATAATAATCACGATTGGCAGCCAGTAAAATATGATACAGAAGTTTCTGAAATATATAAATTTAATGATGGATATTTTATATCCGATGCATTTGAAAATACATTTAATTCAGAAACTATAGATGATGCTGAATTAATTAAAGAACGTCAAAAGATAGCTGCTAATACTTATGCATATAAATTAGTTGGACCTTTATATTTAAAACTCTCTTTAAATCATATAGAGAATTTTAATTATAATATTTATGGTACATATAATAATAATATAGCTACTTTATGGTTTGAAGGTTATTTAACATACAATTGTCCTGATGGTGCTTAGGAGCATGGATATAATTCCAATGAATCTTATGCTACATTTGATGAAGGACAAGTTTCTTCAGATTTTGGATTTGATGTAAGATCTAAAGATAGTATAATTTCTCCAACTACTACAGATGTTGGAACAAGTGTATATAATCCAAGTACTAATACTTATACAGTTAAAATAGTAAAGAAATATACAAATATTACTGGAGTAGATCGTATATTTGATTATGTAATTGGAGTAAAGGCTGATATAGACACTGATGAATTGTATTTAAAAGGATTATCAACCAAAGGTTCTATTAATTTAAGTTTATTAGGAAGTGGCGAAGTATCATTTAATGGTTGGAAATTTTATAATAATTATACAGACAAAAATACATTATTAACATTTGCATTTAATGCTTATCCAGAATATGGTAAATCTTTTACTAATTTAAAATTTTATTTTACAAAGTCTGGACAATCAAGTATTGAATATCCTAAACAAGGTTATTTGCCATTATATAATGGAAAACAAACTATTAGTTTTTCTTGGGATGAATTAGGATTATCTTCAAGAACTGTATATCAAGTAACTGCTTCTTATAGTATTGTTGATAATGATACGGGAGTATATTTACAAAATAATGTTAATATAACAGATTCTGTAATAAGATGGTTATTAACAACAGAATTATTTAATGAGTTTTATCCTTCTTCTGCCGGTGTATCTGATTTCTGTAATGTTGATTAGGGAAATACTGACTTTTATAATAAAATGAAAGTTAAACCTAAAGTAGAATCAACTATAATAAACCGCAGTAATTCAACGGAAGAGCCTTTGGGAAAATTAGTAAATATAGGTTCAGAAGAAATTAGTTATTTATATAAACATTATCAAAGAATAGATATTGAAGTTCAACCTAAATTTATTATAGAAGACACTTCAATTTATCCAGATTTTGTAGAAATAAATAGCTCTAATGCAGATAAAATAGATATTAATCAAGTATTTGTATCTAGAATTGGAGAAAATACAAGCCCACAAGCAGATTCAAATGATTCAAATACTCTTAACTATACTTCGGTATTGAGATCACAATTAACTCCTACTATAGGAGCAGGTATAACTAATAATCCTACAAAGGCTTTAAATGATCAAAAGCTTATAGAAACCACAGCTACAAAAGATGGAAAAACTATTTCTGGATATATTAAATATTATGATGCTTATAAAGGTAAAGGAGCTCAAATACAAAATATTAATAATGCTTTTGATAATTTCTCAGAAATATTAAAATCAGAAAATGGAGTATTACCTACTACTAGACAATACGGTGGAATTATAGTAAATTTTGCTTCTGTTGGAAAACTCTTTGGGAATAGTGATGATGATCATTTTCTAGATGTTGTAATGGAAGCTGTTAATGATAACATTGATTTACCTTCAGGTGATGCTTTGCCAGATGGGTGGGAACGTATAAAAAGTGGTAGTGATGATGGTAGAGTAACATTCAATATTAGTGAGTATAGTGATAAAATATTTGAAATATTTAATAGTAAAACTGCTAATAAAGATATAACATTCTTATATATTTTCAGTAATGATAATTATTATCCATCCACAGTACAAGCAACTTCTGGAACAAGAGGTAATACAAGTACTAGATTGTGGTGGAAAATGGAAAACGGAGATTGGGCAGTATTTCCAGATTTATTAACTAAATCTAATGGAACTGTTAATGTTGCAGATTTTATCAAAAGAGAACTTGGAAATAAAGAATTAGTCTACTGTATGTATTAGAATTATATATATAATAATAATATCTATGTAGCAAAGAGTGATTATAAATATTATAATGCATATAACATTCCTTTAGATTACACTATTACTTACAAGATAGCTACAGGATATAATGCTGATAAAATAGTAAAGACTGGTTCTTCTTAGAGTAATTGTAATTTAAAATTTACTGCAGAACTTCCTGAATTAAATTCTGATGTAATTACTTTTGATTTAAAATCATCATAGAAATTCTTTGATGCTATTGATAATTTAGATTCCGATAGTATTTCAAATGTTTATATAAAAAATGGAACTTCAGTAGATTCTGAGGGAAGGGATTTAAATCCTTCGTTTGTTTATTATTTAAGCGGTGATAAATTAGTTAGAATAGATGATAATCGTTTCTATATAGACAAAACTCGTGTTGTTGATGGAAAGAATAGATTATTATATAATAAAACTAAAAAGGATAGTGTTACTCCTAGATTTTAGTCTGTAGCTAATGGTGATTCACATACAGTATTAATCTATAATTCAGTTAATGTGGTTTAGGCAATATGATAGATTTAAATAAAAACTTTGAAGTCTATTTAAATTCTCTTAGATAGAAAGGCAATTTAGCTTATGAATATAATCCGTTATATAATTATCAAACTGATGTTGATTTATACATTATTGATAATAAATATATAGTTCCTACTAATTAGGCTGTTAATACTAGAAACGGAGAAATTTTAACTAAAAAGGGAGTTAATTGGATAGACAAACGTGGAAGAATAATATCTTCAAATGATATTATAGAAGCGGAATCTGGAGAACTTTGGGCTAAAGCTGGTTCATTAATTGATTTAGATACTGAGCAGCTTAATTTTGATTTAAATCATCCTGTGGATATTGAAGTGCAACCTTCTTATGACGGCTCTGTAAACTTAATATTAAACGATGATAAAAATATTCCAAGGTTAATAAATTCTAGATTCTCAGTTAGAGAAAAAGATACTTATGAAATAGTAGATAGAATAGGAGAAAATGATACTAATATTTATAATTCAAAGACTTTTGATAAAGACACTTCTCTTTATTTTCAATATGAGTATAATCCAACAATTACTTATTTAGGTTTTGTAAAAGGTATTTTACCTGTTGGTTAGTATTGCTTCTATTTTACTTATTGTGATGCTGATGATAATGAATCAGATTTTATTGCTGAATCTGGATTAATTCCAGTATTTATTGGCAATGATTCTGATCCATTGTCAATGGATGGGGGAATTAAAAATCAATCAGCAAATAAAGGAATAAAACTTAAATTAAATAATATAGACAAATCTTATAATTATTTAAAAGTTTATTATGTTAGATACTTTGCTGATTACCAATAGAATAGAGTTTGTGAATGTAAGAAGATTTTATAGAAATTTCCTGTAAATTCTAGTACCATTTACTTACAAATTAATGGATATGAAGATACAGAAGACCAGGATCCAAATATCTTAAATATATCAAGATTTAATCCTAATAATGTTCTTACACAAGCTCAATGTAAAAATATGTTATTCTTTGGAAATATTGTTAAAAATACAGACAATTACAGAGAATTAACTGATTTAGCATTACGTATTGTTCCACAACTTAATGTTGTAAGAAACTTCGATTCTTTAAATGAATAGTACATGTCCGATAATGGAGCTTATTATAATTCTTTAAATGTATATAATAAGACAGGCTATTTTAATCAAGAATATTATAGATTCGGAGTTGTATTCATTTATTAGAATGGAACATTATCTAATGTATACAATACACTAGGAGGATTACTTGATAGTCCTACGATTATAGAAAATGAGGAAGCTGTAACAAATCCTAATTTGTTAAATTTATCTGGAAATATATATAATAGTAATGGAGTATTTCTTACTAGAAATTATATAAAAGTAGATGATTAGGGTTGGGTTAAACGTGATGATTCTAATTATTCTTTAATAGGATCTAATATAAATGCTAGAGGTGTTTGTCAATTAAATTATACAGATGAATATGATGATAAAACAATATTTTCTGTTAAGTTTAATGTTCCTGGAGATGTTTCTAAATATTTAAGAGAAGATTTAGGAATAAGAGGTTTATTCTTTGTTAGACAAAAATGTGTACCTAATATATTAGCACAATGTTATTTATTATCAATGGATGAAACTCTTGAAACTCCTGTATTGGAAGAGGGAACTGGAGATAAAGCTTATTATACAGAGTGTTTTATTGGAAATGATAGAATATTAAGACACGACCACACATCTAGATTATATAAGTATAAAAATAATAATAAAAATAGTGCAGACTATGCAATAAGTTCTGTAGCTTATGCTGGCCTTTGTCCAGATTTCTCATTAAATCAACCTTATTATAATTAGATATTTAATGGAGGCAAATTTAAACTTTAGAAAATAAGTACTTCCAATTCTCATTTAGTAAAGAATGATAGATTCTTTAATGAGAAATCTGATACTAAATACAGTATTTCTGAAGGAGTTTAGAAAGTTACTATATGTACTGTTACTGAAGATGTAAAAACTGTAGCTATTCAAGATAAAGTATATAGACTTACAGTTGGTGCTCAAGAAGAATCTTATAGATTTAAATATGCCGAAGTTGATAATGGAATCTATAATGCTGGAGATGCTGATTTTGATAAAATTAATAAATCTACTAATCTTGTAAGAGGTAATTATTCTCCATACTTGGCAATTTACAGTAATAGTGGAAAACTTGAGACTGGTTGTTTATACAATATATACCAAGATAGTCCAATTAACTCTCAGCAAGAATTCCAAAATAGAATGAATTCTTCAGAATCCTTCTATGCTATTAGTGATAGATATAATATTAGTGATGATAATACTGAATACATTTGTTGGAGAGGTGATTGTTATATTAATCAATATACTCATAGAATGAGTAGAAATTTCAATGACCCATCTCTTCCAAATAATGATAAAATTATTGATGCTGATACTTGGAAAGATAACTATGATGTATAGAACTCTGAAAAATGGCAAGATATATCTCGTTCAGATGTTAATGCTGTTAGAATTGGTAGTTGGATTACTTTTAGAGTAAGAAGTGCTATGAACTATGCTCTTCGTTCCGTAGACCATTCTTATGTTGCAGAAGAGAACTTAATGGGTAGTCCTAGAAGTTTCTATCCAAGAAGTCAATTACTTCAAAGAGGAGAAAATAAATTACCTGATTCAGCATTATATAATGATGCTTACAGAGCTTCTTTAGGATTTAAATGTTATCAAGCTTTACAAGATATTAATTACGTAAAAGATACATTCTCTAATAGAATTCAATATTCTGCTATAGCTATTCAAGATTCCTTCAAAAATAATTACAGAATGTCTCTATCTACTTATTATAGAGATTACTCTCAAGAATATGGTTCAATTCAAAAACTTATTGGATTTGAAGGATACTTGTTAGTAATATTTGAACACGGAATTGGAGTAGCTGTAATTAATGAAAGAATATTAGCAGGAGGAAGCGATGGAGAGCCAGTATTTATTAATACACAAAATGTTCTTCCCGAAGAGCTTACTATTATAACTGATACCTACGGTTCACAATGGCCAGAATCTATTGTTAAATCAGAAGCTGGTTATGTATATGGTGTTGATACAGTAGCTAAAAAGATTTGGAGAGTTAAAGGACAAGAAATTGAAATACTTTCTGATTTTAAAGTAAATAAATTCTTGATAGATAATATTACTTTAGGAGAAAGAGAACTTTATCCAACAGTTGGACTTAGAAATGTTAAAACTCATTACAATAATAATAAAAAAGATGTAATGTTTACTTTCTATGATGATATGTTCTAGGATGAAGAAAAGGCTTGGAATTTATGTTATAATGAACTACTTGGAACATTTATAACATTCTATAGCTGGATTCCTTCTTATTCAGCTAATATTGATACTAAATTCTTTACATTTAATAGAAATACTTCTAAAATGTTATCTTTATTAGCTAAAAGTAATTATGCTATACCAGAAAACACTGGAGTTCTTGTAGATGGTCCTGTTATATCAGATTTAACTTCTTTACCAAGATTATATTATGTTGCAAATAGTGAATCATTTAATGTAACATATACAGTTGTTAATGCTGATGGAACTACATCAACTAAACAAGTAACACATAATGCTACTCCTAATAAAAGTGGATAGAACGTTGTTTCTTAGGTAGTATTTAAATTAGAAAAAGATCATTGGGGATTCCATAAATTATTTAATATATATAATACTCAATTAGCAGCAGCTGTAAGTACTGAGGTGTTACAAGAAGCATTTAATAAACATAAAGTTATTTTATTATATGTTACTCCTCAAATTATGAATATAAATAATATTACATCTGAAACTGCTATAGCTTCTAATTTACCTACAGAAATAATAGCTCTTACACTATCTTCTATAGTAGAGAATCCTTTATTAACATCTGAAGATAAAAGAATATCTGGTTTAACTACAGATTTTTATTTACATGGACAAGCAGGTAACTTTAATGTTGCAGAAAATCTTTATCCAACTTATTGGTATGGAGAATATCATCCATTTGAATTTGAATTTGTAGTAAATGATAAAATAGGTCAATAGAAGATATTTAGTAATCTGGTATTAATATCTAACAAAGCAGAACCTGAATCCTTCCACTTTGAAATTGAAGGTGATAACTATGATTTCTCAAGTGATAAAAGAACAATGTACTTTAGACAAGAAGCTACTAAAGAGTTATTCCAAAACTTAGGTTCTGATATGTTATTTGACAGATATTATACAGATGTAATGGCTGATAAATATACACAAGAACAATATTATAGAGGTAATCCTAAACGTAGAAATAGTACTAATATAAATACTCACAATTATACAAACTAGTATAGGACATTTGACCGAGTATATCCTGTTGATAGTGAAGGATTAGTTCAACAACAAAAATCAACAATGTTCCCTCTATACTATGAAAGAGTAGATACTTATAATGATATCTATCATATGTATAGAGAAATGTTGGAGAATACTAATACTAATTATGACTTTAAAAATCTTTCTGGTTCTGAAGTTAAATGGTATAGAGACTTAAATCAATTTAATGTTGTAACTCATATTAAAAATAGTCCAATTGATTTATACGGAAGATTAAGAGGAAACTCAAGATATAAAGAAGGTAAATGGGATATACAAATACCTTCTATTGTATTTAATCAAAAGAATGAAGAAAATTGGGCTGAAACATATGCTAAGAGTAGATTTATACTTGATTCATCTGATCTAGATTCATCAGATATATTAGGTGCTAGTTGGGAAGATTATTTACCAGCTGAGGGAGAATTAGTTCTTCCACCAATTATCTTAAATTCTAGCAATGTTCCAAATGATTTAAGTACTTCTATTATAAGTTCAGACAGAGTTCCAAATATCTATAGTAATTATGGTTATACAAGTGTTAAAGTAGATGCTTGGACTTATAGAAAAGAAGCAAGAATTAGAGATAAATGGATAAAAATAAGAGTTAGATATAGTGGAAAGAATTTAGCTGTTATTCACAGTTTAATTACTTTATATAATATAAGTTACAGTTAATATGGCAGTTTGGGAAAATATACAATCAATTTTACAAGGAAGTGGATATAATTAGGAACCTATAGCTGATAAAACTCAAGGGCAGTTTAATATAGGAAATTTTGATATCCAACAAATGCAGCAATTTTGGCATCCTTAGGGAAGACCAACTCCAGCTGTAGCTTAGAAAGATTAGGGATAGAAAGTAACACAGCAAAAGTAGCCTGGATTAAAAGACCAGGCTACTGCAGCTGGAGTTCAAGCTTTAAGTTCTACTCTAGCAGGCAAAATGACTGATGGAATGTTTGGTGATTCTTATATAGGATAGAATTTAGCAAACATATTTAGTCAAGGTGTTGCTTCAGCTGGAAATACAATGGCTAATAATATTATTAAAGGTTAGGCATTAACTCAAGGGTTAGGACAAAATGTTGGACAATCTGTTGGAGGTGCTGCTTTAGGATTAGGAGCTAATTTAGTAGGTTAGGGTATTAATTCTATTGGTGGTGATACTAGATTATCTAGAGGAATTGGTCAAGGAGTAGCTACTGGATTGGTTAATATGAAAGGAATAACAAATTCCTTTAAAGCTATAAAAACTGCAGCAAAAGCAGGAAAAGCTGCTACAGACGCTCAAAAAGCTGCTTCTTTAGCAGGTAAAACTAATTTAGTAGGAATTGGAGGTCAAGTTTTAGGTTCTGCTTTAGGTGCTGCTACAGGTCCTTCTAAAGAATATGGTGGAAAATATGGTGGCATAACTTAGAAAGCGGATATGGTTTATGACCTAACATCTGCTGCTGTAGGATTTATTCCAGGTTTCGGTACTGCTGCTTCCGGTATAATGGCTTTAAATAAAGGTTTATCTAATATTTTTGGTTCTACTGATGGAATGACAGTTCAAGATGCTATATTAGGTTCAGCATTTATGCCTGCTCCTGTTAAATGGTTAAATATGGCGGGAGCAACTACTACAGGAACTTTTAATAATCAATCTTGGTAGAATCAACAGAAAGCAGATTCCTTTATGGGAAATGCTTTTGGTAATTTAGGTGATAAATTTGCTAAAGCTAGGGATGAAGCTGGAAAAACTTATGGAACTTTTAGTAGAGGAGCTGCTCATGAAGCTTAGGATAATATAAATTTTGCTAGCTCAGCTTGGAATAAAATATTAGCTATGGCTGATTAGAATGAACTCCAAAATATTAGAAGTTAGTATATGACTTCTATCAATAATCAAAGATATGCTCAATAGATTGGAGGAGCTTATCAACCTATTTCAAGAGGTAGATATGGAATGAAGATACTTAATAATGCAACTAACCATAATATAGGAATGAGACTATTATCTGGTGCTGCATTAATTGATAATAAACAAATGATATTATGTAGCGTAGTAGATTAAAGAATATAATTAATAAATCTAAAGAAATGTCCAATAAACAGGAACCTATTGGAAGTCCATATGATAGATTTATAGAAACTCTTCCTAAAGAATTGGTAGTTGGAGATAACTATAGAATGGAAGCTGCTTGGAAAGCTTATGGTTCTCCAAAAGATTATAAACAAGCTTTATGGGAAGGTCTTATACAACCTATCAATGAGAATGAATTTAAACTTCCTTCTATAGGTTACAACGAAGAAACAGATGAATACGAATACTTGAATCAAGGTAAAGACAATGAAATTGTTGCTAAAGACATTCGAGTATGGGACAATGATGTTATACCGTTTGTCCAAGAATTAAAACATGGTGGCTATGTGCGTATATTCAATGAAGCAAAAAATTGCTGGACATATTCTAAAAATTCACAAAAAGAAAATACCCTGGACTAGGAGCAAATCAACATTCAAAAGGAACCAAGTGGAGAAGGTGTTGACTATTTAAAAGGAGGAGGAAAAACAGAATATAAAAAAGTAAAGTCTAATAAAGCATATTACGATAAAGAAACAGATACTGTTTATTATACTAATGATGAGGATTTAGTCCATGAAGGATTTCATGCTAGACCTGATTCTACTTTATTAGAACAATTAAAGCCTTACTATGAAAATCTAAATGATGAAAAAATTTAGAATTTTGGTGGAAATTTATAGTTTGTAAAACGTTTT
>Ga0326513_10002296_pt1 | contig 14160 bp, 29 predicted proteins | sample 2_2465_0518_D_FD_203654 | JGI IMG/M metagenome (GOLD analysis project Ga0326513, IMG submission 203654) | Bovine rumen microbial communities from UC Davis, California, United States - 2_2465_0518 | ecosystem: Host-associated > Mammals > Digestive system > Stomach > Rumen | place: USA...
ATTAATGGTCTCCCAGTACCAGATGTTTGCTGTTGAATGATACGCTTCATTTTCTTTAAAACACAGGTTATACTGTCCGTCAAGGTAGAAGCTATCAACATACAGGTATTCGTTTGTCTCTGGGTCATAAAGTTCAAACATGTTATCCCCATCAAATTGCATCCAGCCATCGCCGGATTCGCTTAGGAAATCCAGAACTGTATCATGTACCAGTTTCTTCAAATCAATCTTCGGCTTCATAGTCTTACTTGTTAATAATACTAATAACCTGGTCGCCATAGCACCAATGACCATTGTCAAGGGACAGGACATAATTACTTGCACCTACCGGAGCACTTGCTACCGGGTTGCCATACTTATCGCCGGGCTTGCATTTCTCGATGCACTCTACTACACCTACACAAATTTCGCCGCCAAACAGCCTGTGACGAATCTTCATACCTGTTTTAATTCTCTTTGTTGTTGCCATAATTTTATAAAGTTTAGCTGTACCCTCGGACTATCTTCGGGTTTCTGGTGGCAAAGGTACAAAAAAAAGACGAGACTACCAACAAATAGCCTCATCTTTTAATATTTTTTAAAACATACGTGAGCTGTACTTATTCAAGTCCTTACCAGCCGTACACCTTTGCCACATAAGGTCTGAGGCTTCTGGTAGCCTTTCTGAACTCTTCTTCTGTCATGTCCTCATAGGCAATAGCCTGTACCAGTCTGTTAGCCTGTTCCTCGTCCTTTGCCACTCTATACAGGTAACTGTTAGTGCCGTCATGGTGTGAAGCATTACAGCGGACATTATAGCGATCACAGTACCAGTCGTTAAACTCACAGTTGGAATGTAGAATGTTCTTCACATAACTGCCAAATGTCTTTGCTCCTTGATGATGACCATCCCACAGTCCCAAATCAGCGAAGCAAACGATCACACCGTCCACAGGAATATCCAGATTAGCCCTCTCGTCGTACAGGAAGTTATCACAGTCCTCCAGATAACGCTCGTAGCTGATCTCGATGTTTTCTTCCTCTCGTGAAGCCTCGTCTGGATAGTCGATAAGCATACAACGTTCCCACTCACTATAGTCTGTGTTGTTCCAGATCACTCTGTGATCGTGGTCGATATAACTGTCTGTAGTGACTGCCTTAGCGTCTCTCATGCCGAAATACTCCTGTACTCTGTACACCTGCATATCGCCGTCTTTCTCGTAGAAATTGGCAGCAGAGATCTTCTCCAGATAGCACTTGTTTGGTGATACAGAATGATCCCACTTGAACTCATACATAACGCCTCGAAGCCAACCACCAGAATTGCGCTGTGTCTCGAAGATTTTCAGTAAGTTGTTACCCTTGCGGTAACGTGCGATTAACTTTGCCATGATACTTAAAATTTAGCTGTACCCTCGGACTGCCCTTGGGTTTCTGGGTGCAAAGATAAGAAAAAAGATCGAAACATATACACTTTGCCTCGATCTTTTAACTTCTTTTAAGGAAAACGCCGGATCATTTTACAGCAGCAGCCTCCACTACAGCAGCAGAAGACAGAATGTTGCGCATGTGATCATATTCGGCGTTATATACACTTCGAGATCGTTTCAACTCGTGCAAGGCAGTCTGCCACGCCTTAACTGTCCGGCGACCATCAGTCAACTGTTTGTGCAGAATCTCCAGTTCGTCGTCTCGTGTCCGGTCACTCCATCCGGCAGTAATCTGGGTTCGATACTCTTTGTTCTTTGCCTCCTGTACCTTGAGGCTAATCCGGATCGTGTTGATAGCTTTCGAGCAGTCACTAATCCACGCAAATTTCATTTTCTTCATACTCTTATAACTTTATATAGTTTATATATTATAACTCAATAACAGCAGTCAACTTTTACCCAGTTCAACATTGTATCTGTTGGGTCGTCGGCGTGTAATGTGTCCTCATGCGGAGTTGTATCATCTACCGTGTACATACCTGTGCTACAGGCACATACCTCATCATTTTCGAAGAACTCTACAGCCTCATCAAACGTCATTCTGGACAGCTTGATTACATTATAGCACTCTGGATTAACAGAAGCGTGAAATATACGTATACGTGCCATGCGTTTTTATTTTATAGGGTTTGTACTTATTCAAGTCTAACACTCCAGATAGAATGCACCATTATTGATAGCCTTACCAATGTTGGTGAGGTCATTGTTCATTAACTCCTGTTCTGTCAGTTCCTGTTCTGTGTCGTCGATCTCGTTCAGCACATAGAATGTGTTGTCACCATCGTATGACATAGCCTTACTGGATCGTAATCCGTAGTTTAACAGGATGAAGAAATCCTTTGTCTCACCATCAGCCAAAATATCTTTCAACTGATTAATTGATTTAATTTGCTGTACCATAATCTTAATTGTTAGAATATATTGTTTGACACTAATTCACCTGTCTGTTTAACAAATTTCTCTTTCTGTTCATCAGACATATCACCGTAGAACATTGCAAGAACTTCCGGTTTCTCACTCTCTGGGACAGAAGCCCAGAAATCATCGTAAATTTCCTGTGTAGTCATTGACACATCGCTTTAAGTTCGTCCAAATGTCTATTCACATAATCTTTAAGGGCTTCCAGAGACCTGCAAACGCTGTCATTCACTTTCATGTAACGTCTGGATTTACCACGAGGTACGGTGACGTAGAAATCTCCATACCAGCCACTACCTATCATCATGCCATACTGCCAGACATCAATGCCCTTGTATTTCCCGCAGTAATGCTTCTTCTCTTTTCTTTCGTAAAATGCCATAACTCTATCCTATTAGTGAAACGATCTGATAACCATAGCACCAATGCCCATCTGATAGATCATACACTCCATAGTCCTTTTCAGACCAGTCGATTTCGTCCACAGGTTTACCCTCTTTCATGCCTTCTTCCTCGCACTTTTCGATACCCTCGATAGTTACTTCCTTTTCTGGCTGTGTTCCCCAAGCCCCTTTATAAGAGACCTTAGAACCAATCTTAATTACGTTTTCGTTTACCATGATCTTATAATGTTTTAATTGTTTACGAGTGCAAAGATAGGGAAAACATCTGGATTATACAAACATTTCCCCTATCTTTAACTATTATTAGCAGTCCATCTTAAAGATGCCACTAATCTGCTTGAAGCCCTTGAACATAGCCCTGTCATTGGTGATACCGATCCTGTCATAAGCCCACGAGCCTACACGCTCATCTTCGAGACAATAATCACCACCACCACGACCATTGCCAGAGCAGGTGAGCAGAGGCAGCGGATGAACCTGCCAGCCCTTTTTGTTTTTCGGAATGATGCAATACTGTTTCTTGGTATAGTTCACCAGATACTTGTAGTAAGGAATCGTCTCGTATGGATTCCAGACCTGCCCCTCTTTCCACTCTGGCATTGCAGGGATCGTGCCTCTCAACGCCTCGTAAGCCTTTGACTTACCATCACAGTCCCCATCATAATCTTTGTAGATATAACGACCTGCATCGCTGTAAATGTCATGCTCACCTGTTCTTGTCTCCACAGGATCGGCATAGTCGCCAACCCAGACGAAAGGATTACCATTGAACACGTTGGCTAACAGAAATTCCATTGAACGTACAAACGAGTTGCCGATGTAACTATGTTCCATCAGTTTAGCACCGTTACCGTAGTCATAGCACTTCAATGATACACATACTGGATTCTTAGCAGTCTTCCAGTTCTTCTTTAAAATACTTGGATTGTAATATTGTCCCATAATCTTATAAAGTTTAAGTTGTACCTTTGGACTATCCTTAGGTTTCTGGCTGCAAAATTAAGAAAAAAACCTAATATATACAAGTTTTTAGGGAAAAAAATAACCGACGGCAACGTTTTTTAACATTTACCGCCGGGTCAAACAATGGATATGGAAAGAAATTTACTGGTAGGGAGGCATGGAATCGAACCACTCGAATTGTCCCGTAACCGGGGACTCAGCACAAGCCATTACTGCAATTACTTCCCTGTAAAATGGGACGGCGAAGCACTCCGGGCAAACGCCGTCCCGGTCAAACAACTAAACTTAAGATATGGTAAATCAATCGATATATCTTTCTACAATATCCCGGAACGCCAGAGGATAACCCTCTTTTCTGGACAGCACCTCGAACACCATCTTGTCAAAACGCAGTTCAACAAAACCTGCCAGGATCTCTTCCACTGTAGCCTTAAAGTCATGATAGGGCAATTCGACCACAGGATTATGTTTGCCTCGTAATGATCTAATAACCATCTGATCTTTCGGGTGCAGCCCGCCGAACTTGGATGCCAAGATCCTCTCGACCATGTCAATCACGCCACCATTATCACCGAAATAAGCTTTACATAGCTGATAGTTCAGCAGCATGTCAGCCTTAGGCTTGAAGCCTTGATAAATCTTTGTATATTTCATATCCTTGTCATTTTTTAATTTCTGGATGCAAAAGTAGGGAAATTATCTGTAACTACCAACTTTTTTACCAACTTTTTTATTTCTTCATCACTTTATTGTATTTCGTCCGGAATTTCAGACATTCATCAAGCTGCTGCTGTAGTCCGGCGATCCTGTTGATCTGCCACTCGAAATACTCCAGAACAGCAGCATACACTGCTTCGAGATCTCTTGTACAGAGACTATCCAGTTCTACCTTACTCGTGATGTTGCCATACAGACTGCCACAAACCGGGACACGCCGGATCGCACTAACCAGAATATCGTCGTTCTCCCAGACTGTTTTAACATAACACTTACAGCCCAGATAGATGTATTTCTTAGTGACAGCACAAACAGGTCTGTCGTCACCTACAGATACCCGGACGTTCCAGTTCTCATCGAATATCATCTTACCACCTGCCAGATCCCGGATGGTTTTAATCATTTCCTCTCTGTTCATAGTCTTATAGTATTTCTATTGTTACCCGTTCTGTGATCTGCGGAAATGTCTTACAGATGATCCGCTTGTGCCAATCTGTCAACACACAACACTGGCTGAATTTGAACAGGGCTATGTCGTGACTTACTTCACCCATAAAAAGAGTAAGAGCCTTAAACTCTGGTTCATTGAGACTAAGAACAGCGATATGTGGATCACCATAACTGCCCCCAAAACACGTCCCATCTGGATATTCGTGATGGAATCCGTTTCTGTCTGTGATTTTAACCTTAGTTCTTTTCATATCTTTATTGTTTAATTGATTTCGGATGCAAAGATAAGAAAAAAATCTAGATTAAACAAGAAATTAACAATATTTTTTTTAAACACACGTGAACTGTACTTATTTAAGTCCTGTACGACGGGCGGGGATCGAACCCGCAAGACGCTTTTGACGGCATCTGTCAGATTTTAAGTCTGATGTGTACACCATTCCACCACCGTCGCATAAAAAACCCTCCAAACTATCTTCTCAGACGACTTGGAGGGGAAATAAAAAAACTAAACCTTATAATACCATGAAAAACACAATTTACTCTGTCAATTGGAATCCATTTGTTTCAAGAACATAATGTACTCCTGTTGTAGCTTTACGCCATGTCAGAACACCCTCCAAGCTATCTGTACCTAGCGATAAAAATAACTTGTCGTGTAACTCGTCTACAGGAGTGATCTTCACCTCTGTAGGAGTTTCCGGCATAAACTGATACTTAACCATATTATCAAAGATGGTCTTCTCCAGGTTCTTCGGCTCTCTGCTCATAAAGATACAGTTACCAAAACCCTTATTAAAATCTCGTACTATTGGATTCATATAGTGATAAATATTAAATTCTGTGCAAAGATATAAATAATTATTGAGAAAAACAAATTTTCAGAGATATTTTTTTCAATCTTCCTCCAATTCCTTCATTTTTTCTGTGAAGTGTGGATCTGAGACAATGTCCCAGATCATCACACCTACAACTAATGTTATGAATAAACAGAACCACATACGCCTTAGATATGGAAATCCACATTATACACATCGGAATCAGCCGGGATCTTCTCCAACAGGGCAGCGACCTCGCCGTTCCATTCTTCTTCACCTTTCTCATTGGCTACCATTCCCCACCAGCCCATGTCACCTTTCTCGTACCATACGCCGTCGATGATCAGACAGAATGGGAAATTATCCTTGTTGTCGTAGTGCCACTCGTAGCCCTCTTTCAGCTTTTTACAGGGATTACCAAGCCAGTCTTTACCGTTCTTGTAGCAGTTATCTGAATATGGCTCAAAATCGATCTCGTCGAACTTGCACATATCGACAAACTCACCAGATTTGGTCTTGATCGAGTTACGCCAACGACCACCGACAGAATACCAGTCCCACTTAGAATTTGGATTATAACTGCTGTAAACAGCCCACACGCCTTTTTCGTCCTTACGCCAGCTATTACCATTCCAGTCCTCGCCGAACTTCCTATATGTTCTCCAGAAAAATCTCCAGAATTTTGGATAGCCCTGTTTGAAGTATTTTACCCACTCATCTGGATTCTCGTAGATTAGACCAGAAACCCAACCCTCTTTAGTTTTCTTATTCCGGGCGTTGGGATATTTCTCTTGATACTGCTTCTGTGTCAGATAACCTTTCTTGCCTCGCATAAACGTGATGAAACCCAGTTTGAAGGTCTCAAAATCATCACGTACCTGTTTGTCCTCTGACTTGTTAATCAGATAAAACTCCAAGAATCTCTGTTTGTCCTTATCAGACAGATCGCACTTACGATACTCTGGAGTTTCCAGATTCTCGTCATACTTGGCAAGACTATCGTCCATACCGTTAACTTTCGCATACTCTGGTGTTAAAATCACCAATCCACAAAAATGGCTCATAATCTCAATGTTTAATTGTTATACAATGTTGTTTACTGTTTTCGTCTGCAAAGATAGGGAAAATCCGGGAATTATACAAACAAACGCCCGGATTTTTAACATATTTTATATCCAATCCGTAAATTCCACATCAACAGGATTACTTTCACCCTCCGGGAAATACTGTGTATCTGTAATCCAGTCCCACGAGTAATCACCCTCAAAGGTATAATTATCGTCGATATACTTCTGTTCATCACCGCCGTACTGATTTTCCAGTTCCTGCTCATTGATGTCTTCGATCATCAGTTCATGACTGGCGTGATCGATAATAGCTATTCTTCTCATAATCCTACATGTCTATAAGATCCCACTTAATTCCATTGCTTTTCTTGGTGTAATGGTTATCTGGCTCGTTACAATCCTCGAAGTCGCCCATACCATACCATTCATCCAGAGAGATTAACTGCCCACGAGTATCAACAGTGATCTCGTACAGATGTCCACCGAAACCAAACGATGTTGAAAACTCTGTGTCCTCGTCGTAGTCCTTTTCGATCTCACCTGTGAAAGCATACTTACCAACAGTGATGTCCAGTTTGTCGCCGTCGATTGACTTAACAACAATGTGAATACCATTCTGGGGAGACACAAGACCAATGTACTGCTCATTCACAATGTGATGGGTGAACGTGTCTGTGATCTCGAAGTTTCCGTAATACGGATTGTTCTTTACCTTTGTAGTCTTTACTACTTTTAATTCTCCGATTACCATAATGCTGTTATGTTTAAGTTGTTAATAATATACTACTACTTCTGCGACGGGCTGATGGAAGTCACCAAGCCAATCTTCGAGAGTGTAAACATCACCACCATTCTTGATAGCAGTTTCGAGATAGTCAATGTACTCTTGATCTGGCTCTGGGTCGTTCTTCGCTTCCTCAATCCAACTCTCTACCATTTCGGTGTCGGCTTCTTCGAGCGTGTAGTTACCATACCTACGGCTGAAACCACCCTCCAAAATCTTCATCACGATTTCGTGCTGATCCTGCGTTACTCCAAGTGAGTAAACTTCTGTTGTGCCATCTGAAAGCACGCCTTGAATGTTTTTAAATTCGCTCATAATTCTATTGTATTATAATGTTTAATATTTCGAGTGCAAAGATAAGAAAAAAATCTAATATATACAACTTTTTAGGGAAAAACTTATAAGGTCATAGTATTTTTTAACGTTTGGATACAAAAAAGAGCGCAACCAGTTTGGTCACGCTCACCCCTAATAACATTAACCATATGAATACAAGCATTATCACAACGCATTGTGCCCCTTACAGGACTCGAACCTGTGACCCCTGCACCTTGTGCAATGCTCTAACCAGACTGAGCTAAATGGGGCTATGTAAATCCCCGGAAATCGGGGATTATTATCTATTGCCTGCGAACATCCCGGATGTTGCTACTTATTCAACCGAAAATTCAGAATATGGTGGGTAGTGCCCACAGGACTTGTGATTTATATAAATTATAAAGTAGAGTTATCCTACCACGTGGGCGGGGGGCGTTCTTTCTTATTCATGCTCTCTCTCTTTTAATTGGTTAATCACTTGGAGCGGGGATCTCTGGACAGATCCCAGACTCCGTTTATACTCTCTGCGTTAACGCATAGGGGTAATCCTGTACAGCTGTGTCTTCGTGCCGTCCGGGTTCTCCCTAACTCTGCTCGGATTAGCAACCACTCTTATATTCTGGATGGATCTGAGCAATTTCTTTTTTCCACTCATAAGTTTCTCTATTTAAATGATGTTATTACTTTTGTGCAAAGATATCTATTTTTTTCGAGAAATACAAATTTGTGGGGATATTTTTTACATCCAAGCTCCCTGCTCATCGATGAACTGTTCCACTTCGATCTGTTCCTTGATCGCCTGTTCGAGTTCCGCATCGCTGATCTTTCCGTCGTAGGTGAAATCATCCAATGTCATTCTGGGGATCTCACAGGCGTAATTGCCAGCCTCATCGTATACGTCCATACCACCAATGCGCTCCTTTACAAGGTAGCCTAAGTACTCTGTTGTATGTTCCATACTAATATGTTATTATACGTATTCTAAACCTTTATCGATCTCACACCGGGCTTCTCTGGCGATCTTCGCTGCCGATGGGTTGCTGCTGAACTCCGACAGATCACACAGAAGCGTTAGTTTATCAAGCAATTTCTTTGATACTTTTACGTATTCCATAATAATTTCCTTTCCTGTTAAAAGGGCTAGGTGGACAAACTGCTGTCTCACCCAGACCCCGCAGAATGAATGAACAGTATTATTTCATCACCTTAAAACGAATAGTCTTATTCAACAGGTCGGCATACTTCCATCCTGTAGCCTCATCGAAGCAGTAAGCATATTCAGCACAAGCCTGCCTGCCTAATCTGGCTAATGCTGCTCGGCTCTTACCATTCGAGGGCACGAGGTATTCCCATTCCTCACCCTGTCTGTTGGCATAGTGGCGAACGACACCACCATCAATGGCACTACATGAACCTCCCAGAATCAGATTCAGCACAGAATCGTAGTCCTTGAAGAACGTTGTGAGTTCAGCACCAACGCCCTCTGGATAACCATCCCAATGGCAATAGATGCCGATAAACTGGTCTCCGATCTCCACAGGCTGGCACTTGTTCTGTCCTGTCTCATCACGCCAGACCTTGCCCTCTCGGTCTTTATACTGCCACTTGTCAAGGGGCTTGGGGAGCAGACGCTCGTTGAACTTCATCACCTTACCGATGTCCTCATTACGGACTTTCACGATAATAAAACTTCTTGTACTCATAATCTTAATGTTTTAATTGTTGTTTGTCTTATGACGGTGCAAAGTTAGGGAAAATCTGGGAATTATCCAAGAAATTCCCTAATTTTCTGCAATTCTTTAACCTTTTTTTAGAATATATTTGCTAAAATACTTCGATCATAGCTTTCGCCACATACTCTATCAGATTCTTCATGTTCTGATCCTTATCGAGCTGTGCAGGATAGTTTCTGATGTCCTGTAACTTCTGGACAATCTCTGCCAGATTCCTGTTGGCTACCCGGATCACTTCTTCACGCCGATTCTGGTAAATCCTCTCAATACGTTCCTCTGGGCTACAGAATGTGAGCCAGCCAGACAGGTCGGAATCCTCACTCTGTACGGCGTAACCTTTCTTCTCACCTGTGATGCTGCCAACAGCTTCAATGGTAGCAAATGGTTCAGACCAGACTTCACCACCCCACATGTCTCTGACAGGTCTCCCGGCGTTTCTGTTATACTTGATGCCTGTGACGGTCATCATCTGGTTATGTGGGTGTACGAGTTCTGGCTGACAGAACTTCGTACCCACACTAATATTCTGGATCGTTATCATAGTCTTACCAGTTTTTAAGTTCAACGAATCCGAATGAATTACAGTAATAGAACTTACCGTCCAGTTCCACGATGTCGCTAACTGACAAGGAATGACCCTTAAAATCAGCCGGGTGATCGATGTTGAACTTGGTGAACAGAGATTCCAGAACAGCCAGAGGACTACCAACTTTCTCTACCGTTCCAGTATAAACGACCTCGTATAAATCTCTCTGGGCTACCCTGTCTTCCCGGTAGGGGCGAAACATGTATCTGTAACCCTCTTCGTTGTTTGCTAACTGATAAATTTTGTATTCCATAATCTTATTGTTTAATTGATTTCGAGTGCAAAATTACAAAAATAAATCGAATATACCAAACTTTTTCGAGAAAATATTATAAGGTGATATAAAGTTTTCGTGTTTATTTACAAAAAAAGGGCATAGGATGATCCTATGCCCACAAACTAACAATTAAAACAATAAAAACTATGAAGAACTAACCCTGTCGAAGTATCTGACTTTCACGTTCACAGCCAATGGTGAACTCTCGAATATCTGCATCTTCGGCAATGTTTCTTGCTTTCTCCATGGCTTCGCCCTCGGCATTGGGGCTACTCTCCACCTCTACATCGACAATGATCGAGGCGTTATAGTTTAATTGAACAGTATATTTCTTCATCATAATAAAAGTATTTTAAGCGTTTAATATAATCGATATTAAGTAGCCGGGATCTCTACACCGTCCTTATATACCGTAGCAAACGTTATAAGCGAGTGTAGGACGCTTATTTCGTCCACGTTGGTAATACCACTAATATACTCCAGAATAGCGTCTGAGAACTCCTTAGAATCCTTTATAGCTTTCATCGTTGGGTATGTCATTTCGATCCTGTGACCTCGGTAATCCGGGCAAACAGCATAACCATCGTAAATGTCAAACTGGATAGGTTTCTTATAACCTTCCACATTTAGTTTCTCAGTACAGACCTTTTTACCGTACATCTTTTCAAAAATCTTACTTTCGTCTTTCTCCATGTCGTTTAATGTTTAAATGTAACTGGTGCAAAGATATATAAAAGAAACGAGAAAAACAAATGAATGTCTTTCTCGTCCCGTTAAAAAAACTTAAAACAATTGAAATTATGGAAGCATTTATTGCGTGTCCTCTTCGGCATCAACCACATCTGACTTCACATAGTGGCTGAAATTGTTGGTGTACTGGTATGGATTATTGTCCAGATTTTCCCGGACTTTCTCCATAGCATCATACTCACTCTCTGCCTCGACTTCTACCATTTTACACATGGTGATGTCAACTGATACATTATACGTTTTCATACTTTATAAATTCGCTATTAGTTTAATACATGTTGCTACATTTTCAATCATGCTTAACTCTTGATCATTAGCCCCATCCTGTTTAGCCCTGTTATAAGCTACTGTTATTTCCCGGTGGGCTGTCTCTAGATAACTCTTTGCTACATTACTAACCATATCACTCCAGATCTTCGTCGTTATCACCTTTGTAACCATACTCCAGATACTCACAGACAGAGTCATAGACACCAGAGATCCCGGCACAGGGCAAAAGCTTCTCAAAATCGTCGGCGTTTACCACCTCATACAGATCACTAATATCGTCGTTCTCATTGGGATAGTTTTCGAGATATTCTTCTGAATCCAGATCCCAATTAATATCAAACTTGATCTTATCATCTTCCAGAATAACACTTAACACCTCGGCTTCCATGTAATCCAGATCCGAATCGAAATCTGGTACACCGACGATAAAAGCGTGTGGGGCTGGACTACCTGCCAGATCCACCACAGCCTTATTATGTTCCAGCATTACTTTCTTGATCTCTGCTACAATATCATTGTGCAGGGTCTTCACTTGAAAGTAGAAATTCTTCTTCTCCATAGTCTTATATCATTTAGAGCATGTCTGCCAGAATATCCATTGCTAAACTCTCATTGTCAATCTCTTCGAGAGAGGTCTCATTAGTATCATCTACATACTTGTCGATAAAAGTAATATCGCCAAAACGATTGATGATGGTAAAACGCTCACCAACGAACTCGGTAGCAGAACGATTTTCCCAGAGTGCGGTCATAAACTTGGTGATAGTATCACGAATATCATCAACGATCTCCATGCACTTTTCTTCGGCACTCTCAAATGTGCTAATAAATGCACCATACTGGGCATCAGTTAACACCTTGTTACCATTCTTGTAAACTTCTTCTTTCTTCATAACCATTATTGTTTTATTGTTGTTACTAAACGTTTTCGGGTGCAAAGTTAGGGAAAATATTTGGATTATACAAACTTTTCCCCAACTTTTTTTATCTCTGGTCTAAAAAACCCAACCTATAGCAGGATCGTTGACCTTAACCACAAACGGAGTGTCTGGAACTCTAAACTTACGTTTTCCGTCTGTCTCGTCGATATAGTAGTCACTTGCTACTCTGTGATAGTGTAAGCCCATGATAGACTTTGCAGGATCTAAATACCGCATATCATAGTCATTGGCATTGACTACAGGGAATCCGTGATAACTCTTAGGCAGTTTCTCGTCCAGAAAGACTACAGCCACCTTACCACCTGCATTGAGGAACTTTTCGCATTCAGCCCAATTGTAACCGTCGTAGCTGAAAGTGAGATCGTAGTTACTATACTGCTGCATCAGTTTGATACGGCTGTACACCTTGGTATAGTCGTAGAATTGTACATCTGGGAACAATTCTAACAGGTTCAAACCTGTGTCTGGATCTTTAAACAGGATAGGAGAAAGATCACTTGTGCCGTTTAAACGTACAGAGAAACCCATACCCTTTTCATGTGCTTTCTTCTGCCACTTTCTGATCTCATATATAACCAGACGCATAAACAGATCTCTGTCGTTATAGAACAATCTGGTTTTCTTGATACGGCTCTTAGTGATAGGGCTATTCTTAACACCATAAGCCAGAGTGTCACGCTTATTGTGCCCGCTTGTATTCAAGCAGAACTCACGACAATGCTGTGATTTAGGACAGATGTTAATCCTGCCACCTCTGGCTGTTCTACCTGCCAAATTAGCAGGGGCGAGATAAATGCAGTAGGTCATAACGCCATTGTCGTATGACTTTTCTAACTTAGCACTCTGGGCTACATTACCAATGTAAGAAATACCCAACTTGTTTGTCTCCTGTGTGTAACTAAAATTCTGTTTCATAACTTATAATGTTTAATTGATTTCGACTGCAAAATTACGAAAATAAATAGAATATACCAAATTTTTTAGCGAAAAAATTACTGCACACCCTAAAATTTTCTGGTTTCTTTACAAAACCCTAGCATATTTGGAACATTGTACATGTTGATGGTGCTGGAATTACTGCCGGAAGAAAGTGCAATAAACAACCCACTATCAAACCAATGAAGAAACCAAGTACCAAACAATCCATCTTACTAAATTCTGTCTTTTCCATAATCATACTGGATTAAATTCTACATTCGCCATCTGTGTACCACAATTATCCCTGTCACATAATATATTATAACCAGACAACAGGTTTTCGTCGTATGTTGTAAGGATCATATCATCGTCGATCCTCTCGCCACAGTTAGGACAGGTTATAACAAAATCGGCGTAGTTATCCAGGGGGAAATACTTAACGCCCATATTGGTTAACTCTGTAATCGCCTGTGAGCCACAAATAACATCATAGATGGCTAACACACCATTAACACCGTCAAACGAGTTCTGGAGGCGTAAAACGCCCAATCTGATCAACATATTAATGATATTGCCGATCATCTTATAGTTCTCATACCAGTCGGTAACGTAAATACGGATCTTATACTTTCTTGCTTTCATAACTTTATATTGTATTATAGTATTATTAAATGGGAAACCCCTTTCGGGGTCTCCCGATCTGGTTATGCTGTTGCCAGCAGTGCTGCCTGTAATGCCTGTACCTTATTGTAGGCATTTCCCTGCATCAGAGAATCA
>Ga0326513_10002298_pt1 | contig 14149 bp, 16 predicted proteins | sample 2_2465_0518_D_FD_203654 | JGI IMG/M metagenome (GOLD analysis project Ga0326513, IMG submission 203654) | Bovine rumen microbial communities from UC Davis, California, United States - 2_2465_0518 | ecosystem: Host-associated > Mammals > Digestive system > Stomach > Rumen | place: USA...
ACAAGTGGGAGCACATTGGTAGCACCAATGTTGACCTGAGCGGCTACTACACCAGCGCACAGGTTGATTCGCTGCTGACCAACTACAGCACTACCGCCCAGATGAATCAGGCTATCAGTAACGCTATCAATAGCGCTTTGGCCTCGTACTACACTAAGACCGAGATTGATAACCTGGTATCGACTATCAACGGCAATATCTCAGCAAAGTACACCAAGCCTAATGGCGGTATTCCTGAGAGCGATCTGGAAAGTGCGCTGAAGAATAAGATCAACGGTGCAGCACCTCAGACCTCACTCGATAACACCAATGGTCGCGTGCTGTTTATCGAAGAGGGCCTTGGTAAGTACGACTCTGTACGTAGTATCACACTTAGCCAGGCAACAGCTGGTAAGTATGTAAACACCGATGGTCAGGAGGTGAGCGCAAGCGGCTACGGGATCAGCGCGCCGATCGAGTTGAACATGGGCGATATCTTGCTGGTGCCTTCAGCTTCAGCCGTTCCCGCTGCTGTCAGCTTGTTTGCCCGTCAGGTGGTACGTACTTACGCTAAGGTTATCGGTTACACCTACACCTATCAAGCTGAGAATCCTGAGCTGTACGAAACAGCTACAGCCGACTACGATCACAGCCTGGTATATTACGCCGTGTATGATACTTCAGGCGAAACGCCAACGCTGACGGGTTGGACCAGAGGCGGACAGACGTACACCACGCTGCCTGCTACCCGTGAGGTAACTGAATCATATTACGAGCCGTTGATGAAGCAGGCCGTGGCTGCTATGCCATCTACAGGCTACTACGTATATCTGTGCCCCACCACTATGACCATCGTTGTTAGTGGTTACACAGCTACCGTCAATGGAGGCGTGGCAAAAGCTGTTGGCCTTGGAATTTTCAAGAATATTGCCACGAACTTTATCGGCGCCCCTGGACAGAGCGTTTTGGCTCAGGCCTTTGCTGATCTGTTCGGCCTGATCGATGGGTTGCGCGCCAACACTAAGCATCTTGGCGAGTGCCAGGCTACCTGCATCGATTCAGAGTATCTGCCTAAGGTGTGCGGCGAATCTCTGGTTATCGAGGCTGCTGGTGCCCCAAGCATCGCACCCCTGTTCGTTGGTCAACGTTACCACGACACCACCAACCGTAAGGTGTACGAGGCGTTTGCCGTTACCAATAACACCAACGATTGGGTATTGTTGAACTAATAAAAATTAAAAGATATGGCTATAAAAAGTTATCCTAACAAGACCGCTTACAGCCAGGCTGTTAAGTCGGCCATCGAGAGCCAGGTATCGATGATAGAAACGAGTCGTGAAATCATCGTTGATGGTGTTAACGTTATCACCACCGAACCCGTGCCAGGCGATCTGCTTTTCCTGGATGAAAGCAACAATAAGGTGTACATCAAGGGTGGTGCCTGGATTCAGAAGGCCAACATCCCTACTGCCTGGACACACGTCGGCTACGTGTACATGCGTCGCGGCCATCAGGTAGGCGTTGTTAACAAGGCTACTGCCGATCTGAAGTATCTGGACGTTTGCCAGTATGGCATTACCGCCATCAGCAGCACGTCGATTACTATCAATCTATCGATGGCGCCCAGCTATGCACAGGTGGCTACCACAGTAACGCTTGCATCTACCGATATCAATGCTGCCAACGCTCAGACTATCAGCGAGGCTGTTGCAGCTAAGGCTACTGAGGTAGGCGATACCCGCGCATGGTGGGCATACCTGGCAGATGCCGAGGGTAATATGGTGGAGAGCGACGGTACTCAGATTATCATCCAATGCGATACCTGTACCGATTATCGTTTCTACAACGTGAGCGCTACAGGCTGTACCATTGCTCATATTACATGGGGCGATATGCCAGCCAGCGATATCTACTTCAAGAATGATCGCGGTTGGACCAACTATTGGGGTGTGATGAACCGCGCACGCACCCGCGCATGGGCTACAGGCAGCGGACGCGTTCCTACTTCAATGGAGCCAATCAAACGTACTGGTAACGACGCGCCTGTTAGACCTTCATGTTTCGAGGACCCCAACGATACAGGGTACCCATATTGCGCCGATCTCCGCGCTGCCTATGGTACCTACGACGGCTACCTGAAGAATGGCTTTGGTGTAATGTACCCTCAGAAACTTGGTACTTTTGCGTTGCCTGGTGCTCACGATCTATCTATGAAGTATGCGCGTGCAGTTGCCCCAACTAAGGCTGGTGGTACTAAATATAAGTACCCAGCTTTCAAGGCTTGTTACGATGTGAGCTATGGTGTAGATGGTTTGGATTTCAGCGATTGGTACCTGCCTTCATCGTTCGAGGGCTGCCACCTGATGGCCGATGAAACATTAGCCATTTTGGCACCCAGCATTTCCAAGATGGGTACCACCGCCATCAACAACAGCGCGAACCGATGGTTCGCCGAGCGGTTCAACGTCAGTAGCGCCCGCTTTTTCAACGGCAACGCGGGTTTTCTCAGCTACTACACCGTGTGCTACACGCTTCGCGTGCAGGCGGTCACGCTTTTAGACATCTAAGAACTTGGCGCGTCGCATAGTCGGCGCGCCCCTTTTCCCCCGCCAAAAGCTGTGCGTTGGCGGGTATTCAATAACCCCAAAGGAATTATTTAAAAAACATGACTTCAAAGAAATCAGTCCGCGAAAGCGTTTTGAAATCTCGTGGCAACGCTGCCCAGAGAGATAAATCATCTATCATTACGGAAGCTAAGAACTTAGTCAAATCGTTGCATTACGTACAATGCAACGTAACGAAGTACGAACGCCGAGAAGGTGCGTTTGCTTTGCTTACAGAAGCAGCCATCAGGCTTATTAAGAATTTCTGCCAGGCAAGAGCGTGCAACGGCGAACGGCGTTTAGCTTACATCGAAGAAATGATTGGTGAGATGGGTGTGATTGATGCGATGTTTGACGAATGTATCCAGGATGGTATCTTTGGAGATAGCGATAAATTACGTATAGCACGACATTTAGATAGGATGGACGAGGATATCATGCGTTGGCAGCTTGTTACAAAAGGGCGTACACAATCTAACAGTCAGGACATTAAGGTTAATAGTTAATTTTATTGCAGTATTGAATAAGTAAAAGGGAGTGCGGCTATCATTCATAGCAGCATAGCGCGCTACGTCGCGGATGCACTCAGACCAGCACGAACCGATGGTTCGCCGAGCGGTACAACGTCAATAACGCCCGCAATTTCAACGGCAACGCGGGTAATCTCAACAACAACAACGTGTACAACACGAATCGCGTGCAGGCGGTCACGAATTTACTATATTCACAATTTTACTTGGATTATGACAGAAGAACAGGCTTTTGATCTATTGACGCGGGTGATGTATGAAACTCGCAAGAACAAGCGCTATGGCGGCGATTCTGTAGCCTTTGAGTGGTGTTGGAGTCGTAAGCTGGTACGCATGTTCGACGCGCTGATGACAAAAGAGTTCAGAGTTGACAACAACTATGCCTTCTTAACATCCTATCCTAAATGGCGTGAAATTTTTGCCACTTCTTTCGAGGGACGTATTGCAGATCACCTGGTATGTGATCTGTTGCGCCCATATATCGAGCTGGAACTGCATCCACGCACGTTCAATAACCGTGTGGACAAAGGTAGCCAGGCAGCCATCAATCAGGTTATCGAAGATATCGCTGAAGTTACCAATGGCTACCGCGATGATGCCCGCGTTATCAAGTGGGATTTAAAGGGATTCTTTCCTAATGCCTGGTGCAGCCACATGGAGGTGTGCTTTAACGAGGGGATTGAGAAATATCGCCAGGATATCGCTGCTGAGTATGGCGACGATATACCCGACTTCTTACGCTGGCTGGCTATGATCTGCATACATTGTAATGCATCGAATAACTGCGAATTGCGTACACCTCAGAGGTTATGGGCCGATCATATCGAGCCCGAAAAATCGCTATTCAGCAAGGAGCCTGGTGTGGGTGTTCCTATTGGCCGATTAACCTCACAAACGGGTATGGGCCTGTACATTAACGATGATGTGCGCTGGCTTAATGATGATTGCGGCATACATACTACCGTGTTCATGGATGATGGCGTAATGGTGGTACCAGAATGGCAGCACGAATATGCCCTGAGCCTGATACCTGAGTTGCGCAAACGTTTGGAGGCTAAAGGTGTGCGGTTGAACGATAAGAAGTTTTACGATCAGCCTTGGCGCAACGGCTTAGAGTTTCTTGGTACCCACATAAACCCTTGGCGCCTGCATCTTAATGATAAGACCTATAACAGAGCCATAGAGCGCATCAGGGAGTTTAATGCCATCGAAGATAAGTATCGCTTCATTGAGAAGTTTAAGGCCACCGTAAACAGCTATACTGGACTATTGAAAAACCGTACAGAATATCGACGTATCTGTATGTTGCGCGATGCCATTGCACCTGAGTGGTGGAAGTGGCTTGAATGGGATAATCGCAGGCAATGCATAGTTAGTAAACCTGAATACAATTTTTGTCAGTTGCTTAACAGAAAGTATCATTTAAAATTGAAGCAACATGACAAAAGCAGAAATCATCGAACTCATTAACGAGCAGAACACAATCGTCCTGGATCGTGAGGCTAAGCTCACATCTACCGATTACATTGCAGCTAAGATTGCTGAAGGTAAGGCCACTAAGGCTGAATATGCCGAGAAGATAGCCGAACGCCAGGCATGGCGCGACGATATCAACGCGGCTAAAGAAGAGATCGCCCGTCTGGAAGCTATCGAGCCCGATCCCGAACCTATTAACACCCCTGAGTAATGGAAATGCAGCAGCACCCTTGCGATGGTTGCAGCCATAAGGCCCAGTTCATTAATGGCCGCTACTGCCAAAAGCTGAAGCGGTATGTTGAGCATTCGCCCGTATCACCATGTAAGGATTAATATTAAACATCGAGAGTTATGCCATATTCAACAGACATACTTACCGAGCGAATTACGGTATTAAATCGTAAGAAAGCAACCGCAGGCGCCTATGGCCTTGATTCGGGTGGTGCCGAGTGGGAAGAGGTGGCCAAAGGGTTGCATGCGAGTGTTACCTGGAATAAAGGTATGCGCGCCCTGAATAATGGTTCGGTTGATGCCTATACCGTTAAGCTGGTACGCATGCGTTGGACAAATCAGATCAGCATGCGTTCGCGTATCGTTTTCGAGGAAAACACCTACCAGATTTTGCCAGAAACGTTCAACCCCAATCGTCGTGACCGCACGCTGCAATTCGTTATGCAGCTCATCGTAAACTAAACTCCAAGAAATATGAAAAAAGAAGTAGCTATCGTTCACTACAACACGCCAGCGCTTATTGAGGCAGCCATCCTGTCACTTCGTAAGGCGGGAGGCGTGTCGTATCACGTAACCGTGTTTGATAACAGCGACGAATCGCCATTCAAGGTAAAGATGCGAAACGTTACCGTTATCGACAATACCAAAGGCCAGCTTATTAACTTCGAGAAGGAGCTGGAAAAATACCCCGATCGTAGTGTTGATATGGGTAATATCTTTGGCAGCTTTAAGCACATGCTTAGTGTGCAGTATCTCATGGATAACGTGCTTACTGAAGGATTCCTGTTAATGGATTCTGATGTACTCATTAAGTCGTCAGTTGATGTGATGTTTATGCCCGATCAGGCTGTGTGCGGTCATATCCAAAGCTACCTTGTAAGTAACAACCCCGCCCAGATTGATCGCCTGCTTCCTATGCTGCTGTGGCTTAACGTTCCCATGCTGAAGGCAGGTGGTGCTCGTTTCTTCGATCCTGAGAGATGCTTTGCTTTGCAGGCTGGTGGCCGCGACAATCCTAAGAACTGGTACGATACAGGTGCAGCTTTGTTGGAAGATATCCGTAGCCACCGTAACGGCCTGAATGGTAAGAACCTTAGCACCAATACCTATCTGAAGATGCTGCTGCATTACCAGCAGGCTTCATGGCGACGTGTGGATGTTGGCGAACAGCTGGCCTGGTTGCAGAAGAACCGTACCTATTGGGCATCCGATCGTACATACAAACTTGGACCATGCACAGGCAAAGATGCTGGCATGAAGATATATATCTGTACCCACCACGATTTTGAGCCTCAGGTAAAGCACCCATCGTACGCTGTCCTGGACGTACGCGAAGAGGGCGATACCTATAATGGATTGCGTGGTGGGTTCTATAGCGAGATTCTTAGCTACCTCAGAGTGGCAAAGAAAAAGAATCTGCCAAAGATGATTGGCTTTTGTGGTTGGCGCAAGTACTTTAGATTTATGAGCGATGTGCCAGCTATCACCGAGCCTATTGTCAGCGACTACACCAATCTTGGTAAACCTATGTATCGCCATTACCAGGGCTTTGCCAATATTCAGGACCTCGATCTGTGCACACAGATCATTAACGAGAAACACCCTGAGTTCAAAAAAGCCTGGTACGAGGCGCTTAACAGTTACGTGATGCATCCATGCAGCATGTTCGTGATGCCTTCAAAGGATTTCCGGCGCATGATGAAGCTGGTTGGCAGCATCCTGGATGAGTTCGTTAAGCGTGCTGGTGATATCGATGCCCGCATAGAGGCTGATCCTGACGGGTACCACCTTAACCGCGTTGGCCACGATTATGCCTACCGTATTGGCGGCCAATTAGGTGAGCGCCTGATATCTGCCTGGATCGATTGGCAGCTGCCAGATGCTAAGAAGGTGCCCATTGTGGTTACGCATGGTAAGTAAACCTACTGCATGATTTTCGACTATAAGAAACGAGTAAATTATGGATAGAATATTTGCAAACTTATTCCGTAAGCGCGAAGTAGCCGCACCAAGTGCTGTGCCTACTACTACCGCCCCACATGCTTCAGAAGAGAAGCCTAAGGGTGGTAATTGGCAGAGTAACGTGGTACGCCCATACGGTAAGAGTTCGCTGCTGGTACCCGCATGGTATCGCGGCGTATCGCTCATTATGCAAACGATGGGCCAGATGGTTACTCAGTACCAATATAAGAATCTTGCTGGCAATAACTTTGTCGAGGCCCGTGGTGCCAAGAATAGTTACTTCAACTATCTGCTTCAGGTTCGCCCAAACCCAATGATGACAGCCAGCCAGATGCAAGAACAGATAGAGTACCGCAAGATATACAATGGCAATGCCTACGTGTATATCGAGCGAGAACCTTCAGGCTATCCCAGGTATATGTGGCTGTGTACAGGTGGCGGTTACGATCCGCTGAGCAATACCTATAACCTGGTTTACAATTCGGATCGCGGCCCACGTATGGCGGTTAATGCTGATGCCCACGACGTGCTGCATTTCAAAAACGTTTTCCTCACCGATGATTACTACATGGGTATTCCCACCCTTGATTTCGCCTTCAAGTCGCTTAGCATAGCTGCAACAGCCGACGATCAGGCCCTTCAGGATGTAGCAAAGGGTGGCCGTTATAAAATCCTGATCCAGGAAAAGGATGCGCCCAGCCTTGGCACCCGTGGACGTGTTAACCAGGCTGAGCTAAAACGTGCCACCAAGCAGTTTGGCGACGATTGGAATGCTAACGACTTTGTGATGCTGGATAACATGGCAAGTGCCACCCAGATATCACAGACCAGCCGCGACCTTCAGCTGTTGGAAAGCCGACAGTTCTCTGTTAGCGATCTTGCGCGCATTCTTGGTGTGCCACGCATTATGATGATGGAAGATGCAGGCAGCTCGTATAAGATGCCAGAGCACGCTACCCAGGAGTTTATGTTGCGCACCATCCAGCCACGCATCCGTGAGTGGGAGGACGAAATGAATAGCAAGCTGCTGTTGCCAGGTGATTTCGGCTCACACCGCATCCATGTATGCGAATTGCCTTTGCGCCGACTCGATGCCAAAGGACAGGCCGAGATCGACAAACTGCATCTTGAAACGGGATGGAGTGCCAACGAGATTCGCGGCCAGTACGATCTGCCCGATATTCCTGATGGTGATAAACACTACCTTACAGCTGCTGTGGCCGAGGTTGGTAGCGCTAAGTTGCGCGATGCCGTTGCTGGTGGCCGACCAAAGGAACCAGCTGCAAAGGGCTCTGACGAAGAGGACGACGATAAGTAAACCTCTATACGATTTTTCACGGTAATATAGAATCAAATTTTAGCAAATATGAATGGTAAGAAAATTGAGATCAGAACGGTTATGTGCGGAATGGCCTTTAGAGAGGCTGACCCAGCAGCCGCCGAGAAGGGCAACCTTGGCACCATCTCAGGCACAGCCATCGTTTTCGATACTGAAAGCCGAGTTATCGACGAGTACGGCGAAACGTTCCGCGAGGTGATTCTGCCTGAGGCTGTAACGATGGAGTTCCTGAACAGTCAGGATATCAAACTCAATCTCCTTCACAACCGCGATAACGTTATTGGCCGATGCATCAACGGTGCTGATGGCAATATGCGTATTACCCGCGACGAGAAGGGTGTTTACTTCGAGGTTGATGTGGTGAATTGTGACCTTGGTATTCGTGCCCGCGAACTGGTTAAAGCAGGCGTATTTACAGGTTGCAGCTTTGAGTTCTGGCCTGAGGAATACGATGTTGAGGAACGTGAGCTTAACGGCAAGCACGACGTTAAGGTTATCCACAAGAAACTTCGTAGCATCGGTGCCTTCACCCTGGCAATGGACCCTGCTTACATCCAGACAGATTGTAGCGTTCGCGAACTGCATGAGCTCACCCCTGAGGCTAAGGCCGAGAAGGATCGCCAGGAGCGCGAAAAGCGCGAGGCCGAGCAGCGTGCACTCGAAGCAGCAGCCGTACGTAAGCGCGAGCTTCAGTTACTTCGTATGAGAATTTTAAATTAAATATTAACCCTTTAAATTTAAATGAGTTATGACAAAAAAGACTAAGGACGAACTTCAGGTTCGTTATCGTGAGATTCAGGCTCGCATGGGCGAACTGAATGTAACAGCCGCCGAGGGTAGGCGCGAGCTGACCGCCGACGAGCAGCGTGAGTGGAATACCCTGAGCCGCGAGGCCGAGGTGGTTATGATGGACCTTCAGAGTCAGATGACCGAGGCCGAGCTGTCTAAGCACCGCGAGGTTATCTCTAAGGGTGAGCAGTTGCGCGAGTATCTTCGCCAGACCATGCAGGCTGGTGCTAAGCGCGAGATTCTGCTGTTCCCTGCTGCTGGTAACGTCACCGCTAATATCACCGCTTCTGGTGCTATTCAGCTCAGCATCCACGAGATGATTCCTACCCTCCATGAGGGTCTTGATCTGCCTAAGACTCTGAAGATCGTAACTGGCGTTACTGGTAACGAGTTGTGGCCTGTATCGGTTAACGATGTAGAGATGGAAGAGGTCGGTGAGGTAGAGGCGCTGAACGATCAGGTACTCGACTTTACCAACATCACACCAGTTCAGAACCCCGTAGGTTTGAAGGTGCCCATCTCTAACATGGCCATCGATAACGCTGCATTCGACCTGATGGCGTTCGTTCAGGCCAAGTTCACCTTGGCTCTGAAGAAGTACCTGGCTAAGAAGATGTATTCTCAGGCAAACTGGGCAAAGAATAAGGGCCCATTCTCTAACCTTACCAAGGCTGGTGATATCGACCTGGGTAACAACGCTTACAAGAGCATCCTGAAGGCTATCGCTAAGTTCAGCGATAAGGGCTTCTTCGAGGGCGATTGCGTTCTGATCATGGACCGCGAAACTGAGGCCGACCTGATGGCTACCCCACGCGCTGGTACCATGAATGGCTTTGTAATCGAGAACGGCCTTTGCGCTGGTCATCCTTACGTTTGCAGCCATTTCCTGAACACCACCCTTAACGGTAGCACTCTGGTACCAACCGCTAAGAAGTACATCGGTATCGGTTACTTCGAGTGGTTCGCATTGCAGCAGCATGGCGACGTTCGCATGGTGGTTGACCCCGTAACCCTCGCTGATAAGGGCGTTACCCGTGTCATCCTTCGTACATCATGGTCGTTTACCGATCTGTCAACCCGTATCAACGGTGGTGAGGAAACCTCTGAGGGTAGCGGCGTTTACAAGACCCAGGCATTCGCTCTGTACGAGGTCGTTCCTGAGGAGTCATCGAGTAACATCTAATCTCTAAGGATAGTGCTCTATTTTCTGGAGTTTATGCCGATCGGGTAGGATGCAGAGGTCACAGCCTGCAACCCGATCGGTTCTTCAGAGAAAGCACCTGGTAAGTTCATAGAATAATTAATAACTCAGAAAGCAACAACGCATGAGCCTGCAATTAGATACAGTATTCATGGCAGCCATCGAGGCTAACGAGAAGGTGATGAGCATCATCGATGGTCGTCGCTGGTGCACAGCAGCAGCCCGCCCCATCGAAGAGTTCATTAGCAACGTGCAGGTGCCTTACCTGATTGTTAACTATGATGGCATGAGTTCTGAGCCAGGCACAAAGGACGATGACTTTGATAGCGGATGTGATACCGTAAATATCAGTATAACCGTTACAGGCAATACACCTGAACAGCTTGGCGATCTGGCAACACGCGTACGTCGTGCAGTACATCATTACCTTAACGCCCACGTAGGCGAGGCTGGTATGCCCACCAGCGCCATCTTCTCGGCTGGTGAGAAGGTGTACAACGATGTTAAGCCCTGCTATGCCATCGAGTTGCATTGGCAATGCGCTGTTGATTTCGACTTAAACGATGCAGAAGATGATGAGCAAGAACCAAGCAATGGCTGATAAGCAGCCCTCGCAGGCTTTGCAGGCTCTGAAAGATCAGGGCACAACCCTGCTTTCAGCTGCCACACGCGATGAGCTTGCATCTAAGTTCGACGCCCTGAAGGCCGAGGCCGATGGGCTTACGCTTGCCGCTGGTGCCGTTGGCCAGAACTTGGAAAATGGTACCTTCATTCTCAGAGTTGACATTTTACACTAAATCATTATTAATATTATGGCAACATTAAAAGGTCAAAATTTTCGTATCTGTACTTACGACAGCGTGGCTGCTAAGTTCAAGGTTATAGGAATGGCTACTGGATGTACCGTTACGCTCACAAATAACACCTCCGACGAATCGACCAAAGATGATGTTGGTATGGCATCCAAGCCTAACACTAACAGCAAATCGTGGCAGGTATCTTGCGAGTCGCTTAACGTGGCTGATGCAGCCGCTATGCTCACCGCCATTAAAGCGATGACGCCGTTTACTCTGATATGGGACGAAACGAGTACCAGCGATAACCAGACGCGCTCTAAGGCAGCCTTTGCCCGCAAGGGTCAGGCCTACTTGAACGACGTTACTTTCAACTTTAACGACCGCGAGAACAGCACCAAGTCGTTGCAGTTCCAGGGTACAGGAGCGTTGGAGTCTGTTCCAGCTGCTGATGCTACCGAGGTTATTGCTCTGGGCAGCTACACTAAGGGCCAGTTCGTTCGCCTGTTCTTAGGCAGCGACAACACAGCCACGCCATCCAAGCCTATCGCCTGCGCCCGTCAGCTTAGCCTGCATTGCAGCCTTACCTTGGAAGCCGCCACAACCAAAGATACCGATGGCGATTGGGAAATTAATGAGCCCACAGCCCTCAGTTACGATATTTCCACTACTGCCCTGGTACGTAGTAACGAAACTATCACATCCGAGGTTGCAGCTCAGGCTTTGGCTGATGTTGAAAGCATCTACGAGGCTGGCACACCCGTTAAGTGGCAGATCGCCAACGTGTCTGGTGCAAACCAGCGCACCAAGGGCGCTGTTATCTGTAGCGGTAGCGCCGTGCTCACAAACCTCACACTCAACGGCCCCAACCGTCAGAGCGCCGACTACACGGCACAGCTCACAGGTTACGGCGAGTACACCGTGGCAGCATGATATACTAAACCAAGCGCCTGATGTTAGTGCCACCGCACCCATCAGGCGTGTTTTTTAAACTTCAGAAAAGATATGAAACAAAAGCAGATTACCCTTTGCGGCAAAACCTACCCTGTAGTGTTCAGCCTCGACACCATGATTAAGTATGAGCGCATACTGAACCGTAGCTTTTTGCTGAGCAACTTTGATTTACTCGAAGAACAGATTGCCGTTACCGTATGCGCCGTATTTACGGCCAATCCTGATGCCGACCTCGAAGCCGACCAGATCATGCAGGCCGATACCTTTACAAAGCTAAAGGAGCTTACCGATGCTTATGCCACGGTTAAGGAGATGATCCTTGACTTCTTTAAGGAGTCAGGCGTTAAGACTGAAGAACCAAAGGCCGGCGATCAGGACGAGGAACAGCCAAAAAACTAATTACCGCCCACGAACTTTACGAGCTGTTTGTGGGCGAAATAGGGATTGATCGCCACACGTTCCTGTACGAACTTCAATGGTGGGAGGTTAACGCCATCATTCGCGGGTACAATGCCCGTCACCATCATTCGTGGGAGCAAGCCCGCATGATTTCCTACTTTGCGCGTTATGCTATGGGTTCTAAGGACACCCCACCACCCATTAACGAGTGGATTAAATTCCCCTGGGAGGTTAAGGTATCAGCCCGCATAAGCCAGGCAGAAGTAAAAGAGCTTCAGGACCTCATGGATAACGTGACCCTATAAAACATAGCATTTTGCAATCTCCGAGTTTGCAAAATGCTATTTCTTTATACAAAAACCACCTAAAAAGTATAAATAGCTACACTTTAAGCCAAAATAAATGTATAAATACTTGCACATATTAGAAAGTTATCGTATCTTTGCAACGTGAACAAGAAACAATAACAATTTAGATCTGGCGGCAACAGCAATTCGGCATCCTGGTTATGACAACAACAAACGTTAAGAAGTTCGAGATCGGTAAGCAGTACTCAATGCGTAGCGTATGCGACCACGATTGCATTTGGACCTACACAGTTATCGCTCGTACAGCATGCACAGTTACTCTGAAGAGTACAAGAGGCGAGCAGATGACTTGCCGCATCAGTAAGAAGCTCACATCGTATGCTAACGCCGAAACGGTCCTTCCATTAGGCAGCTTCTCAATGGCCCCAATGCTGAGAGCAGAATAAACCACCCAAGGAGGGCCCAGCCCTCCCACCTAATAACAACATTATGAACCCTATAAAAATTAAGATTATGGAATTTACAGCAGTTTACAACACCGAAAAGCTAAAGGGCGTAGAATACTCGTACAAAGCCCAGAGCGATCTGATGGCGATGGATTTCGCAGCAGTAAAATTTAACGTTGAGGATATTGTTATCATTAACCATACCACAAACGAAATCACTCACCTGGGTGATAAGCGTAAAACGAATGCCATTTTAAGAGCATATAATAAAAAACATGCAAAACAAATCACCTATGGCGCAAATATGCAATAATTGTCTGAATGCCTACAATTCCCCGCATGATAGAAAAGTTCATTGCATCAATAAAGAATGGCTGCAACAGTCTAATCCAGGCATCATAACGATTGTAACACGCAATGAAACGTGCGGAACCTGGCAACAGCGCAAAGCGAATCAAAAACCGCTGGTTTTCAATCAGCCCGTACAGTTAGAATTATTTTAAACAATTAATAAAGTATGAACGAAAAAGATTATTTTTCAGAGAGGACGCAACAGGCCAAAGGCAAAGTAAGGGATGGTTTGAACGCTACCATTATCGATGTTGTTCCAGAAGATAAGGAGGCCATTACTACCTACAGCCAGATCGAGGCAAAGCGCCAGGCAATCCGTACCCGAATTGGTAACCGTATTGCCGATCTTAGAAAGCAGGCCAATCTAACCCAGGGCGAATTGGCCGAACGTGCCCACATCCAGCGCACCCACGTTAGCCGTATCGAGGCTGGTAAGTACGCTGTTACCTTCGAGGTAGTGCAGGCCATCGCCGAGGCCCTTGGCATGACAGTAGATATCATCCACCCCGACCTTCAGGGCTTCGTAAAAATTCCCTAACTGGGAAAATAATTTTCCCTAACTGGGAATAAAATATTCCCACATTGGGGATGCGATCCAGGTATTAAGGATTGCATCCCCTTCTTTATTTCTTTAGTAGATTGGCCACACGGTCAAAATCCTTATGGATATCGTCGGCAAGCAGCTTAGCATACCTTTGCGTTTGCCTGATGTTGGTATGGCCCACCATCTTGCTAACGTGTTCGATGGGTACACCCTGTCGCAACATCCAGGTAGCAAAGGTATGGC
>Ga0326513_10002300_pt1 | contig 14147 bp, 18 predicted proteins | sample 2_2465_0518_D_FD_203654 | JGI IMG/M metagenome (GOLD analysis project Ga0326513, IMG submission 203654) | Bovine rumen microbial communities from UC Davis, California, United States - 2_2465_0518 | ecosystem: Host-associated > Mammals > Digestive system > Stomach > Rumen | place: USA...
CTTATCCTACTCCCTGGTATTATCTACTGTCCTGCTCATTTTAAGGGCTCTTTGGAACTCTGTTCCCGTGAGATTGTCGCTGTACGCTATACGGCCCATGTCCAGCAATCGGAAAGCTGCAGCCTCCTTAGGGTGTATAGCCATGAACTTATTGGTATAATAAGGCCCGTAATCCTCTCTCAGACGGGGACTGATTACCCTTATTCCTGGCTTTAACTCTGTGGTCTTAGGTTCAACATACCACAGCACTCTCTCCGGATGCTGCCTATGCTGCAGCAATCTCATGTAATATGTGGCGTTGATATCATAATCAAATATGATCTCATACATAGTTTCATACATACCTATCTTATCTTGCAAGTGTGGCATTTCCCGACTATCCCAGTGCTGTCCAGAGATCATCCCTGCAGATGATCCAAAGAACATCCCTTTAACGCTTGCTCCCTTATTCGTGATATTCGGAATATGGACTACAATCCGTGTGGTGCTTTCCGTGCCGTCATCGTTAGTGTAAGTATGATCATATACATCCACCTGTCCCGGTTTCATTTTAGAAAATCCCGTGAGCTGGAACTCTCTGAAATATGGATTGATCCTTGTGATCGTATTTCCAATCATCCATACCCGGCCTATATCGGATCTAAGTACAGTTGATACATAATTCATGAGGATCCGTGGCTCATTGTAGAGGAACCTATCACTAACCATTTCCTCGAATATGATATTAGTCACATCAGGGAACTGTAAGGACTTATAAGAGCTTTGCACGCTTAAAGCATGGATATATCCTATAGCGTCCCCTTTGACTATGTTCTTACCCTCTTTCCGTGCCAGGTAAAAATATTGTTTTCCCTCTGCACTTATCCGGTCCCATAATCCATCTGTCAGCTCTGCAACCTTATTACTGTCCTTTTTGAAGAAATCCGCCCAGTAAAGAGCCGGATCGGATCTCTTATGATCAATCTCAAACCGCCGGAGATAAGTAAACTGCTCTTTATCGCTCAGATACCTCCGCAGGGCCCTCTCTTTTACGGCATAACTCTTACCATCGTTACGACCGGAAATGAGCATGATATACTGAGGCTCATACTTATCTATGATCTTATCCAGGTCCTTATATGTGATATAATCTCGTTTAATCTTTTGTGCCATTTTCTTCCTCCTTAAAGTCCGGACAATTACCATGTATACACTCGTCATGTTTTTCACAGAAAAACATATATGGGCCGTGTGTATAGTCCCACCAAATATCTGTACAATGATCACAGAAAATGCAATCCTTATCATTTTTAACCTTTACTATGGGGCCACCTTCCGGATGTAACGGATCTTTCAACTTATATTCTCTCATTATTTTTCTCCTTCCTCTTCTCTAACCACTCCAGCAGCATATAAAAGCAATTAAACACCCTCCACCCAAAATAAAGAGCGAACCATCCAATGAAATACATTACCATCAATTTTAACATATCAATTACCTCCTATTTTCCTCCTCTTGAACTTGTAACCACAACGCCTCATATTCCTCATCAATTCCCATAGCATACTCTACACGCTGGAGACATATTCCATGTCTCTGCTTACTTTTGTATCTCACCCCCTTATAATCCTTAAATGTGATATCCGGTTGATCATCAACATAGAAAGATGCCATCTTTCCGCAGTCCTTATAATCGAATATCATGTCTTTCTTAAAATTATCTAAGGATCCCTTAAGACTATGTACTCCCAATTTACTATTAACGCCTGATACAGTGATATGCAGTTCTCCCTCCTGATCCCGGTATGCGTACCGTTTCGCCCCCAAACATTTGAGCTCTTTATATCTTCCGTCTATCTCAAACAATCCCAGCGGATGAGCAACACCCTTTGGATCCAGAGGAGCAAGCAGCTGCCTATCAATTTCATACTGATCACACATCTCATACAATCTATCAGTGATCTCTCTGTTAGACTTATCCATAACATCATGCATCTCCATGCTCTCCGGAGCTTTTAACGAGTCCGTATCATAATAAGCAACAGCCTTATCAATCCCTACAACAGATGCATCCAGTGCAAGGATACCCTCTATGAGTCTCTTACGGGCGTAAGCTGTACACCATACTCCCCACTGGTAAGCAAAGCAATTTGTACGACTTTTCCGGAGCTCCTCCAGCTTGTCCTCTATGAGCTTGTCACTCATTCCCTCAATCCCCCACTCTCCATCTTGCAAGGTAACCTCTCCCTTAAATTGGGAAGTAACGCAGCATCCGTAAACCGAATTGATACGCCCCTTTGATTTAGCATAGAGGGCCTCTGCCATACCATCATCAGAAGTTACCCCCTTAAGTGTGGTTTTAAATTTGTAGAGGTCTAGGATGTAAAGAATCAGCTCTTTGGGGAGATAATCTTTGTATGTATGCCAGCACTCTATATATTCGATCTCACCTATATCATACATCTCCCTGATGATATCAAAATCAATCTCAGTCAGCACCATCTCAATAGGGAGATCATAACAGGACAGGATCCGGCCGTTATCCATTGTGATCTTAGCACCTGCAGGAGGATGCAGGATCTCATAATAATTTACACACTTACTCGCCAAAATATAAGTATTGATAAACTTACATTCTACATCATGCAATCTTACATGATAGAGCACCGCCCAGCTCTCCCGGCTCATCCTATTGGCCTTTTCCGGAGTGATCTCACACCATCCACCGGAGGGATATCGAAACGCACACAGAGCAGACGGATAGTCTGATGTGATATCTATAGACAGATAATCATGGAGGATCCTCCCGGCATGGAGATATGATGCGTGAGTGATTCCTCCCATAAAGGCCCTCATAAGTAATTGCTGGATATGAACGCTCCCGGCTGTCTGCTTTTGGACATTCCATATATAAGGCATATCGACACGTTCCCGGAGCTCTCTCCGCACCTCTCCGGTTGCTGTAAGAGGGATCTTAGCAAGTGATCCATATCCATCTACCTGATCATCCCGGAAGTGCTCTATGATAGCCTGCAGCGTCCTTATGTCCATCTCACAGTAGTGCAACTCCTCCGGTGTCAATTCCGTCTTGGGATGCCTGAGTACATTATAATTCAACTCCCCGGAGGCCTTTTCTAATGTGGTGTATCTCTTAGCAGCCTTTTCAAGTGATAAGTTAGTAAGCAGAAAACTACACCGAAATTCAATATTAAGCTCCTTTATACAATACCGGATCGGTTTCCGGGTCTGTCTTGCGCACAGCTTTTCTATCGTATAGCCGGAGATCAGATCCAGCAGGAACTGAGTCTCATATGATAGGTTATGCACCCATATGATTTTATGCCTGTTTTTATCACTTATTTTCCTTAGCACCTTTTTCAGATCTTTAAACTCTCTACCATAATAGACGTTACATTTTCCATCGGCCTCTATCCCAAACATCCATATATATGGGACTCCTGCTCTTTCAATACCCTCATAGCCGGAGGGTGGGAGATCCGGACGGAATACATCCCACCCATCCTCATAATGGAAAAGACTGGTAACCTCTATATCTAATGTATAGATTGTATCTGAGTTTTTCGCCCTGTCCAGCACCGGAGCATCCACCAGCTCCGTAAATGGTAGCATCATAAAGCCACCCCCTCAATGTGTGATATTATAATCCATAATAGCAGCATTTAACTCTGCATTTGAAATATCAGGATGCAGCTGTTTATCAATCGATGCCTCGTTAATAAATTCATAAAAGTTTTGCTTATCAAGTCCCTCCGTCAGGACTCTCATATGTGCCTCCCGGAACTGAGAGGATGAAAGATAATAACTACCTACAATCGCTATCCTTTGATTCTTGTTACCCTCCAGGTACTTGGCCATCAGGTTAGGATCATTTTGGATAGCCTCTCTCGTCCTCTCGTTCATCTTAGAAACTTTCTGCTCATATGCTACCCTGATCTCCGATTTCGTGCTTAGCCCTGAGTGTATAAACGCTTTCGCCACAGCCTCCCTTGTCCTGGCTTTCTGCTCTTTTGACATTTTACTCTTATTCACCTTTGCCATATTTTTGAGAAACATGTTAAGTGCCGGATTATCGGATCCTGTAAGTCCCCTCACAGGGCCCTTTGCAAGTCTCCTTGCACGCTGATAAGCTTGCTTTACAAAATCCTTAGTGATTCCTATTCTGCCGGATGCCATATGATCACCTCCAATATATATCTACAAAGGACCTAAGGATCTTTAATACATCAAGCTTTTTGTAGTAAGGCGCTCCATACAGCCGGATCCGTTCGATGTGTGCCAGGGCCTCCTCCTTGCCCGGGCGTGTTTTTTTCCTGGTGGTTTTCTTCTTTGTTTCGTCCATTTTGTACTCCTTCCTTATTAAAAGAGGGCCCCGGTTGCCCGGAGCCCGGTTATGGGTTAACTTGCTTATAACTTGCCTATAACTTGCTATGAGTTGGATCTTTCATCGAAACCTTCCCATACATCCGCAATCTCTCCATCACTCAGAATGTCGATTGCTACCGGATAGATAGATCCATCTTTCTGCCGGATCCGGATTACAACCATAGAGCCGGGAGCCGTGAGATCCGCAGCTCCGTTGATCCATTCTGAGAACATGAATTTCTCATTGCCATATCTGCAGGGGATATCATACTTGCTGGAAAGATTGATATATCCGTTTCGGTCCTTGTACCAGTCCGGAATAAAGGAACTCTTGGTATTATCATAAGCCTTAATCTCATCATACGGGATATCCTCGCTTTTGATCGTTACCCGGAACTTATCTTCCTTATCCCATCTTGTTGCTCCAAACAGGGCCTTTGTGATAGCACCCTCAATATAAATATCATTCAGTTTCTCCGCTGTCGCTGCTTTCTTCGTTGCTGCCATTTTCATTTTCCTCCTTTTCGCTTTCTGCCTGACTCTCAGGCGTGTCATTTGTCTGCCCCTGCAGGGCCTCCATCGTACTCTTGATGGTCTGCTGGATAATCTCGTCTACCTCTGCTCTTGTATAGGTCGGCTTATCGGCCATACCGTCCGGAGCCCGTGCAGCCGGATCATCCTCCATGAAATTCTTAAAAAACGTATCATCGATCACTTTCTCACCTCCTTTCTAACTCATTTGTATAAGCTAATTCGGCTTTGATCAGCCGGATCCACTCGTCCTTATATACGGAGGGATGCGGTGCGTTCCGGATCTCCTCCCGTCTTATGGCTATTAGTTTAAGTATAGCCTCAATTTCTGATCGAGTCAAATGTCTACCTCCTTCTCTTTAATGTATGCAATTCTCTTATCGATCCGGGATACATTTCTGCTTTCCGGGCCGTTTACCATTTCTCCAATATCTCTTTCATCCATCAGATTATATATTATTTTTGTGAGGTCACGTTTCGGATCATATGAATAGTTTATGATATAATTTATTATCTTTTTGAATTGCCTGATATCTGTCCGGAGTTTAGCAACCTCTGAGGGATGAAAAATTATGATTGACTTAAAGGCCCATTCCGTCCGGATAATTATTATATCCTCATAATACTTACAATCATGAGGTCTGATCATATATTTACCTCCTATACTGTTCCGGGATCGGATAGAGTTTCCGCTCCTCTTTCATGCGTGCCTTTGTTTTGTAAAACGGGCACACCCTGCCATTAAAATCCGAATTGCTTAAACACATACAACGATTTGTTCCAAGTATCTCCTGATTGGCAAAACAGTTTGTAGCGTTACACCTTGGATATGGTGCGTTTCTTTCTCTCACTTACTCACCTCCTTTTTATATTTAGATCCAGCTCGTGTCTTGCAGTAGACGTTATCCCTCGTTTCGTGTCCGGCTTTTATCCCTTCGTTTCACATCTAACCACTTTTGAATATGTGCGGTGTCGCATATCCTCTTTTATTTTCAACCCTCTGGACTGGATCTGTAAACATATTATCACAATTTTTTATATTTAACGTTTCAATTTTCCTACGATAGAAAAAATCCCCCACAATATACTTAAGTATATTGCAGGGGAATACAAGGAGAAAAATCACCATACATAGGAGATATGGTTAGCTATGTCACTTACGATCGTCTGTAGGAAATGGAAAGAATCAACAAATTTGAGTTCATCCGTCTCAAGCTGGGTGGTCATGGTAACGCCAATATTACCGCCCCGGATGTGAGTAATTTCCTCGTGCTCCGTTAGATTATCCGTCCGGGTGTCTTTCTTTCCGAAAGTGGTTTCATCTTTCCGGTTTGTGAAAGAGTGCGTCATATCGGAATTGTAAGCCGTCTCATCTTTCCGGGCTGTAAAGGAGGTGGTATCAGTGCTGTTATAATTCGTCTGATCCTTTTTTGAGTTAAAAGTTTTCGTGGTGCTCCGGTTGTCCGTATCTTTATCCGTATCTGCAAAGGTGCTGCTGTCAAAGGTAGTCCGGGAGGATGTAACATTTCCGGAATTGCTATCCGTTATAGATCCCGTCTGAGTCACATCATCATGTCCGGTTCTTGCAAGGGACTCGCTGCCGGATTTCGTCACATCATCATGCCCGGTATGGGAGTCCTTTTCAGATCCGAGATACTCCAGGGAGTCCTTACCGGAGAGAGCATTTTCCTGAGTGCCCGTGTTTACTCTTTCCCGGATGGTTTTCTCCGATCCGTCCACGTTCCAAAGTGGATTGTACTCCGCTACATACAATTTCCAAAGGTGATCATATTTGTATCGATTGAATACCAGCAGATCATCAACTGCAGCCTTTACATCATCCAGCGTCTCCAGATCCTCATAAAGGATCCGGTTCCCCTGGGTGCGTTTGATCAGGCCGTCAAGCAGATTATATGTCTGCAAAAACCACTCACGAGAGTTGTAATAATTGTTACCTACCGGGATGATTGTGTTGCTGTCTTTATAGAGATCTTTTATACGCATATTATACCTCCTTATAATTGCTTTATTGAGTCGATTAGGGGCTGGAAACGCTGTGTGATATACTCCACCTCCATATCTCCCGTACTGCTCTCTATGTGGTTGTAGCCGGAGAGAGACTTAATCGGGAGGTTGGTGGGGGTTACGGATGAGGTGGTGGGGGTGGCTAACTTATACACAATCTCCAACGGATTATTTGCAAGATATGTTCGGAAATCCTCTGCGGTTGTAAACCGAGAATCACAAATAGCAATTCTGATAACATTTCCAATTATCTGTAAACCAAACTTTCCTTCTTGCCCTGCCAAGTCAACCGTACCACCTATGATGTTAAAGAAAGCATATTTATCTGTTATCGTTTGAATCAAATCTTCAACAAAATGGGAAACTCCCGTCAAGATATTGCTATCGTTGTATAAAATCCCGTTGCTTGCAATCAAAAAGCCTGTGCCATCTGATTGTATCTTGATTTTCTCACTCGTCACTTCCCCCTCCACGCAATCCTCACTCCCTCTATATATAGCAGAGGGGTAGGTGGTGGTGTGGGTGGTGGAGGTGTAGGGTTCGTAGGCGGTTGGTGAAGTACCGATTTCGAGCTGAATATGAGCGTTGTCAAAATCAAGAGCCGTTGCGCCATAGAACCGCAATACACCGAGCGTGTCTTCTGTTGGTGTATAGGTAACTCTGTTAACAGATGAAGCATATGCAAGTTGCGTGGTTTCATCAACTGAATAAATGGACGTACTCGCAACAGTTATATTTATTGAAAGCGTATAAGAAGTGCCAGCCCTGAAAAGAAAACCTTCTCCTTTATATCCCCATATATACTGTGAAGATGGATGTGTAACTTTGCTCGGATTGCAAAGGTTCTTCCCCCTCACTTCAATCTCCCCCTCCGTATATGCCGTTATGGGGCAGATGTTGGAGTAGGGGGCAAAGGTTGCGTCTGATACCGATGCAAGGCGAACCATAGGCTTGAATGTCATGTCTACAGTTACTCCGTTCTGTATGACAATCGCTATCGAGCCTGCTGTCGATGTAGGTGTAAATGCGCTTGTTCCACTTCCAATATCGTTAACCGAAGCAGATGCCCCATCAAAGCCGTACCACTGCAAAAAATATGTGCTTGTACTTCCACCACTCGGACAGCCGTTCATTATTACGCTTTTATTCAGAAGCGGTGTTTCAGAATCGTTTGTCGCTAAAGCCAATGCAGTTCTCGCCGTAGCCGTTCCGACCGCTTTTATTGTTCCGTCAGAATTTACAGTAAATGTGATGCCGTTTACAGTCTGTGAAGTTGTGGTAATCAGCAACAGATTCTTCCCTGCTCCCCCTACCCACGGCTTATCATAACCGTGTAAGTCCTGTGAGCCTTGTATCTCCGTCACGCACTTAACAAGGGGAGCACTCGCCCCGTCTGTAAATATAACCGGATTACCGGAGACAGTTTTTGAAACGTCCCCTCCGGCATGAGCCTCTATCTCCTCACTGATCTTATTGCTGCTCCATGTGCTATCTGTTGAGATTGTATCATCATCAATAATGGCAACATTATCCTCAACAGTCAGAAAATCATCCGGAAATACAAGGCCGTTTACCTCGCTCACATCCTCCAGCACCTCATCCGAGATAATATTATCATCAATAATAAAATCTCCCTGGGCTGTAAAATAATACTTGTCTGTATTGGATGTGATCCGGATATCATAATATCCGCTGCCTTTTGCAGTATTTGCCGATGCAGGGAGCACCACATCAAAAGCGGTCTCTCCGGATGCAAGCACGGACTTGTTCATAGGAACAATTACAAAATTACCGGATGGTTTGAGGATCCGGAACGATCCGACCGCATCCTCCGGGATGGTGATAGGGATAAGCTCCTCACTGTCCGGCTCAGGGCGTACTATTATAAATACAACCTGCCTCATGGAGTCCTCGCCATACCGGGAGATGATTTTATCCAATTTCAGACTATCAGTCCTCGCTATAATCTTCTGTGTTATCATTTGTGCTTTCCTCCTTTGTCTGATAAGTACGGCGATCATATGCCGGATTGATTTTTACCGAAATATTAAGGCCGAAATGATTATTTACTCTTTCCAGTCCCTCCTGCCTCTCCTGCAGCATATCATCCAGGTTGATAAGGAGCAGCTGCTCATCCGCTGTAACCTCGTCCTCCGTAAGCTGAGCTTTTTTCTGCTCCTGCTGGAACTTAACTCCAATCTCCCGGAAGAAAGTAGCCAGGATTTTATCTCTCGCAATCAGATAATCATTAAGGCTATCATTTGTCCGTGGGTGTATATCCACGTTCCGAAACGTCTCAAGGAAAGAGGGATCCGTGAGGACCGCAGCCTCTCCCAGCTCAACGCGGGCGTTAAAATCCTCTACCTGTCTCGCCATCTGCTGAGTCTGAGCCGTTGGATACGAGACAAATCTTGCGTTTACCATGTATGCCTCGATGCTGGATTCTACATCCGCCAGCATCCGGGCATATCTCCGGATATAAGTGGAGAGACCGGAGTCCACTTTTTGACAGCGGAGTATGGATCCCTGGATCCGGTTGTTATAGATGATCTCTGCATCTTTCCCAAAGGTTAAATTTTTGAATGGTATCAGGGCGTTCCCAAAAGTGGCGTTGGTGGGCCTATAGTATTCATCAAATCCATACAGCTCCGTGATTGTGGTGAGGATCCTCCCCTTGCTTTCAAATATAGCAGCGTGCCCGGTTAGCATGAGATTGAGCTCCAGCTCCCTCTGAGGGAGAGAGTCCGGGAGTCCCTCATACTGGTAGATGCCGAGGATATAGTTGAGTAATTTGAAATACCAATAATCAAATCCTGTCACTATATCCCGGACGTTATAGAGCTTGTCCAGATCCTGCTTTTTTCTTCTCAGTCTCATAAAATAACTCCTTCCTTAAGTAATCTTTCAATTTCATCTTTCTCCGCATCCGTTGCCTTTACTGTATTATCAATTACAGAGTCTACCATTGTGAAACCTTTAAGGTCTTTCAGCTTGTATCGGATATAACATGGGAACCCTACATACTCATTATAGCCCTTTGCAAAGTGCTGAATAGGTCTTGATAACAATATACAAGGCGTTCTGTGTACCATACCGGAAACGGATCCTGAATAATTACCGGAACGCATAACATCCGGACCATCCAACAGAGAGGAGGCAGCTCCTGCAATACCGGAGGCAGCTCTCATAGGATCCCCTGATAACGCACTATTAGCAATCTGCAAAGGTGCCATTGTAAGGGCCTTATAAAATCTCGAATAATCGGCCCCCGTAATAGGGATCTGATTTAGGCAATTCCCCCGATGAACATATGTAATAGTAGATAGGTTAGGAACATACTTATCGGCCCTTATAACCTTGATCTGTGCGATACAATCACCCGAGAAAAGATCAATTGTATATTTGAGTTTTACCTTTGATTTCATGATCTCGTTTAGTTTCAACTGTACGAAACCTATAAACGGGAGGTACAAAGATGCCTGAGTAAACGGCTCATAGTCAAGAGCATTTCCCCAGTTTTCCGGAACGCTAACGGTTCCCATATCAATCTGTATCCTCTGCTTAGTAAGCTCAAACATACTAACTCCGGTTGCAACATTTCCAAGGTATACCTCTGTTGCCGGGCTTGATCTTATGCTGCTGAGATCCAGCGGAACAATACCAAACATGATAATAGAATCCATTGGTTGTGCCACTGCCTTTATAAGGTTGTCAACAAGGTTACTTGACCAAAGGAAACTATGTAAATCCTTTAGTTGTGCTTTGGTGGGTGAATACATGGAAATGAAACCTGTTGAAAGTGCGTCAAGTGTTATCGGATCATCAAAGTCAATTCCATTTCCATTATACCCATAATCACCATAACCACCGCCAGTTGTTGCAGTATCATCGGTAAAGTCACCTACATATTCGGATCCGTCTACATAAAGCGGATTGTATACATACTGCGGTCCATATCCAATCTGTGAGTCAAAAGCATAAGAAGGGTCTGTACAATCATATTCGTTCCCATAGATCAGGTTGGTGAATCCACCATTAAGGAAAAGATAAGGTGTGGGTCCCGCATAATCAACCTGTACAGTTCCATCATAACTCATAAGGTGCGGCACAATCTGAAAATTAACAGGCGCATTGTGCCTTCCTTCAAGTGCAGATTTTAAACCATAGATGGGTACATAATAAGGATATAAAGTTTCATCCTGCTGGAAAAACATGAAAGAGTTTGCTACAAGTTCCTGCAGTGTGATATTGTCAGGATCTGCAATAGTTCCAATCTGTATCCAATCATTCCAAGGTGCGTATTTCGGTGGTTTATCATCATCTGCGATAAGTCCAATATTTGCATCTGCGACTTTTATAAAAGTCATTAGTCCGTAGTCATTAGTATGCTGATATGCGATTGCAAAAATGTTCTGACCATTTGAGTCTTGAAAGATAGATGTTGCAGAATCTTCAGTGAAACCGCCCATGTTTTCTTGTATAAAATTGATAACAGAAAAACCGGTTGCCATTTCGGTGACAATCAGCCGTGCATTTCCCAATCCACTCCACTTACCGACATTTATATTCTGACCTAAGAAATTGAAATTTGCCATTAACTCTGACCTCCCGTTACAAAAACAAAGGATCCATCCTTATCAAATGATTTAGGAAATGCAAGTGGAACCGTCTGCTTTATCTGCAGATTTTTCCATATTCCATCATTAAGATATAACTGTGATTTATTTTCAGCCTCCTGACGGGCAACGATACAATCCAGCTCCTTAATCTGTGTAGCATACGTCTGCAGGACATCAATTTTAGACTCAATGTATAAACGCTGTGCACCTGTGTCTATCTTAGTAATATAATAATATCTCCCAAAATCAGAAATATACATATAATTAGCTGTAATAAGCTGAGAATCATATGCCATTTCAATCCTGGGCTCCATGATGGAGCAATCTGTTTTGATCACCCCGATGGAGTCCTTAATCTTAGTGGTGCTGTTCAGAGTCTTGCTAACCTGTCTCTTATCATCCGCTATCTTATAAAATGTAATTGTCACTCTATCCACTCCTCTCCATTATATTTAGCTGCTACATATCCGGATATCTTTAACCAGGTATTTCCGGCCTTATCCTTAAGGATATCTTCACATAGCACATGATCACCCTTATATAAGTTATCAATGATCTGATAATCCGTGCTGGCTGCCCTCCGGATCCGTAAAGGGCCCTTGCAAGTGACCGTGTAAATCTCACCTTTTTTGTATGTCTCCGGAGTGGGCTGAGGTTGTGGCTGAGCAGCATAGACAGGATAGCCATATCCATAGATATATCCGGATGATCTGCTGTATGTATTTTTTACCACGGAGTCATTGTTTGGCCCGGCATTTCCCTCTACTGTTGTTACGCTGGTAGCGTTGCATGAAACCACAATGCCCGTGTGGGAGAGGCCCCGGCTGTTTTGGAAATAAATGGTTGCACCGGGTTCCGGATTCTTTCCTACTCGGTTGATACTCTTAAGGTAATTGTAAGCAAAGGAGACAACAGCTCCGAGATTATCGTTAGGGCGGTTGAGGAGCTTATGGGCATTTTCTACTCCGTAAGTTTGGATAAAACAATCATCAACAAATACAGAGCACCAATCAAGCCACTGTTTCTTTCCACATGAGCCGTACCACCGGGGATGATTTCTGTCTATATCTTCTGCATATTTATTCCAGTTTTTCTTTCCGGATGGTTCCTTGTAACCTACCTGAGATAGTGCGTACTCTATTACCTTTTTAGCGTCCATTTTGATCACCTCCGTCCAATTTATCACAGAGCCGTTGGAGTGCTGCTGTATTATTGTTTAGTGCGTCGCTCATTTTCTGTATTTCTTCTTTGTGCTCTTTCTGCATATCCTTTACCTCTTCCCGGTAGGAGTCTGTCTGGTACTTGACATACCATCCCATTCCGAGACATGCCACAATGGGAAAACCTACCGATGAAATAAGCTGTATTACGTCCATGCTTTTTCTCCTTTTATAAAATGTGCCCCCGCCACTGGGAAGCGTTAGCCAGTGACAGAGGCGTAAATGAGGGGGTGCTGTTAGTTACGGGGTGGGCTTAGTGATCACCGGATCAGCCAGGGCAAACACCACTACATTTTCCGAGAGGTCAATATAATGCATAATGTTGGCCATGCTTGCATAGTTAGTGTAACCGTCAATGTTATTACGGTCGGATGCCGTCTTTACCTGATACTTACCGATTCCGATAGCCTCACGATCTGCAAAACATCCAATTACATAATTGCACTGGACAGTATTTCCGGACTCCACCTTGACATTGATCTGCATTGCAGAGGATGCTGCAGGTATGGGAGTTGTTCCGGATCCCTGGAAAAGCTTGATCTCCTTGTAATAGGGGAGAGTGACGAGTTCCCTATTGAACGTGTCTGCCTCCATGAATGACTTAGCAGCCTGAGCATACTGACTATGGAGCCAGATATGCATATTGTCACGAGTGGTACGGCGTGCAATTTTGCTACCATCCGGGAAAGCCTCATTATAAAGCACGGACGGCGTGTCCATGTAGGAAATAACCAGGTCGATCTGAGCAGATGCCCACCGCAGGAAATCTGCAGAATGGAGAGCCTCCGCTGCTGTCATGGTTCCGGCCGGAGTTGTCAGGTTGTTGTAGATATCCAGCAGATTGATGTAGGATGCACTGGACAGATCCGCTTTTTCTGCAATCATAGCAGAGATGGTCGAGAGCGATACAGCGTTGATCTTTTCGATCATGGATTTCTCCATGCTGTCCGTGATCCCGTTGATAAATGCCAGCATCTCCTGAGCACTTGTAAAAGCGGAATTGAGCAGAGGCTCATCCGGTACAGTGCATCTTACTCTCCAGGTCGATGTACCCTTGAAATAGATCACCTTTGTTACGGGCAAGGTAACATCGAACTGATCCGGCGTAAAGTTAGGATCTGCAATATTCCATGCAGCATTCTCATCCGCAGCCGGAATATCGAAATTGATCTTCTGCAGCATTGCACCAAACTCAAACTCGTTACGCATAAGACCGGGGAACTCTACCTTAGTGTCAAGAGTGCGGACAATAGTTTTTCCGATCCTATCTACCAGCGTTCCCACAAACTTATCATATAAGTTAGCAGCGCTGATCTGCTCGCCCAGTGCACGGAGCCCGGTTGTGTCTGTAACAGCCACCGCAGTCTCTCCAAACAGCTGTGACTGGAT
>Ga0326513_10002301_pt1 | contig 14146 bp, 22 predicted proteins | sample 2_2465_0518_D_FD_203654 | JGI IMG/M metagenome (GOLD analysis project Ga0326513, IMG submission 203654) | Bovine rumen microbial communities from UC Davis, California, United States - 2_2465_0518 | ecosystem: Host-associated > Mammals > Digestive system > Stomach > Rumen | place: USA...
CATCGCCGGCACCTCGCCCCCTCCGGTAGTACCTACCCCCTCGCCAGACCGCCGGGAAACGCCGCCTGCGCGCTCGCACGCGCGCCCCGTAAATCACAGGCACGCGCTGCGCGGACGCGTCCTGTGGCCGGAAATCGCGCCCCTGCGCGCCAAATGTCTTGACATCGCCGGGCCGTTCGCTTATATTTACCTCGGGGCGAGTCACTTGCGGTCCTTCCACCCGAACAGGTCGCCCTGCATCGCCTCGCGCTCCGCGCCCTTGCGCTCCTTCCTGATCGCGCCGCCGTGCCCGTCGTCCCAGGAGTGCAGCTTGCCCTTCAGGAAGGGGGCGAACCTTCGGACGAGGCGCTGGAACTTCTCCCACGCCGTGGCCCGGTAGTTGTCGCGCGTGCAGTTCAGGCGCTCGATCGTCCGGCGCACCCTGTCCAGGTAGTCGCCGAACTGCGCGCACGTCCCGCCGTTGCACACGTGGAGCATGAGAAGGGCGTCTATCGTGTCCAGCCCGCACCACCTGCGGTACAGCTCGGCGGTCGTCTCCTCCACGTCCGGGGGAAGGGCCGTCACCTGTCCCCTCGGCCCGGCGTACACGTCCAGCCTTTCGCGCTCCACAAGCCGCTCGCCCATTGCGTCGTATGAACGCACGCCGCCATGTCCGGAGGGGGACGTGTGGTCGCATGCGAGGCACGCGGCGCGGGCCTTTTCCATGAGCGCCCTGTGCGGGCATCTTTCGGGGGTGCAGTCCATCGTAATTTGACCCCCCGTCAAACGGAGACCGGGCGGATGATGATGTCGATGCCGGGCTTCGGCCCCCAGCACTTCGACGTGAACTTCTCCACCACGAGCGAATCGTCCGTCCAGAAGTTGAGCCGGGTCAGGACGTCCAGCAGGTTCTTCTCCAGGTTGTCGAGGTCGGGGCGCGAAGTGTGCGGAATCGGGACGCCTGCCTTCACTGTTCCCCTGCGTTCGCTCTTCCGCCACGGGAACTCCCAGCGCGCCGTGAGCGACACGGGGCCGGAGAAGGGGACGTCCGGGACGTGCATCGAGAGGAGCGCCGCAAGGAAGTTCTCGCTCTGGCGGACCTTCTTCTTCACGTAGAACCGGACGCGCCCTCCGCAGACGAACGCTCCCTTCTGCTGGGCGGTGGCCGTCGGGGGGATGCAGTCGAGGCGAATCTCCACGGGCTCTCGCGTGCGTGCGCACACGCACGTAGGAGTATTATTATAATTATTATTATACCTATGGGGTATCATACGTAGTCTCCTATGAATTCACTCTCTGATTACTCCTGACTGGAGTAATGGGGGAGATTGGGGGTTTGGGGGAAGAGGGGGAAAAGGGGGCGGGGCCCGGAGGGCGTCGCCACTGCTGGAAGTCGGCGACCATCCAGAACGTCTCGGCGTTCAGCCCGGAGTAGTACCACTCGCGCAGGTCCTTCTTCGGGGGCGTCACTATCCTGTACGTCCGGCGGAGCTGCCGGGCGAGGGCCTGCGCGCCCTCGATGCCAGGGCGCCACGGCGTCCCGTCCGGGCGGAACTTGTAGTCGTCGTTGTCGCTGACGATCGTGACGCGGGTCACCATGAGCCGGGCGCACAGCTCCCTCAGGGCCTCGCCGCCGGTCGAGCACGCGGACCTGCCCACGCACGGCAGGCCGAGCGCGTAGCCGGCTATGCAGTCCGTCGCGCCCTCCACGACGACGATCTCGCGCCCGGTGACGCCGTTGTACGCCGCCTCGGACGGCTGGACGTCCGGGTCGTAGAAGAGCCCGTCGCGGGATCCGCCGACGGCCCACTTGTCGGATCCGCCGTAGGCGCGCAGGCGGATGCCGACCGTCTTGCCGGCGCCGTCCAGCATGGGGAACGCCCACGCGCCGTGGAACGCGCTCCGCCCAACGAGCAGCCGGTCGATGCAGGCGGCCGGGAGCCGCAGGTCGTCCGCGATCTCGATCAGCGAGTCGAAGATGTCGCGCTTGACGCCGTCGCCCTCGAACTCGGCGCGGAACCCGGCCATGGCCCTCTCGGCGTCGAACAGACGCCTCTGCCTGACGGGGGGCTTCGGCCCGTGCCTCGCGGTCGGGCGCTGCGGGCGCTCCTTCAGGAAGTGGAACCACCCGCCGGAGGGGCAGGGGTTCGCGCTCTCCACGCGCATGCAGTGGCAGACCACGCCGTCGTCGGAGACGCCGCACCAGTCGCCGTGCCGGCATACCGGGCACGGGTTCCTCCTGGTGACTCTCTTCCATCCGTTCATTTCGCCGTCGCCTTCCTCGCCCTGTTGAACTTGAACCACTTGAACGGCTTGACGTACTTCCGCCGGGCCATGGCGTCGTGCCGGCGCGAGGCGTCGCGTATGCCGTCCTCCGTGCAGAACAGTTCCGCGTAATGTGGCGGTGCAAATTCCTCGATGTACTCCTTGTAGAAGATCGGGGGCGCGCTGATTCTCACGCAAGGGCATTCCTCGTCCTCCGGCTGGTCGCATGTCACCGTGTATGTAGACTCGTGCACCATGCCCTCCCGTCAGTTCGCCATCGCGGTGTAGTAGACGGGGCGCGAGCACTTGAGGCGCATCCACATTTCCCGCGCCATGGCCTGCTCCTTCTTCGTCAGCGTCTCGAGCTGGGCGAACCGCTCGGCCGCCGGCAGGCGGAGATAGGCCTCCACGCGGGCGACGGAGTCGCGCTCCGCCGGTTCGCGCTTCTGGACGAACGTGCGGTTCGGCTCGGCCTTCCGCACCTTGCTGGCGGCGACGTTGCGGCCGGGATGCCGTGCGGCCTCGCGGGCGCATGCGGCGCACTTCCTGGAGCAGTAGACGGCGTCCGGACGGTTGAAGTTGCGGACGAACTCCTTCCCGCACCACACGCACCTGGCGGTGCGCCGTTCCACCGACCGCGACTTGCGCTCGGCCTTGTGCGCTTCCATGCGCTTCTCGATGAACGCGCGGTACTCCTCCTCGCCGACCGGCGCGCCGCGGCTGAGACGGTTGCTGCGCCTCATCGAGCAAACGTCGGAGCAGCACACGGTGCGCTCGTTCTTGCGCGGGTCGATCTCCTTGCCGCAGACGCAGCACTTTCGACCCGGGCGCAGCGGGTGTCCGTCCGGGCCCACCTCGGCGCCGCGCTTGCGCGCCTCGCTCGCCCGGCAGTGGTAGACGTTCCGGCAATGCGGCGAGCAGAATCGCTTGGGACGCCCGCCCTGGCTGCCCATTTCCTGGTTGATCTGCTTCCCGCAGACCGGACATGTATTCTTCTTCACATGCACCTCCTGATTCCAGCCTTGTAGGCTTCTCTCCAAAACGAACTCGAGCTCATGCCGGCCATCTCCGCCGCCTCGCGCAGGGAGACCTCGCCGAGACGGTAGTGGTCCAGAATCTCGCCAAGATTTTCCGGGCGCGCGACGTGCGGCCGCCCGAACTTCACGCCACGCAACCTCGCGGCCGCGATGCCCTGCGCCTGGCGCTCCTTGATCTTGCGACGCTCGGTCTCGGCGCAGAAGGACAGGATCTGGAGCACGATGTCCCCGACGAACTTCCCGACGAGGCCGTTGCCCTGCCGGGTGTCGAGGAGCGGCATGTCCAGGACCTTCACGTCCACGCCCATGGTCTTCACCAGGTAGCGCCACTCGTCGATGATGTCGTCGTAGCTTCGGCCGAAGCGGTCAAGGCTCTGAATCACAAGCAGGTCGCCGCGCTTCAGCGTCTTCCGCAATGCCTGGTACTGCGGACGGTCGAAGTCCTTGCCGCTCGCCTTGTCGATGAGGACGTTCGCCACGCCCGCCGTTTTCATGGCGACGAGCTGCCGGTCTACGACCTGCTCCTTGGTGGACACTCTCACGTAACCGTATGTCACTTGGCACCTCCGCCGATGTACTTGTTCACGCCCTTGGCCTTCCACTTCGCCTTCCACCGCGCGCGTTCGGCACGCTTGCGGCACAATTCAGAACAGAACCGCTTCGGCTCAAAGTGCTTGTTCCAGTTCTTCGCCTGCGGGATCTCGCGGCCACAGCGCTCGCATGTGAGCGGCGCGTGCGTGCCGCGTGGCCGCAGGTAGTCCGCCGGGAAGTAAGGCGTCGCATAATCCCATAAAGCCATAGAGCTACTCATCGAGACCTTCCCTCTCTGGCCGTGAGGACTGCGTATATGGCCATGTACGCAAGCGCGCCGCAGACAAGATCTTCTCTGGGCAAGGCAAACGCCGCCGAGACGCAACGCATGATCAAACAGAACGCAACCGAGCCAACAACCGACAGCAGCACATTCACTTCGCACCGCCTTTCTTATGCGATATACCGTAGATTCGCGTGTGGTATTCATCCTTCCATTCCGTTAGCGGCTGGTTGTTGTAGAACATCTCCACGCCATTAAAATCCGTCTCAATCGGTATCCCGCCAAGGCGTTCCGAGACCTTGGCGCAATCGAAGTATGCGTCTGCAATGTTGGTTCCGCCCATGATCTTGATTCTGATTGACGCGCTCACTTCGCGCCTCCTTCCTGCGCCTCGTAGGGCTTCTGCGCCCATGCGAGCGCATTAGTTAGCGTCAATGTGTGATAGACTTCACCAATTGACTTATACCGCTGCTCCTGCTCCTCAACCGTGCCAACATCGCACTGGCGCGGCGGCGCGGAGAGGGCGGCGCGAATCGCTTTAATCGTTTCTCTGTTCGTGGTCCTGTCAATGGTTCCGTTTAACCACGAAATCAATGCGTCGAGCGCTAACTTCAGCGCCTCTCGCATCGCCGCCGCGTTGCCGGGCCTGCGCTCGCGCGCCACCGCAGCCTCAATCCAATCAGCCAGTTCCTTGATTGTCACACATTCGATCACGTAGGAACGCATGGGCGTTCCGCTCGGCATACTGACCTCGACCTTATCGGCGCGGCCGATTCTGTATGCTGGTTTGCCACCGTCGTCGCCCATGCGCAACTCCGCCACGATGTCACTTAGACTTTTCATCGCCAGCCTCCTTTCGCTCGGTCCCCCGAGAGAGTATCCATTCGTGTAGTTCTAGTTTTGGGCTTCCGAGCTCGTCCCAGTTCTTCTCATCTTCAAGCCATGCCTGCCGAACGGCCTCTGCGTACGCGGACATATCGAAATTCCGCGCGAGCGAGGAGAGGGCGTGCCGCGCCTTAGATTTGATGCAGCCACAGGCCACATCATAACCAATGGTAGAACCAGCTTTGCAGCAAATAAGGAAAATATCCTCCAATGCCGCGCATGTCTCACCGCCAACTGTTGAAAGTCTTTCACCAGTTGGCGATGAGCCCAGCTTCGCCGCCGCGTTGCCAACCTGTAAAGGCTCCTTACAGGTTGCCGCCTCCCGCTTACACGCCGCCTCGATTTCATCAAGAAGCTTGGTGAAATAACTATCTTCAATTCCAAGCATGAGAGAAATACTCGCTCGTCTTGATAGGCATTCAGAAGAACCGAAACCACGGCTGTTAAGGTCGCAACATTTTCGGTAGGTGCACTCTCTGCACTCATGAACGGTGTATTTGTCCCGCGCCAACGAAATAATCTTCTCGACCTCACTCACGCGCTGCTGCCACTTGTCCTTGAGTTCCGTGAACGCAAGCGCGATCTGGTCGGCTCCTTTCGCCGCGTGGCCGTTCAGCGCGTCGACGACCCACTTCGCCGTCTCGTGCGTCTCACCGTTCACGCGGATGAACTCGGTCGGCATGAACTGACAGAGCACCATGCCGAGAGTGTCCAGGACGAAGTACCCGGAATTGCGGAACGGCGGATGGTATGTCACCGGCCTGTTTTTCGTGCTGCGCTTTGCCACGGTCAGTCCTCCATCTCGTCCTCGAGTTTCTTGATCTCGCTCTTCAGGAGCTTGATCGCGCGCTTCATCGCGTCAACCTTCGCGCAGAGCAGGCGGCAGTCGCCGCCGGCCTTCCTGCAGCACTGGTCGCCCTCTCTCATCGGGGACATGATGCCGAGCGCGTAGGGGCACCGCCACTGCGTGTCGATGTGGTCGCACTCGGTCGTGATGCAGTCGTTGGACGAGTCCACGCCGTCCACCCAGACGGACACCGAGACGCCTGTGATTTTCTTAGCCATGGTTAGCCTCCGTGAATGACGAGAGCTGCGCGGCCACGCGGAGCTTCTGGTTCAGCGCGTCGGAGAGCACGACTGCGACATGGCGCTCCCCGTCGGTCACGCCCTCGCCGTCGTTGATGTGCAGCCGCACGTCTACGCGCTTCGGCCTCTTCTCCTCGATCTGCACGACGATCTCACACATTGGGCGCACCCTCCGTTTCCGCAGCCTTCGCCGTGCGGCGCGCCGACTTGTGGATCCTGCCGGGCTTCATCGCCGCGCGCACGAACCCACCGAGCGCGTTGACCGCCATTCTGTCTAGCACCTTGAAGTTGCCCCTCCCGCTGATGTTCATCACGGGCTTGTCCCCGCCGTTGTACGCGACCGCGCGCACGACGCCGCTCGGCGAGCGGTAGACCTCCATCGCCCACTGCTTTGGATTGTGTCCGCCCGGCGTGCTGTGCGCCCCGTGGTAGAGAATGAAACCTTCCATGACTTCCCTCACGAATTCAACCCCGCCGATCTCAATGACGAACTTCGCCTTGCGGTGCGGGACGCTTGCCTTCGTACCCCCCCCCTGCACCATTTCCGGAGCGGACGGGTCGAGCGGCGTGGGCGCGTCTTTGACCTCGCAGAGCGGCGGATTGGCCGTCACGAAGTCGATGATTTCCTTCGGCGTGTGGAACGCGCCCGTTCCGGACGCCGGCGGCGTGCTCACGAACTCGTGCAGCTTGTGGAAGCACGCGTCCGGCATGATCGCGCACGGCCCCAGGACGTGCCGTATCTCGCCGATCGCCTTCGAGAGCACCATCCACTTGTGGCCGCCGCTCTCGAGCTTCGGCGCGACCTGAAGGGCCTGCATCGCCGTGCTGAAGACAGTCTCCAGCTTTTCGGTCATCCGCTCGATGCCGGGCGTGAACCCGTCCGGCTTCTGCGGCTCGTTCGTTTTCTCTTCGTTGTCCATTTTCTTGCCTTTCGCTTTTGGTTTGAACCCCCGCGCGGCTCCCTCTATCCCCTACCACAGGGCGCCCAGAACCGCGCGGGGAAAGTCTGTCATCCAGCCGTCCCGAACAGGTCGGGCTGCTGGTACTTTGGAGAAGTTCCCAGCGCCGCATCGCCGGGACTGCCTACCACAGCAGAGCTGAACGGACGCGGGGAAGATGGTTGCTGTTCATGCCGCAGGACGCACCGCATCGGCATGGAGTGCAGGAAATAGCCAGGCGTGAAGCGGTCCTGCGAGATGCGCTTCATCGCGAGGGCGTCCGCGTGCTGGACAATCGCCGCGTACCCGAGAAGCGACAACTGGATGTAGCTGATGTCGCACGCCCGGTGGTCGATGTCGCCGGCGATGAGCAGCAGGTCGCTCTGGCGTACGCCGTCGGCGATCAACTGCTCGGCGCCCTCGATGAGAAGGACCGACGAACCGCACGACGGATCCGACAGCCGGATGATCTTCCCCGGCGTGTACTCCAGGCCCCGGCAGTTGACCTTGGCCATGAGCCGCGAGACGCAGACGGGCGTCAAGAACTGGCCGTTCCTGGTGTTCGACGCGCCCAGTTCCTCGAGCGCATGCCCCAGGAAATCCTCGCGGGCACGCTCCAGGGCGGCCATGACGATGGCGAACGCCTGGAAGAGGTGCTGGAACTCGTCGGGCTCGTACTTCTCGCGGATTGCGGCGTACTCCTTCTCGAGCGCGTCGGTGGACCCGATGTGCGTCGAAACCTCGATCGCGATGGACATCGCCCTGACCATGTCGGCGAAGACGTCCACGGCGTAGCGGCTTCGCGCCGCCGCATGCACTTCCTTGATGAAGCTCTTCTTCAAATCCTCGTTCATTCCGCACCGCCTTCCCGTTCCCACAAGTCGCACACGTTGGCTATCGTGCCGCCCATGAGCCACCTTTCGTCCGCGTCCACAAGCGGGTGGCTGCAGTCGCATTCGCCCTCATAGCCCTCCGCGCCGTACCTGCAGTTCGCGCAGCACTTCTCGGCCATCCGGAAGTTGTGCGCCTCCCTGAACTCTGCCCACGTCATTTCCCGGCTCCTTTCAGAACGTCACGGTGGCCGTCAGCGTCGCGGCCGAAACCCAGTAGATGAAGTGGCGCCAGTCGCCGAACTTCGCGTACACGATCGCCGCGCCCAGGTCGAGGGCGATCAGGACCGTCGGGAAAATCTGCACCGCCTTCATGCCATCCTCCCGAAAAACAGCTCCGCCTGCTTCCTTATCCGCTCGGACACCTGCCCGGCATTCGCCACCGGACGCCTCGGACGAACCGGCGCCTTCGGGAGCGAGAGGGGCACCGTCTCGCCTTTCCATCCGGCGGACTTCCACGCCGCCGCCACGTGGTCCATCGGCGAGTCGCACCCCTGGCCGTTGTTCGACTTGTCGTTCCAAAGTCTCCCGAACGCGTGGCGGCACACCTTCACCGTCTCGGCCGGGCACTCTGCGCATTTCCTCGCCATGTCACCATCCCTGCCTTTCCCGGATGCGCCCGATCATCCGCCCGGCCTGCTCGTGCCGCAGCGGCATGTGGAACCCGCTCCGCTTCAGGAGCGCCGCCTGCTTCAGGCTCGCGTACCCGCCCTGCAGACGGCGGAAGTACTCGTCGAGGAGCTGCTTGCCCTGCCCGTAGGGTATCTTCTCGGGATCCACGCCGATGCGCTCGAGGAGCACCTGCGCCTGCTTCGGCGAGAAGTGCCGGTGCCTGTCCCAGCCGCGCTCCTGGACGGGCGTCAGGTCCCACTGGTCGAACGGGTCGATCTTCGTGACGAGGAACTTCGCCCGCGCCTGGAGGGACGCCCTCGTCGCCGCCTCGCGCCGCTTGCGCGCCTCGACCTCCACCTTGACCTTCGCAAGCTCCTCGGCCATGTCCACCGGCTTGCCGCTCTCGCGCACGCGGCGCGACACCTCCGCCACCACGTCGTCGTCGATGTTACCGCCGAGGATGTCGGCCGAGCAGCACAGCTTGTGCCGCCCCGCGTTGCCGGCGAAGTCGACGATGAGGCAGGACGGCTTGCGGCTCTCGCGTATCATCGAGCACCGCTCCTGCGCCGTCGGCACGTCGCCCAGGATCCCGGCGATGTCGTCCGCCGGGCGCGTGCCCCTGCCCGCCATCTGCGCGTACAGGGCGCGGGACTTCGTGGGACGGGCCATCACGACCACCTCCACGCCCGCGTCGTCGAAGCCCTCCGTCAGCACGCCCACGTTCACCACGTACTGCAGACGCCCCGCCTTGAAGTCCGCGAGCATCCGGCGCCGGTCGTCCTTGTCGGTCTTGCCGCACACCCACGAGGCCTTGTCCGGCTTGTAGCGGTTGATGATCTCGGCGAGGCGCTCCGCCTGCTCCACCGTGGCCGCGAACACGATCGCGCGCCGGTCCCCGCAGATCTCCACCGTCGGGACGGCCACGCCCTGCAGGTTGCGCTCGTCCTCCATCACGTCCGCGAGGTCGCCCTGGTTCAGGTCGCCCGCCGTCGTGCGGACTCCGGAGAAGTCGAGCGAGCCGACCGTGACCATCTGCTGCTCGATGGGGACGAGCCAGCCGTTGTTGATCGCGTCCAGGACGCCGTACTCGTAGGCGACGCTCTCGAACACGCGACCGAGCGCCACCTCGTCCGCGCGGTCCGGCGTCGCCGTCACGCCGAGTATCTTGCATGCTGGGTTCTGCCTGTACCAGTCGATGCACCGGCGGTACGTGCCGGCCGTCGCGTGGTGCGCCTCGTCGATCACGACGAGCCCGAAGTCCTGCGGGTCGAACTTCGACATGCGGCCCATGCCGTCCCCGCCCGCGCAGTGCGTCTGCACGGTGGACACCACCACGGGCGGCATCTTCCCGAAGTACGGCTGGACGTGGTACTCGCCCATCTCGATCTGCGCCTCGAGCCCGGTCACGCGGTGTATCTTGTCGGCGGCCTGCGTGATGAGCTCCTCGCGGTGGGCGAGCACCATCGCGCGCACGCCGCGCTCGTTCATCCGGCGGATGACGTCGGCGAACAGGACCGTCTTCCCGAGGCCCGTCGGCAGCACGACGAGCGCGGACACGTGGTCCTGCCACTCGCGCAGCACGCCCTCGGCGGCCGCCTCCTGGTAGTCACGTAGCTTCATTCCGCCACCGCCTTCCGGAGCGTGTCCATGTCGGGCAGCACGGCCGCGCAGTCGCGCCCCCATACCAGCTTCCCGGTCATGGCGTCCGCGATCGCGCACCCGCCGTAGTAGTTCCATTCGTGGCAGACGCCGCGCGGCTTGACGAGACGCGGCATCAGCACGCACCTCCAGCCGGGGCCGCTGAAGTACAGCATGTCGTGCGGGTCCTTGACGCTCGCGTACGCGTCGACGGGGGCGAAGTTCGCCATGAGGCCGACGATCAGCGAGGCGTAGTACCCCGCGACGACGGACCGCGCCTTGTTCGCCATGATGACGGACGTGAATGTCGACTGGACCCACCGGACGGAGTCCGGCTCGAAGTCCTGGTCGGGGTCGTCGTCCGGCAGGTTCATCCGAAGCCACATCATCTCCGGCTCGACGTTGGCGAACGCGGCGCACATGGCGGCGCAGACGCCCTCGAGGCTGAAGCGGCGGTACTCCCTGTTCGCGATCTTGTCCTCGCACGACTTGAAGTGGTCGTTGATTATCCGTTCCCCGATGTGCCGCTGCGTCTCGTCGGGCGTCTCCAGGATGTCGCCGACCTCGAGTTTCGCGTCGCAGGCGAGCGCGATGCGCCCGTCCGTCGCGAACAGGTGGTCGCCGTGCCGGAACGGCGTGTTGAACGCAGGGCGCGTCACGTCCTCGCCCGTGAACATCGGCGCAATGGCCATGAACTCACTTGCTGTCATATAAAAACCATCCTTCCGTTTTGCCCATGAGTAGACGGCTACTTGAGTTCCGCCTCTAATTTTTCCCTCACTTCTGCGGCCGCCTGCTCGAACGCAATGACCGGCCGCATGATCTCCTGCGCCTTCGCGACGGCGTCGAGACACTGGAACAGCCTCTCGTCTTCGCGGCAGGTGATTTTCCTGTCGGTGCGCTTCGCCTGCTCGATCGCGCCCTCGACGGCCAGAACCGGCTCCAGCGCCTTTTCAAGTTTCCGCACATACTCGCTTGGTGGCTGCGGCGTGCCGACAGGCTCGCGCGGCTCGTACAGCCATTTGTTGATCTGCGTGACGGTGACGTCCAGCAGCTTCAGAAAAAGCGCCTGCCCCTCCAGAGGCTTGTGGTCAGTCTCGCAACTTGCGACCGCCGACCCGACTTTCAGCTCGACCTTCACTTCGCACCGCCTTCCGCCTTCATCTCCGGGGGATTGCGCTTGTACTCCTCCTCCGTCTGCCATCCGCGGCTGTGGCACGCCTTGCACCCGTTCCCCTGGCACACGCGGCACACGCACCACACCTCGGCGGAGGCGACGAAGCTGTACGCGTTGTTCAGGTTGACGAGCGCGTCCTGGCGCACCGCCGCGAACGCCGGGTCCTTCTCCTCGAGGCCCTTGCGGAGAGCCACCCGCGCCCTGCTGATGCAGGACAGGATGTCGGGGAGGGGGCTCGTCCTGAATGTCTCGGTGAGGTTGACGGGAATCTCCACGCCGTAGCGGTCGCGGAGGATCTGCCGCCCGGGCCGCGTCGGGGCCTTCGGCGTCTCCTCCGGCAGGGGCTCGCGCCCGCCGCAGGTCGGGCCGAAGCAGCGGAACCCGCCGCCCTGCATCGCCTCGTTCGTGCAGAAGCCGTCGGGACCCGTGAACCGGCACTTCCCCGCGGGCTTCTCCGGGCGTTTCGGAGCGGGCCGGACGGCGTACATCTTGCCGTCTTTCCCGACAAGTTTCTCTGGCCGGACGGGCGCTTTCACTTCGCACTTTGTGCGAGGTGCCACTTGCGTCTTTGACGCAGGTGGACGGGTCGGCGCCTTCGGCATTTCGGCCAGCCTTTCACGGACGAAACGCTCCCCTGTCGAATGCGACAGGCCACACTTCTCGGCGAGGTTCCCGCCAGTCGGCGTGCCGCCGAAAATGGCCTCCCTGCGCTCCCACACCATCTCGAGGAAGTGCTGCACGTCCGCGCGCGTCGGGCGCTTGCCCTGCTTGTTGTTGGCCGTCCCGCCGAACACCACGGCGTCGTCCTCCGTGCCCTTGCGCACGTCCGCGGATATGGACGCTTTGCCGTTCACCTTCGCGGCCATCACGCGGTGGAACCCGTCCGCCAGCCAGTACTTCGTCCCGTCTGTGAACACCGTCACGTCGGGGAACTGCGCGCCGTCGGCCATCGCCTCGGCGTAGGTCTTTATCGTGTCCGCGTCCGTCCCGGCGCGCGTCTGGAGCGACAGGTCGAGGTCCGCTATCTTGATCTTCATCTTTCAGCCTTTCACGTTAGGTGCGGCGCGTCCGGAGAACATCACTAAACCGGACGCGCCGCGTGGATGTCAGTACGGCATGGCGGAGTCGTCCATCTTCTCCGCGATAGACTCGAAGAGACGCTTCACGTCGTCCTGCGTGAACTCGTCCGGGTCCTTGCCCTCGCTCGCCTCGTCGTAGATCTTGAACCAGGCGTCGTCGTGCTTCGCGCTCTGGTACGGCTCGCCCAGGAGCGAGCTGAAGTACGCGAACGCGCCGTCCACCGTCGACGGGAACTTCTCCCACGACTTCGCCTGTGCCGGGGCCGGGGCGCGCGCGGGGGCGCGGGAAGGGACCTGCGGTGCCGCCGCGGGGCGGGACGGGGCGGAGACGGGCACGGGCTTGACGCCGCCGTCCTGCGGCACCATCGTCCCGGCGGAGGGTGCCGCTGCAGATGCCGAGACCTTCTTCGGCGTCGCGGCGAACAGGGCCTTCGCCCGCGTCCCCCACTTCGCCATCATCTGCGCGCGGTCCGTGGTCGCCCCGTCCGGGACGAACGCCCTGCGCCCGCCGGCCTTCGGGCGGTTCGGGTCGTGCACCCAGATCGTCTGGTTGCCCTGGTTGTCCGTCTGCAGGTTCAGCTCCACCTCGCCGATCGCGGCCAGGTTCCCGAAGGGCGTCCCGTTCGCGTCCGGGGACTGGAACCAGTAGAAGTCGTCGAAGCTGCGGGGGTTCCACCCCTTCGCCCACTCCTTCAGGCCCTCGATGGTCTTCTCGTTGAACGCGCCGTCCGCGCTCGTCAGCCAGAAGCGCTTCCGCGCCTCCCAGTCGTAGCCGTTGTCCTTCTTGTACCACGCGCCCGTGTTCGGGTCCTTCACCGCGAAGTTCACGTCGAGGATGAGCCGCCCGTCCTTCTCGTAGCAGCTCGCCGTGGTGGGACGGCCCGTGTAGGTGCCGTCGGGAATGCCGTATGTGTATGCCATTTTCAGTTGCTCCTTACTTGATGATTTGCGACCAGTCGAAGATCTCGCCGGCGGGCACGTTGATCGCGAGGCCCTGCGCGGTGCGGCTCTTGGCCATCATGGAGGCGATGCCGCCCGTGTACAGCGTGCGCGTCATGCCGCCTGTCGCCTTGCCCTTGTCCACCATGATGTCGGCGGAGAGGAAAAGCAGGTGGTCGACCGTCTGCTGGTACTTGTCGCGTCCGGGCGCCTTGCCCTTGTCGCCCTGCACGAGGTGCGGCTGGTGCTGGATGTAGTCGCCGCCGTCGGGGTTCGCCGTGCGCATCGGGTTGTCGTGCGTGATCGCGCACACGTTGCTCCCGGACTCGAGCAGGTCGTCGATGACGGAGTAGACCGGGACGAACTTGTCGTACACGATCTGCGCGCCCTTGCCGTAGGTCCACTGCTCAAGCGACTGCTTGATCGTGGCCGAGTCGCCCGGGATGGACGCCATGCAGTTCTGCGCGGCGAACTCCTGGGCGCGGGTGAAGCTGTCGATCACCACGTTGTCGTAGCCCCTGGCCGCGGTCGAGTCGAGGAACGACATCAGGTCGTTCCACGCCGTGGCCGGAGCCTTGGGGTCGAACTTGATGAACTTCGGCGTGATGTTCGCCGTCACGCCCAGCGCGTCCAGGCTCGGGCGGATGATCTTCAGCGACCCCTCCAGGTCGATGAAGAGCGTTCTGCCGGGGAGCATAGCCGCCAGCGTCGTCTTGCCGGAGCCGCCCACGCCGTACAGGCCGATGAAGTGCCCGCGCGGCTTGACGTCGTCCCAGCTGTCCACGGTCTGCTCCGCCACGGGGGCGG
>Ga0326513_10002302_pt1 | contig 14143 bp, 6 predicted proteins | sample 2_2465_0518_D_FD_203654 | JGI IMG/M metagenome (GOLD analysis project Ga0326513, IMG submission 203654) | Bovine rumen microbial communities from UC Davis, California, United States - 2_2465_0518 | ecosystem: Host-associated > Mammals > Digestive system > Stomach > Rumen | place: USA: California...
ACAGAAAATTTCAGTAACTTTGTCCTCGGTAAACATTAGCGATATCTTTTAGTTCAACTTTATGGGTGGTACTACAAAGTTACTAAAAATATCGCTAATTACCTAATAATCAAGCAATTATTTTATAATTAATTTCGTCGAACTCACGTTAAACTAACGTGAGTTCGACGTAAGGCTTATGCAATTAGTCTACTTTTGTCAATGATTTCAATATTCATTGACGGCTTTTTGGGCAACAGGTTGTACGCAATGAGCCCGGCAAAGAGATTTGTTGCAAAGTTGTCAACAGAGCGGTGTCTGGTATGTTCAATCTGGCAGATGTTCTTCAGTTCATCGTTAACAGTCTCTATGACCGACCTTTTCCTGAGGAGTATCTTGTCATAGAGATTCATCAGCGAGTTCTTCATGTTCTTTTTCTGCTTTGTCACCAGGTGTATGTCATTAACGAAGAGCATTTCGAAGAGGTCCTGGCTGATATACCCCCTGTCGGCGAAGAGCTTCCCGAAGAGTCTCTCGGTGAACTCCCTGTTCTTCAGCGGTTCCCTGTCGTCGACGTTTCCCGGTGTGAGCTGCCACTGGATGATTTCCCCCTTGTCGTTGATGACCAGATGCAGCTTGAATCCGTAGAACCATCCCATCGTGCACTTCCCCTTGGCCGCCCATCCCTTCATGGTCTTATGCTGCTTCTCCCGCTTGATGTGGCAGGATACCAGGGGCGTGGAGTCGATGATGGATATGCCCGTGCACTTGCCCAGGGCACAGGTCTGGAGGAACAGCAACAGGTGAAGTCCCACCTGAGCCTGACGCTCCACGAAGCGGGTGTAGGATACAGGATTGGGGAAGTCCTTGCGCATGTGCTGGCAGACATAGCCCAAATAGAATGATTTAAGATCGCGGAAACGGCGCGTATGGAACAGTATGAGTATCGTCATGATCTCACTGTCGGACATGCGGCTCGGACGGTTGCGATGGCGCTTACCTGGCACCTGAATAGTATGTTTTTTCAACTCTGGGGCAAAAAATTTGCAGAATTCGTCGAGAATACAGAAAATTTCTATTAAATTTGCAGTCGTCATGGAATGGGTATTTGTTCGTAACTGTTTGATTATCACCTATAAAGTTACTAAAAATATTCCATTCCCACAACTTTTTAACACTTTTCTTACGTCGAACTCACGTTATATTATAATGATGGAAAAAGTAAAGATGACAAGCCCAGAAATGAAACAGGTATTACACATTATATTATATATAGTCGTGGCGACCATCCTGACGATGGGTTGCGAGGGAGGTAACGTTAATACAAGCAACGTACCGCAAGTGACGGATACTCTTTACACCGAGGCGAGTATATGGGCGATTTACGACACGTTGCCAGAGCGTGCGCTCACGATGATCGACTCGGCAGAGGTCGTGGGCAACATGACGGCGACCCGCGCGGAATTGCTCCGTGCCATCGTCTATAGTCGCACAATCGAGGACGCACAGTGGCTTGACACCGCTCGCATCATCTGCGAACGGCTGTTGGCTGGCGATTCGGCGAAGGTAAACCTTGCATACCGTCAGGATGTGCTGGAGGTGCTGGTGAGCACGGCCAGGATGCAACAGGACGACGAGATGCTCGTGCTCCGCGCCTCACAACTGGCAAACCTGTGCCGCGAGCAAGGGTTCACGGCTGAGGCATTGCGCAATGAGTCGGAAATCGGCCTGGCCCTTTCACACCTCAATCTTTGGCAGCAAGGCTTGGCAAAGATTGACAGCGTGCTGGCCGAACTCAACGGTGTACGCCACTTCAATGAACTCGATGCCTCGGTGATTGCCATCAAGCGTAAAATAGCTGTGCTGCAGGAGCAGAAATGCTGGGCTGATGTCATTCCGGTGGCACAAGGAATTGTCGACCGTCTTAGCGACTATGAACAGCATCCCGGCGACTACCACGACGGCACCTATCGCGAGCCCGCCGATGAGAACCGTCAAGGATATATTGATTTTTACCGCTCACAGGCCTATAGCTACATCGCTAATGCGTATGCCAACATGAGTGAAAAAGGAAAAGCAATAGAGTATCTATCGCTTTTTGAACAGAGCGACTACAGTCGTACCTTCGACGGACGCAAGTTGATAATGCCAACCTTATGTCTGTTGGGCGAGTATGATAAGATGGAGGCTGTCTGTCGTGACCTTGAGGCTCACGCGAAGTCACAGGGTGACACCGTCAGCAACGATTATTCCACGCTACTCCGCTGTCGTGCCGACGCAGCCAAGGCACAGGGGCGCATTGCCGAGAGCCTCCGACTGCATGAACAATACGAGGCAGTGAAAGAACTGCTCCATACCCGTCAGCTTCAAGGCAAGGCTCACCTCTACGCTGCCCGCTATCATGCTCAGGAGCAGCAGCGGCAGATTGTGCAGAAAGAGGCAGACACACGTTTCTGGCGTTTCGCCAGTGCCGCCATTGCCATTGGATTGCTCCTTGCCGTATTCTTTGCTCTCTACTATTTCTGTCAAAAGCGCAACATCGCTCATAAAAACCGCATCCTCGCGGCACAGATTGACGAGGCAGTTGCATTTAAGAAGCAGGTGAAAGATGAGCGCAGCAAGGACACTTCCGCAGGTAGTACAGTCTGTCCCGACAGTCTTACCGACGAACAATTGTTCGAATATCTCAAAGACCTCATTGAGCGCGAACAGCTCTTCCTTAATTCCAGTTTCGAGCGTCAGAATCTCATTGACCTCACGGGACTATCGAAGGAACGTATCGGCACCGCTTTTTCACGAGGCAGTAGCTATGACCGACTGACCAGCTACATTCGTGAGCTTCGCCTTGAGTTTGCCGTGAACTTGATGAATGACCAGCCCGACCTGACCACTACGCAGGTTGCCCTTGCCAGCGGTTTCACGAGTCCCGACACTTTCACTCGCTACTTTAAGGCCAAGTACAGCATGACACCCACCATTTACCGCCAGACAAGAAGCTGATTTTGTCCGACCATTTGTCTGAAAACACCCGACCATTTGTCTGAATTATTGTAGGAATGACTGGAAATGCTTATCTTTGCGCGTTTTTATATTAAAATATAAAAAAGCAGGTGCCTACACATCTCGTCCTGCAGGCCTTCGCCGTTGTGATGCTAGCCCCGATTGTTGGTGCCTTGCTTTCAATGATTTATGTATTAATCGTAACAACACAATGAAAAAGAATGATTACCAGCACCCAAGTATCAAGATATATGTGCTGAACCTGCAGTCTTTCATTCTGCAAGCCAGCGGTGCAGAAGAACTGCCTTTTGATCCAAAAGACGAAACCGACGAGGCTCTGTCGAAAGAGTCTCAGGATGTACCGGAAAGTGTCTGGGATGAATAGCATAAGCCTGGTTTGGTCTTCTGCTTTTGTCCGGCTCTCTTGCGATTGCTGTTCCCTTCGGCCAGCGACCGATTGATTCCCGCTGACTCACCAACCCGTAGTCTTTTCCACAGTCTTTCCCTGCGGTGACAAGCGACCATAGGCCGGGCGGTCGCCATGAGTGAAAGCGAGTCTTAAAAACGAAAACATGAAAAAAAGAAAAATAATATACTCAAATCTATGAAAAGGAAAATTATTATATTCGGCATGCTCACCCTGATGGTAAGCCTCGGCGCTCAAGCCTACACCAACGTTGACGGCTTCTATGGCGAGACATGGTTGGACCACGTCGACGAGGACGGCTTCGAGAACTTCGGCAGCGGTACAGAGAGTGCCCCCTGGCAGATACGCTCTGCCGGCGCGCTGGCCTACCTGGCACGGGCTGTGAACAACGGCGAGACCTATGAAGGCAAGTATTTCGTCATCGCCGCCAACATCGACCTTGGATACAAGCCCAGCGGCTCGAAGTTGGTGTGGGTGCCCATTGGTTGCACCAACTCGCCAACTTCGAGCGGTGCCTCCGTTTTCAAAGGCACGCTGACCAATGGCACCGATGCCGACGGCAATCCCTTCACCATCTCAGGCATGACCATCCGCGCCTACGGCACAGGCACCACCAGCTGTTTCGGTCTTTTTGGAGCGTTGCGCGGTACAGTGGACGGGCTGGTACTCAAGAACTCGGATATTTTTGTCGACCAAACCACTGAAGAATATTATGCTGGAGCCGTGTGCGGCTATGTGGGAGTGTCTACTCCCGCTACCATCAGCACCCGCATGGGAACGATCAGGAACTGCATTGCAGAGCAGACCACCATCGAAGCCGAGAGCAGCAACACCGGTACTGCCATTGGTGGACTTGTAGGTATTGCGACGCTCGACATTTCTGAGGTAAAAGCCAATTTAGCAAAGTCCACCATGCGCCTCACGGGACTGATGAACGCTGGTGGCGTGGCTGGCGAGACGTGGTGGGAACTGATGGACTGCCATGCCGTGGTGAATATGACAGTCACGAACACCTCTACCGATGCTTGCTATGTCGGCGGCGTGATAGGCCAGACACGTTCTTCCAGTAAGTCTCTATCATATTACAACAGCCTCAAGTGCTGCACGTCATCGGGCGAAATCCGCGGCAATGGCGGGCAAATCACTATGGGCGGTGTGATAGGCATTGCCAACTGGTTCCTGATGATGGACTACTGCACCACCTGCGTCAGCCTCTCCGGCGGGCACACCGAGGGCGGACTGATAGGTCATTGTTATTCAAGGGACGGTTCCAATGGCATGATGGTGGATGGCTGTTATAGCAGTTCCTATGTCGATGGCAGTCTGTCCACATACGCAGGAGGGTTATTCGGTTGTGTGGAGTTCTACTATAATCCAAGCAATTATACCATCACCCCACTCGACAACCTGCGTTTCAGCAACTTTGCCGGAACGATGAAAAAACCAGAGAATTCGAACTATTACGGCTCTATTGTAGGATATGCTAAAAACTACAAATCGAATGCCCCTATGAAGTTTGGCTATTTCCGTCGTGACTACCGCCAGTGCAACCTACAGACGAACAGCAATGGATGGGTGGACGACGGCGACGATCTCGCCCTTGCCACCTACTTCTCGCCGCATCCCGTGAACGGCGACTTCCGCTACGACAACAATGCCTGTATGCCCGAGACACACATGGTGTCGCAACTCAACAGCCACCTGTTCTTCTTGGACAACGTCACGCTGGCCAGCATACCCTTCAACGTCACCGGCGACGTCAAGTGCTTCTACGACGTGTGGGACACCACGATAGACTTCTACATAGGCACTTTCAAGAACAAGAGTACAGCCGAACCCGTTGCCACCTTCACCCTGCCCACGCCGCCGGCGTGCGTTGAAGTGGACGAGAGCCAGAACATCGTGCGGGTGCTTGATCCGGGCGAGGCCGATGTCTACGTGAACTACAACGGCCTGCAGCGCAAGGTGCACCTCAACATCACTTACGGTCAGCCGTGGGATGGCACGCGGATAAGCTGGTACAACTACAATGACTACTTTGCAGGCGGCGACGGCACGGAGAAGAACCCTTACGTGATTCACAACATTCCGGAGTTTCTCCTTGTGATGAGCAGCTACAACTATGCAAACGAAGAATATCGCTACAACAAGGCGGGTAACCACTTCATCCTGGCCAACGACCTCTTCTTCAACAACCACCTCTTAGGCGAGGACGAACAACCGAAGGACGACTCGCGCGAGTTCTATCCCAAACCCCTTTACGGAACCCTGCACGGCAACGGCAAGACCATCTACGGCATGAAATGTCTCAAGGCACTGTCTGATACAGACGGAAGCGGATTAGGCGGTTTGTTCACCCGTGTGAGCGGCAAAGTCGAAGACCTGGCCGTAGTAGATGCCTACGTGAAGTCGTCAGGCTCAGGTCCAGGCATCAGCGCCGGCATCATCTGCGGCGAACTCCTTGAAGGTGGTTCCATAGAGCGCTGCCTGGCTCACGGCAATGTGCAGAGCAATGGCTATGCAGGCGGCATCTGTGGCTATGCGGAGTCAACGGGCACGCGTATTGCCGACTGCTTCGCCGCCGTTCACCTCGGGTGGCCTACCGGCGACCCAGAGAATTACATCGGGGCCGGCACCGTGGGCGCCACACCGGCAGAGGTCGTCCGTTGCGTCAGCATCGGCAAGATGGAGCATAACAGTGAGGAATACGGACTCACGCAAGATGGTTCCAAGTGCACCGACTGCTGGTTCGACCGCCAGATGCTCTCGCAGGACAACACCTCGACGGGCAGCACTTACACGAAGAACATGATTTCAGGGCAAATCCTCGCCAACGCTTCCGCATGGCAGAACGAGGAAGGACGCTATCCCATGCTCAAGCAGTTTGCATCGACCAACTACGGCGACCTGCTGTCGATGCCCGTGCTCTTTGCCGACGGCGACCGCACAGGCAACATCACTCAAATCTTCGACTTCCCCACGGCGAACGTGCGGTGGTGGGCAAAGAGCGGCGACACCTATCTCGACATCATCAACGAATGTGGCGCCGGAGCCCCCAACGGCCAGACGGGCGACTTCACCGAGCATCTGCTTTCGGAGAACGTCACATCCAAGAGCGCCTGCACAAAAGCTATGCGCGCCATAGCTGTGAACGTACGCGCCGACAAGGCTGGCATAAAGTTTGAAGACACGCATGCCGAGGCAGCGGCAATCAGGGCTTTTGATGCCAGCGGCGACGGCCTCGTCACGTTGCGCGAAGCCTTCGAGGCAGATGCAGCAAAGTTCCAGACCTTCAACCAGAACGCTGCAGGCACTGAGACCTTCAACGAGATGCGCTACTTCGCCGGCATCACCACCTTGCAGGAGGACATGATTTCCGGCCTTGACGATCTGCGCGAGATACAGCTTCCTCCGTCGCTCACCACCGTCGCTACTAATGCCTTCAACGGTTGCGTCAGCCTTGAAGAGGTGGAGTTGCCGGTGAAGTTCCAGACACTCGAGGAAGGCGGCTTCTACGGTTCGGGCATCAAGAACATCCTGGTGGCAAAGCGCAATCCCAACTGCCAGAGCATTGCCGGTGTCCTGTACAAGAACGATCCCTTAGACGACCTGAAGGTGATGCTCATGGCCTATCCTCCCGGACGCGGCGAGGCAGACGCCACGCTCAGCGTGCCCCTGTCGAAGATATTGCCCTATGCCATCTATCAAGTGCCTGCCCTGAGAAATGTGTACATCGACAACTGCCTGCCCGAGGGCGAGATGGCAGTGCTGCAGGACGACGGCATCATCCATGAGGATCCCACAGACCTCATCCACGTCTACGTCAACGACGGTTCGTTCAACTCACAACTGTTCCAGGACTACTACAACGACGTTGACTGGGGCGAGCTCTATTACGACGAAGACCATCTGGACATCTACTATCCGCTCACCGTCACCTCTGCCCTCTGGGCAACGCTCTACATCGACTTCCCGACACAGCTGCCCGAGGGACTGAAGGCTTATATTGCCGACGTGCCCAATGAGGCGGAGAAAAAAGTGGTGCTGCACAGCATCGGCCGCATCATACCCCGTTCCACACCCGTAGCCATCAAAGCAGAAGAGCCAGGACTCTATCCGCTCTACAAATACGAAGGCACAATACCCAACGTGAACAAGTGGGAAAACCGCTTCGTCGGCAGCTTCATCGGACAGGACGGCCTCTGGGGCGTGCCCGTCAATCAGGAGACGGCCGAAGAGGGCAGCATGCTCACCCTGGGCCGCAACAAGGACGGCGTGGTAGGTTTCTTCAAGTATACCGGAAGCGAGATTCCCCCTTATCGCGCATATCTTACGCGCAACAACGTCTCTGATAGACAGGCTCACTATGCCATCGTCATCGGCGACGACATCGACACGACCGACGCCATCAGGAGTTATGAGTCGGGAGCAGAGAGTCCTTCCGCCATCTACGACATCAGCGGTCGCCGCGTCGGCCAGGGTGTAAAGGAAACAGAGTTACAAGGCAACCTGCCGAAAGGCATCTACATAGTAAACGGCAAGAAGATCGTGGTCAGGTGATGAAAAGGGCGTCGTGCTTGTTTTATAGCGGCCATATACTGCCTCTATCATGCCGTTATACGGTCAGTATAAACGCGATATAGACGCAATATATCGGCCATATAGCAAAGCCGGCACGCTGCACCGGGTGCTCAAAATGCCCGTCCACATTCAATAAGTATTTAAAGTTCAAGGTTTTAGATCAGTATATGATGAGAAAAATGATATGGGCTGCAATCTTGCTTGGCATGACAACACTCCAAGTCAGTGCGCAGGATTTCAAGTTGTATTTCGCCAACAACGTCACCGACGTGGTTGACTTCAACAACATCGAGAGTACCAGTTCGGAACTGAACTGGCGCGAGGTGAAGAACAAGGAGCTGGCAGGCAACGTCGTGGAAGTCGATGCCGTGAAGCAGATGTTTGCTTCCGCCGACGTCAAATACCGTGCCCAGCAACGCCAGTTCTGGCGTATGCGCGACCACTGCCTGCTGTGCTTCCGCATCGACGACAACTCCGAAGGTGCCAACAGCTACCAGGTGGAAGTGGAGGACACCATCGGACGCCCGAAGGCCATCACCGTCAACCGCTTCTTCTTCCTCAATGTCATGCGGCAGGAGAACCCTGTCAGCGTGAAAGTGTGGAGCACCGACAATCCCGACAACGCCATCAACTTCAAGTACTATGTGGCCGACTGGGATGACAGCAACCTCTACACCTTCCAACTCGACTCCAAGCGGCAGTTGGACAATGAGGTCTACAGTCTGGAATATCGCTACAGCTATGTCGACCAGGACGGCACCTATCAGGTGGAGTCGCGCCAGCTTGCCCTGCGCGACTCAGCCTTCCAGAGCTTCTATATAGCCGACAACGAGAACCTCATCGACGTGTTCCTCAAGAGCAACGACCACAAGCTGCGCCTCAACAAGTCGCGGCTCCATCCGGGTGTGACGCTTGATCCCGACTTCGAGAAGACCGTATTGTCAACACGCTTTGCCCTCGACAAGCACGAGAACCGCGAGCTGGTGAACTTCAACTGGATAGGCTCAGGGCTCTACGAACAGTATGACACGCTCTACCTGAGCATCACCAACGAAAGCGGAGGCACCGTTTCGCGTGCCACCGTGCACGTCGACCCCGTTGACGAGAACGGCACGAGCACAGGCGTGCAGGACGTGAAGTACTTAGGCTACAACCGCCAACGCAAGGCTCACCTCATACTCACCCACGGCAACCCCGCATACATCGAGATCATCGCTGCCGGCTACTGCCCCACCGTGTACCGCTATGCCGGTGCTGCCGACAAGGAGGGCGTGGTAGACCTCGAGCGCTGCAACGACAATGTCGTGCTCTTTGCCAATCCCTCCGACGACAAGACCATCGCCATCAGCAGCCAGCACCTGTACTCGCTTGGCGACACCCACACCGTGGAGGTGCGCAACGGGACAGACTACAGCGTCTGCGAACTCACCGACTACGATCTCTCGAAAGTCGTCCAAGCCGACACCATCACCTATATGGAAGATGCCGGCAACGACTGGCCCAAGACGCTCAACGGCAACGTCGTGCAGCGCCTGGCACAAGTGGAGCTGGTCTACAGCAGCGCGTCGAACGATGCAACTGGCACCCGACTCATAGCCACTGACGACGAGAGCGGTGATGAATACGTTTCGCGCTGGCCCGAGGTGACAGCCGTTTATGCCAAGGACCACCCCGGATTTGTCAACGACTACTATTTCTCAACGTTCAACCTCGTAGGTACCATCCCGCTCAACACTATGTGCCGACTGCGCCTGGAGGCCAGCGGCAAGTCGTTCGAGCGCTTCCCCTTCCTGCGCAACCTTTCTATCGACCGCGAAGCCATCAAGAAAACCGGTGAGGACTATGCCACGAACAACGTGACAAACATGGGTGACGACTCGCCCAGCGACAGGTACGCCGAGCAGGGCATGTCGTTCAACTTTCCCTTGGACTTCAAGATGAACCTCGGTCCGCTGTTCAAGATCAAGAACTCCATGAACTTCGACCTGAAGAAACAGGTGCTCACGTCGACCACCAAGCTGACCTACAGGCGACAGGACGGCAAGGACGAGGACGAGGGCATCAAGGAGATGCGCAAGGAGGCCAAGGAGTTTCTTGACGAGAGTGACGAGTCTGGCCACACTTGGTACGACGGAGCTTACGATACCAAATACAGCAACGTGGGCGACACCCGCAAGTTCGACGACTGGTTTGCCCAGGAGATGGACGACATCTGCTCCATCGACTACAACAACATCGGAACAGGATTCTTCGGCAGTGCCAAGCTGAAGTACACCATCAATATTGGCAAGCTGATGCACAGCAGCAAGCTGGACTTCCAGGACGCCTTCCTGCTGAACGAGCTCTCTGGCACTATCGGCTATGGCATCTGTCTGGCCAGCCCGAGCCTGTTGGACAAGTATTGGTCCTCCGGCCCTGTCTCCGAACTGCTGCAGAAGATTCCGTTCTTCGGCATCGGCGGCGTGTTCGAGGCATCCGTGCAAGGCGACTTCGGCCTGAAGACCTTCAATACGAAGTACCCTTGGACGATGGATAACTTCGGAGCTTTCTTCACGCTGTCGGCAAAGATACGTGCCGGTCTGTGGGCCGAGCTGTGTGTGCCGTCAAATCCCGTCTTCGCAGCCAACCTCGGTGTGCGTGGCGGCGGCAAGATCGGCATCATGGGCGGCTTTGCCACACCCTTCCAGGCCAACCGCTTCCAGTTGGGCTTCTACGCCATGGCAGGCATAGGCATCGAAGCCTACGCCAACATCCGCACATTCGGCTTCCAGTGGTCGGGGCGTGCAGGCGTTTATCTTGGCAGGCAGTTCTATTATCCCAATGACGGGCGCAATCCGTTCCACGAGGATTTCCCCTACTGGCTCACAGGCAAAGGTGCAAAGAGCGTGGGCGAGAGCTACCGCCGTGTGCCGTCGCTCGAGGCTGACGATTTCGGAGAGACCATCGTCACCGACGTGGCCAGCGACGCCAACCCGCATTTTGTGGACGAGAACCACATCGTCTACAACGACCTCGGCAACCCCGAAGACTATAACGATGACTGCGTGCGCTTGCTCGACACCGAAGCAGGCACCACCACAAAGCTCTCCACCGACGGCTTCGCCGCCATACACCACATGCGCTCAAAGCGTGCCGGTAACGAGGTGGTGGTCTACGAACAGATCGGACGTCGCATCGATGCTGCTGAGATGGTCCCTGAACACGCACTGGAAAAGAGTAACGAACTGGCGGCACGCGCCAAGATTATGGCCAACGTGAAGCTTGATGGACAAGACTGGAAGAGGTACACCATTACGAAAGACGACGGATTCGTCGACACACACCCCGTCGTCACCATGCAGGACGACGGCAAGGCAGCCTGCGTGTGGCAGCACGGCACCATCAGGACGATTGATGAGTCGCTGCCCTCAGACTCCATCTACAACAATGCCCTCGAGGGCGACCTGCGCCTCTCCATCTTCGATGGCAACACATGGTCGGATCCCATCGTCCTGCATCAGCTCGATGCCGACCTCTCGGCTTCAGAATACGACCTCATCATGCGCAACGACACGGTGCTCGTGGGAACAAATCTCGAAAGCTACCCCCTCGACTCCGCCCGCCACACACGTCGCTTCGTCTACTCCTCGGTCGACGTAGCCAATAAGAGCCTGTTCCAGAAAGCCGAGACGCTGAAACCGAAGCACTTCTTCATGAATCGTGTGGGACGGCACTCCGTCATCGCCATGCTTTACGAAAAGACCGACTCGCTGCGCGACATTTATGTAAAGACGCTCTCGATGAACGGCTATGCCGACGGGCTCATGGGCAGTGACATCGGTGCCAACTACAGCACACCCAATCGCGTGAAAATCATCACCGACCGTGCTGCCGTCAACTGCAACGACTTTGCCATCCTCTGGACAGAGATGAGCAACAACGCCCACTATGAGGATGGCAAGGAGGGCTTCACCGAGACTCCGCGCAACATGCTCAACGCCTCGCGCATCAACCTCCTGCCCTCGCCCTTTGTCACCGTGCCGCTGACGCTTGGCACAGAGCGCGACAGCCTCTCCATTATGGATTTCGACGGCATCCTCGACGACTCCCGCATCAAGGTGGTTTATTCACTGGCCGACATCGAAACGGGCGGTGCCGTGCTGATGACCAACGAGAAGTACTTCACCAACAGCTTCGACTACGACATCGGCTATGCCAGCCTCGCACTTCTGGGCAGCCCCACACTGCCCGTGAGCGTCGTAGTGAGCAACACCGGCACGAGCAGCATACGCAATGTCACCGCCACCATCAACGGCGAGGACTTCCCCATCGAGAATTCCTTCGTGGCGCCTATGCAGAAGCGCACCTTTGTCGTGCAGTATCCTCTCCATGAGGGCTTCGACGGCTATATCACCAACGCGGTCACCGTAGAGTATGCTAACGTATTCAAAACCCAGCAGCACCCTCGACGCAAGAACGTAAGCTTGCGCCGGCAAACCAAGTTTAGCAGTACGCCGCATCATGTCGACCTCGAGAACATTGAGTTGCGGCTCGTGCGTCATAACATTGAGGACGGGGTGAACTCGTTCGTTGTGGAACTCATCGACCACTCACTCTATGGACTCAAAAACCGCAACGCCATCCGCGTGGGCCTCTATCCGCATCCCACCATCGTCGTTCCGTTGAGCGATGAGGCCGAGACCATCGTCACTGCCAACGACTTCCAAGACTACGGCGGCGTACGCAAGGCTTACGCCACGGTGACCATCGGCGGAGTGAAAGACCAGACCCACGCCTACCTCACCACTCATCTGTTCGACCAGAACAACACATCAGACCTCGATATAACCCACGTCACCAACTACAGCGGCAGTTCCAATGCACATGCCGTCTCCCTGTTGCCTCACCACGACCCCAGCGTCATCCGCCAACTGCAGCAAGACGACCGCCACACCCGAGTGCAACTGAAGAGAACAGATGGAGGAGTCATCATCATCAACCAGTTCCCGACCCACCTGCGTGTGTTCACATCGAGTGGCATGCTCGTGTTCAGCAAGAAAACAGCAGACAGTTCCGTATTCGTACCCCTGAAACCTGGCGACACCTACCTCATCAGCACGGGCGACGAGGTCGTAAAATACGCTTATTAAAACCAGACATCACTATTGGGATGAGAATCCCTTCATCATTAACAATCAAGAATGAAAAGAATAATGCAAAGGATTTTAGTTATGGTCGCCATCGCCATGATGGCAACAATGAGCGCACAGGCTCAGAAGCAGCCCGTCGGTATGCGGGTGGAAGTGGCCGAAGCCGAGACAGAACACGGCGAGTACAGTATCTTCACCTATCAGGACACAGACGAGGCCGACACGTTCGGCTACTACCTTAGCCTGGGGCGCCTTGCCAACTTCCTCGGTGCCGACGAAATCCTCGGCATGAAGGTGCAGAACCTCCACGAGGTGACCATCCGTCTTGGATCCACCACCGATGAGGTTATGGCCGCCATCGACGACCTCCTCGATCTCTACGACAAGGACTTGGATACCACGGTGGAGTTCCAGGGACGTGCCGCCACCAGCGGTTTCAAACTGGGCGAACCCGTCACAGCCACCTGCACGGTGGTGAAGAAGATGTTGGGTGGCAAGCGACTGCAGTTCCTCTTCCCCGAAGGTAAGCACCAGGGTCGTGCCTACCTCTCGAAGTCCACACTCAAGAATCTTCGCGCGAGTTTCAAAATCAACATTAAACTAACGTGAGTTCGATGAATTCAGAATAGTGTGAGTTGTGTGTCTATGGCTCTTTCGCAAGCGATGCTTGGTTTCTTTGGAAAGAAACAATACGCTGCTAAGGCTCCAAGCATATTGACGATGAAGTTGTCGAATGATCTGTGTCTGGAATGCTCCACCTGTGCGATATTCTTCAGCTCGTCGTTGATAGTCTCAATGATGGCCCTTTTTCTGGTAAGCAGCCTGTCCGACATACTCATGATGGCTCCCTTCATGTTGCTCTTGAGCTTCGTTATGAGCTGGATGCCGTCAACGAAGAGGCGCTGGAACAATTCCTTTCCAATGTATCCTTTATCCCCGACGAGTTTTCCGTAGAGGAATTCCACAAAAGGCTTGTAGTCAAGCGGCTTGCGGTCATCTACATCTCCAGGCGTGATCATGAAGTTGA
>Ga0326513_10002303_pt1 | contig 14137 bp, 23 predicted proteins | sample 2_2465_0518_D_FD_203654 | JGI IMG/M metagenome (GOLD analysis project Ga0326513, IMG submission 203654) | Bovine rumen microbial communities from UC Davis, California, United States - 2_2465_0518 | ecosystem: Host-associated > Mammals > Digestive system > Stomach > Rumen | place: USA...
GACAATTAAAATTCAAGCCAGCGCCTCTATCGCTATATTTAACGACGCTGAATATAAAAACATCATTATTTCATTTGGTAGCGCCGCTGAAGCTGCGAAATGGTTGCGGAAAAAACATCCTGAACTGTGCCGGTTCAGCGAAGATAGCACGGTTGAGAGAATTGCCAAAGCGTGCAATAAAACTACGGCATGGTGTAGCTACTACTGGAAAGCACTCTAAATAAGAAAGGAGAGTTGTGAGACATGTTAAAGATTTGGGTTGATGATATCAGATGCACATCCGACTATGATTACGTTCGATATCTTTCTACCAACAAGGTAATCGAGCGTATCAAGAAGTGCCCCAAAGGAGAGGCTATCTATCTTGACCTTGACCATGATGCCGGAGATTTTTTCTATGACGGCGGCGACTATATCAAGATTCTTGATTGGTTAGAGCAATATGTTAAAGAGGTTAAACTCGATATTACAGTTCATATCCACTCTATGAATCCTGTCGGTCGTCAGAATATGCTCCGCATTTGCCAGAAAAACGGCTGGAAAGTGGTGTGGTAAAATGCCTCGAATGAGTGGACACAGCAAAGAACGCTCTAAGCAGAGAGTGGAAGGTGTCGAAAGCGTTTCTGATGCAAAGGAGTGTGCCAAGCAGGCTTGGCATTATGGCTGCACGATCAACCAATATATCAAATATCCCAAGTTTTTCTCCTATCTTCAAAATAAGAAAGGACAAACCCGCACCTGCTCTCTCCGCATTTATAAAGACAACATCTATATCTGGAGAGGAAAACTAAGAACGCTGGTTACTGTCCACCCGATCCCCGATCGTTATAGAAAAGAAATGGAAGTGATTGACAACGAGAAAGACACACCGATTTAAAATTTTTGGGCAATTTGTTTTAAAGTCTCAGTTGGACAGAAAATCTATGACTTTGTTTATGGTCTAAATCCTGCCTACAAGATCTATTACATTCGCTCTTGGTCCGAGAATGGCGGCATCATCTATGATGTAGGCAGCCATACGGAGTTCTTTCATGCCTACATGGAGCAATTGACCTAAACAATTTTATTTGCTATAATAATTATAGACACTTGAGAAAGGGGTATTACAAAATGTGTGTTTATGTTGGCGCAATCGTTAGAGACAAGCGGTATCCCGATATGATACTCGGCAAGACCGTCTTCGTAAACTCGCAGTCTCAGACCGCGATCGTAGAAACCGCACACGGCTGGAGCGCAGTACCTCTTTATATGATCGAAACCGTAAATCAGTTTGGAGGTAGCTATGCCAGGTCGTAAAAGTCAATATTCTGCGGAACTGAATGCCCAGATTAAAACAAACCTACTTATGACACTCGAAGATGCGACCGAAGCTGATCTGCCAACTACCGACTGGTTGCAAAGAAATAATATCATTCTCTCTGGCATCACTCCGCAGAAGATGGCGAGGAGTTTGAACGAACTGTGGGAGATGGGGCTCGTGGTTAAAGGAAAAAATAAAAATGGTCGTATGGTCTATAGGCTGAAAGCCAGCATGGAAAGCGAGGGGTATACGTTCGAATGATAGCGGCTTTGTTAATTGGATTCGTGCTTTGGTTCTTTTTGGGTGGTGTTTATTGGCTAGTAACCAACACTCCGCCTGCGGGCGCGCTTGGTCATCGGGCGACGCATCTAGCTCTAAGTCACTACCTATCGAGCGCCCGCAAGTTAATTTAGGAAAGTATGACCCATGGGAGAATGGTTCATTAAAATCTTTTACTGAATAAAGAAAGGAAGATGAAATATGTCTGAGCGTTCCCTTGCTCATGTTGAGCAAATCGTAGATATCCAGCCCATCGAAGGCGCCGATAAGATCGAAGTCGCCACGGTTCTCGGCTGGAAAGTCGTTGTCGCCAAATCTGATAATTTCAAGGTTGGCGACAAGATCGTATATATCGAAATCGACTCTAAGGTTCCCGAGCGTCCGGAATTCGAGTTCCTACGCGACCGCAAGTTCCGTGTCCGCACTATCAAGCTCCGTGGTCAGTACTCCCAGGGTCTTATAGTTCCCCTTTCCATTCTTGGTAAGGGCAACTATAATGTTGGCGATGATGTAACCCAAAAACTCGGCGTCACCTATTACGTTCCCGAGGATAACATCCGTAAGGCGGCTAAGCCACCCAAGCATCTGCGTTATCAGTCCATGGCAGCTCGCCATAAGGACCTCTTCAAACGTCAACCGTTCCGTTGGTTGATGAAGCGCGAGTGGGGTCGTGCTTTCCTCTTCCTTTTCTTCGGTAAGAAGAAGGATAAGCCCAAGGCATTCCCTTCCAAGTTTCCATTCGTGCATAAGACTGACGAAACTCGCATCGAAGCCCTACCGCATTTGCTCGGCTATCCTAATCCTCTCGTTGTGACGGAGAAGCTGGACGGGACGAGTTCGACCTATATTCTTGAGCGCCTCAAGGGTAAGGATAAGTACGAGTTCTGGGTACTCTCGCGTAATATCCGCCAGTTCAATGAGGATCAAGACTGCTACCACGATTACAATATCTACTGGGCGATGGCGAAGAAGTACGATATCGAGGCTCATTTGCGTGAGTTCCTTGAGAAGAATCCCGGCTATGACTATGTTTGCGTTCAGGGCGAGAGTGTTGGTACTGTTCAAGGTAATCCACTCAAGCTCAAGGAAGATGATCTCTATATCTTTAACTTCGTTACTCCCGATGGTCGTATTTCCTCTCTAGAGGGCAAGAAGATTGTCGAAAGCTGGGGTATGAAATGGGTGCCTATCCTCGACGAGGCGTTCATCATGCCTACTGACATGGAGGAGTTCAAGCAGATGGCTACAGCTAAATCTGTCGTGAATCCTACCGTTATGAGAGAAGGTATCGTACTCCGCGATCCGAAGACCGATCTCTCGTTCAAGAACGTTTCTCGTGAGTATTTGCTCAAGCATGAAGGATAATTATAAGGGAGTCTAAATAGATGAATACAAAGACCAAATTCTATCTTATTCTTGGCGCGATTGCCATCGCCATTATTTTATTTAATATGGCGATCTTCGCTTCGGCAAATAACCGAGTAGTCAACTATGAAGAGCAGATTTACGAGTCTCAAAGCTCTTTGCAAACACAAGAGAAACGTCGCGTAGATTTGCTCTATAATATGGTAGACGCTATTGAAAACTACAACAATTATGAACAGTCAACACTTCTTCAAATTGTTGAAGTACGAAAGAGTGTTGATAATGGCGATATTGAGAGTGCAGAGACATTAATTACTGCTATGGTAGAAGCATATCCAGAGCTTAAATCTAGCGAGAATTATCGTCAGTATATGCTTGAGCTTGCAAATACCGAAAATCTAATTCAGAACTATCGAGAGAACTATAACAATCAAGTCAAAGGATATAATAACTATATTCGCTCTTTCCCTGCTAAATTGCTCCTTGGTATTATGGGATATGAAAAAGTGGATTTTGAATATCTAACCTTTAATGTATCCCCTGACGCACCTACAAACCTATTTCACAACACTTGAGATAAGGAGATAAAAAGATGGAGATTACCAAACATGAAATCTTGTTTAGTATTGTTATTATTCTTGCCATGCTTGGACTCGGTCTTTTTATCTCCAACGGTATTACTAAGTCTGCCATTGAACAAAATGAAATTCTTCAAAAAGCGTTAAAAGTAGACGAAAATCCAGAGGCATACGATTATAGTCTCAAAACAAATGTTCCTAATATCTTAGCTTATGGAACAGCAACAGCGAATCAACCTGTTGGACTTCCAGAAATTATAGGTGAGTATAGCTACATCTATAAACATAAAGAGCGTTATACTCAACACACTAGAACTGTTACAACAACAGATAGCGAAGGTCATACACACACTCACGTTGAAATTTATTATACTTGGGATGCTGCAGGTTCTTCTGGATACTCAACGGATACGGTAATTTATCTTGGAAAAATCTACTCTATCGAAACATTAAAGCCAAAAAGTAGTCAACTGTCACTAAATTCTACCACTCTAAAAAGTGAGTATCTCGATTGTGTAGGGTGGGATGGATACTTGTATGAAAGCAGTTGGGATACTTGGGGACATAGTGTAGGTGATTTAAGATGGTATTTTACATATGTCCCCAAGCAATATAAGGGTTCGCTACACATACAAGATACTACACAATTACGCTTTTATTATGAAGAAACAATAGAAGAAGTAGTCGAAAATAGTGAGGTAAGTATTTCAAAAGGTCGTATCACTTTCTGGATAATCTGGATTCTCCTCACTTGCGGGACTGTAGCTGGTTTTTATTATATCGACAATAGATGGTTAGAATAATGACATATAATAATTAGAACATGACCCTTGATTGGTCATTTTTTGAATCTTTATAAAGAGAGCCTTGAATAAGGTTCTCTTTACTTTTTTAATTATTTATATTATAATATATCTATAAGAAAGGAAGTGGGTAGTGTGACTATAAAGCATGATTATTATACCGAGATAAATAAAGCGTTGATCAGCTATGAACAATATAAACCCTACCACACTCATAAGATTGAGTGGATTACCAACCGTATCGACTGGTGCTGGCGATGGCGGAAAATTACCGAAGAGCAAATGAACGAGCTGGTCGATCGAGTTATAGCAGTTATGGAACAGCAGAAATATGCTTAATAGAAAGTGGTGGTAAAGTATGGCAAGATATGTAATATCCGATTTACATGGTAGATTCGACCTCTACCAAGAGGTGGAAAAGTTCCGCAAAACCGGCGATAAGATTATCTGTCTGGGCGATTGCGGCGACCGAGGTCCGCAGAGCTATGAGGTATGCAAAGCGGTTGCCGATAATCCCGATTGGGTGCTCCTCATGGGCAATCACGAACATATGACGCTCGAAGCTCTGAAAGAAGGAATTACGGGACACGATTCTAGTTTCTATACGCCAAATGCGTACGATGTTTCTATGTATAATGGAGGCTTTGATACCTACCTGTATATGAACGAGGACGCTTCCTGGTGGATCAGTTATCTGTCCAAACTTCCATATCGCATAGATCTTCGCAGCGATAAGGGTTTCAACCTGATTCTCACCCACGCTGGCTTCGATATTCTCAAACCCAAGCCGACAAATTGGGAGTATGTATGGGATCGTTCTCACCTCACACTCCCCTGGCCGGTGAAGCAGGGATATGACGATATTGTGATGATCCATGGTCATACTCCTATTCCAATCTTAAAAGAGGATTGGAAAATTGATGATGGTAGTTACTTCTATGCCAACGGTCATAAGATTGATATTGATACAGGAAGTGTATGGACTGGCGGCACCATCCTGTTTAACATCGACACTTTTGACGAAGATATTTTTATGACTGGGGTAACAAATGAGAGTTCTAAAAGGTTATTTTTTTACAAAGAAAAATGGAACGGTCGAAGTTCCTCCCGACCATCTTGCTGTAATCAATCTCGCTCCGGAAACTTATTTTCATAATTTTGACTATTCGATTAAAGAGAATGCTGACCTGCATGGCTATATGTTTTTGGTGACAGAAAGTGAGGAGAAAAATGACTCGTGAATTGAGAATTCTTTGCGGCGCGCCCGGTAGCGGCAAGTCTACATGGGCAAAAGAAGAAGCCGCTCGTTTGGATGCCGATTGCTGGTCCACTGCCATTATTAGTCGTGATAAGATCCGCTTCCGCTTACTCGACGAGAATCCGACCGATGATTACTTTGCCTACGAGAATCAGGTATTCAAGGAATTCGTTGATGAAATTAATGAGTGTCTACGTCTTGGTATTGATTATATCTTCGTCGATGCTACTCACGTTTCCTGCGATTCGCGCGCTAGGGTATTGCGCCGGCTAAAAATCGATCCTGCCACCTCTATTCGCTTCGACGTGTTTAATCCGCCGCTCGAAGTGATTCTTTATCGAAATAGTCTTCGCAAGGGGCGTGAGTGCGTGCCGGTCAAGGCGGTGAAAAGCATGGCGGCTGCATTTAAGACGCCCACTTTCCTCGAAGCCGAAAATTGCGGCTTGGAAAACGGAGTCTGTATCGTGAGACATAATTAAGGAGTAAAGTCATGAATAAAATTTTTCTTACCTCAGATCTCCATTTTATGCACGATCGGGAGTTCATCTGGGGCCCGCGCGGTTTCAAGAACGTTTATGAAATGAACGAAGCTATCATCAAGCGTGCCTGGGAAGTTATGGACGCAGGAGACGACCTCTATATCCTTGGTGATATGATGCTTAACGACAATGAACGAGGTACCAAACTAATGAATGAAATGCCTGGACGAAAGCATCTTATCATTGGAAACCATGATACGATTACGCGAATCGCTCTATATCAAGAACGAGTTGCAAATTTGGAAGACCGGCCACTTTATGCTGATATGCTGCACTATAACGGATACCACTTCTACTTGTCCCATTACCCCACGATGACGGGCAATCTTGAAAAAGAGTCGCTGAAGCAGGTAACCTGTAACTTGTTCGGTCATACGCACTCAAAGGATAAGTTCTATCAAGATATTCCCTATATGTATAACGTGGCTGTTGACGCTCATGACTGCTATCCCGTTGATATCGACAGTATTATTCTCGATATGGAAGCAAAAGTCAGAGAATGTAAGGAGATGCTATAATGCAGAAACAAATCAGAACAATCCAAATTGCAGCAGTGATTGCGCTAATCGCACTCAATATAATCACGCAAACCTGTTCAAAAATTCTCAAGGAGGACACAAGTGAATGACACCTATCTACGACGCTCGACAGTTGGGCAAAGGCAAAATGGCAGTACTTGGTTTCCAACACCTGTTTGCCATGTTTGGAGCGACAATACTAGTTCCTATCCTAGTCCAGAGCTATGGTCTGCCACTTTCAATCCAGACCGCACTGTTTTTTGCTGGTCTTGGGACGCTCTTCTTCCATCTATGTACCAAATTTAAGGTTCCTGCTTTCCTCGGTTCTAGCTTCGCCTTCCTTGGCGGTTTCGCAACAATAGCAGGAATGTATGAGGGTGTAGATCCTCAGACCAAGTTAGCCTATGCTTGCGGCGGCATCGTAACCGCAGGCTTAATGTACCTGATCCTCGCAGCAATCGTTTACAAGGTGGGTGCGGATAAGGTAATGAAATATCTGCCGCCGGTGGTTACAGGTCCGGTAATTATTCTAATCGGTTTGACCTTGGCACCTTCTGCTGTGGCAAACGCCGCGATGTGCTGGCCCCTAGCACTTGTGGCGCTCGCAATTATCGTAGCCTGTAATATATGGGGCAAAGGCATGATTAAAATTACTCCTATCCTGTTGGGAGTTGTTGGCGCGTACCTTGTAGCGGTAGCAATGCAAGCGTGCGGTATTACAAATGTTGATGGGAGTCCTCTAATCGCGTTTGCGGCCGCGCCTTCCTGGATCGGTCTGCCGGATATTACGATCGCCAAGTTTGACTTCTCGGCGATTATGGTAATGGCTCCGATCGCTCTCGCAAGTATGATGGAGCATATTGGCGACATTAGCTCTATTTCTGCTACTATCGACCGTCCGCTTATCAAAGACCCCGGTCTACATCGGACTTTAATTGGCGATGGACTCGCCACTTCTCTAGCCGGATTGTTCGGTGCGCCAGCTAACACTACCTATGGCGAGAACACGGGTGTGTTGGTTCTGAGCAAGGTGTATGATCCCCTGGTAGTAAGAATCGCTGCAGTTCTTGCCATGATCATTGGCTGCCTGCCACCTGTCGCCGCACTCATAGGCTCTATTCCTACCGCAGTCATTGGCGGTATCTCCTTCATCCTCTATGGAATGATCTCTGCTATTGGTGTCCGCAACCTAGTAGAAAGTAAGACAGACCTAAAGGATTCTCGCAATCTTATCATTATCGCGGCTATCTTTGTGTGCGGGCTCGGGTTCACTGATGGCTTGATATTTAGCCTTGGCGCGACTTCGATCACGCTTACTGGACTCGCTATAGCTGCGGCTGCAGGTATCATTCTAAACGCTCTACTTCCAAAGGAGAATGCATGAAACTTGTTTGTGTAAATTGCGGACGAGAAATTTTACCAGATCAACCTCTCAAGATTGTTTCTTCTTGCATGTATATTCACTCCACCTGTGATAGAGACTATAGACTCCATCTTTCGCGCTTAGTAGAAGAATTAAAATACATTGGCTCTCGGGAGTAATCCCGAGGGCTTTCTTTTTTACCCTAGCCTCCGGAGACGGCCGAGTTCCTACGCGTATAGGCTCCACATTTTTTTCTCCAAAATCACCTAATAAAATTGCTTTTTAGAAAAACATATGGTATACTGAATAAAAGAAACAATAAAGGAGATATAAATTAATGAGCGCTGTTACAGCAATCTATAACGCCCCAGTAGTCGGGAAAGCTGTACTTCCAGAATCCGGCGAAGTAAGTATTATAATTCAATATCGTGGGCGACTTTATCAAGGAGTAGCTTTATTGCACCCCGAAGATAAAGATTTCTTCTCTGAAAAGGTAGGTTGTAATATAGCCCTTGCTCGAGCCCGCATTGAAGCTCTTTAGGATGCTCTATATGATACCCGCTTAGAAGCCCAAATTAAACAGCAGATGCTAAATGAAGTTACACGATTTGGCGAATTTAATGGCAAGAATGATATGTATGACCCTACTCAAATGTTCCGTCAAAATGCTTGTCGAGCCATTACTCGTGTAGAACATCTACAAGAGACTTTAGCAAAGGAGAAAGAAAGATTAAAGAATTATTTAACCAATCATGGACGCGCTATTCGTTCCATCAAACTCCGCCGCTTAGACCTAATGCAAAAGGACGAAACAGAACAATAATATATCTCCAATCTTCAAATAAGATAGAGGTGGTAATATGAATAATTTACTTACCGGCTATCTGTTCACTATTGTAGCGCTTTCTCTCTCCGAAGGAGTTAGCGGTATAATTGGTGCCGCAGCAGACAACGTAAAAGCCTCTATTAATCTTAGCACTGCCCGCAAGCAAGTTGAAATTAATAAGCTTGCTATGCTCGCTGACAAGATGGGAAATGATAGTAGTCGCGTTGTCGGATTTACAATTCCAACGGAAGAGGATGATGAAGAATATGAGGATGATGAGTAACCCTGATATCAAGTTCTATGATACATGTTCACTCTTGTTAATGGGAGACAGGTTGTTTGACTCGGGGGAGAAGTTTCTAATATCGTCGATTACCTTCTCTGAGCTGGAATATATCAAAACAGCCAGTAATAAAGATCTTGATACCAAGTATTCTGCCCGCCTATTGCTTCGATTATTCGAGCAGTATCCCGACAGGTATACTGTCGTTATCCATACCACCAATAATGAAAAATGGATAACTGATAATGAGCTGGAGATTACTAACGATACCAAGATACTCTCCGACGCGATCTATTATGATCAAAAGGTTCGCCCCGACGAAGTTGTATTCGTCACCAATGATCTTGCTCTCAAACATCTCGCCAATATTTACTTTGGAAATGGTATGATAGATAGCGTACTCGAAGACGACGACAGCTATACGGGGTATGTAGAAGTAGTTGCAGATGATGAAAGACTTGCAAGTTTCTATCAAGAAATAGAACATAACTGGTGGAACCTTAAAGTTGGACAGTATCTTGTATTAAAGAATACAGAAGGGGAAATCTTAGACGCTCGGTGCTGGACCGGAGAAGAGCATAGATATCTAAAGTATAATGCTTTTAACTCTGAGCATTTTGGAAAGGTTAAACCTCTTGATATATACCAAAAATTATTATTTGATAGTTTATCGAATAATACTATTACAATGGTTAAAGGCCCTGCTGGTAGCGGTAAGACATTAATCTCTCTTGGTTTCCTCGCAGGAAAACTAGAAAGACATGAAATAGATAAAATAATTGTATTCTGTAATACCGTAGCAACTGCTGACGCTGCTAAGCTAGGTTTTTATCCTGGTACTAAAGATGAGAAGCTCCTTGATTCTCAAATTGGTAATCTACTAATTAGTAAGTTCGGTGGTCGCATAGCAGTAGAACACTTAATGAATGAAGAAAAGTTAATTTTACTACCTTTTTCTGATTTAAGAGGTTATGATACTACTGGTATGAGAGCTGGCATCTATATTTCTGAAGCACAGAATCTAAGCCGCACGCTCATTAAGCTTGCTCTACAGCGTGTTGGTAATGACTGCATATGCATCATCGACGGTGACGAAAAGAGTCAAGTAGATATGGTTCAATACTCTGGTAATAATAATGGTATGAGACGAGTATCCAAAGTTTACCGTGGAGAGCCTACGTATGGAGAAGTTCAACTGAATAATATCTATAGAAGTAGAATTGCTGAGATTGCTGAAAAGATTTAATTATAGCCCGCTCCTAAGAGCGGGCTTTATTTTTTTATTTTTATATGCTATAATAAATAATAAAAAGAATAAGGAGAGAAATGAACAAATAATATGAAATATTGGACTGATAAAGAAACTGGAATCCGTATGTGTAAACCAGATTGTGCAGATGAATGGCTACAATTTATATGGGAAGTAGGAGTAGATTATGATGGAAATAGGACTCCAGAAAGCCTTATGAGTTTAATTGATGAAATTATCGAATATAGCCAAAATGCACGTCAGTGCTTACGGAAAGGAAAGATTTTTTCTAATGAAATGGAATGACTTATTGAGCGGTCTAGCAAAAACAAAAATGAGGGAGCTCGCCGAACACGCTCAACAAGAGAGAGATAAAGGTAAAGTTATCTGCCCGCCGCAAGAAGATATCTTCCGTGCGTTGGCACTTACTCCACCTGATAAGGTTAAAGTCTGCATAATCGGTCAAGATCCGTACCATACGCCAGGAACCGCGAATGGACTCGCCTTTTCGGTGGCTCCTCATAACACCATCCCGCCTAGTCTGAGAAATATTTTCAAAGAGCTACAAAGTGATGTTGGGAGCGGCCGCCCGACTACTGGCGACTTGACACCATGGGCTGAGAGGGGTGTGCTCTTACTTAATACGGTTCTCACCGTTGAAGCTCATAAAGCTAATAGTCATGCTGATTGGGGTTGGCAAGATTTTACTAGCGAAGTATTTCGAGTATGCTCTGAAATGTCTCAACCTATAGTTTTTATCGCTTGGGGCAAGAGCGCTCAAGAAATAGTATGGAGGTTTTTCCCTCCTGAAACGGGATGGGAAGCGCTCATGAGCGACCGCCGCAAGGCTTGCATTTTCTCTACACATCCCAGTCCTTTTAGTGCTACACGAGCATCTTCTACCGCTCCTGCTTTTATCGGCAGCAAACCCTTTTCTACTGCAAATAAGTGCCTTGAAAAGATGGGCGCAGAAATAATTGATTGGAGATTACCATAATGAGATTATGGCATGAAGCACTTCTCCCCTATCTCCCTAGACAGCAGCTCCTCGGTCAGCACCGCGAAGTATGCGCACTCAGAGGCAGAGGTTGGGGTCGCAATCACTCGGTTGTGAACTACGTCTTTACTCACCCTAAAGAATGGCTCTGGGCCTATCATATGAGGGTTATGGCAGAAATGATCAACCGAGGTTATAATCCCGATATAAAATGGTCTCAAATCTGGTACCAAGGTGAATCAATGCCAGCAAGAGATAAAGACGAAATAGATATAGATGGACTAAACGCGAAATTCGCGGCCGGAGGCTATATCTACCCAGAGCATGATGATGCGTACCTTGAAGAGTGTTTAAAAAATCTTGAAGGTAAAGGTATTAATCTAAGAGATGAGGTCAACAAAAATGACTGACGTTGAAGTCCTACAACGAGAACTTGAATGTGTCAAGCGTCAACAATGCGATAGAGACTGTTTTCACTGCGACCTTGTTATGGAGGAGCAAGATATCATTCGAGCACTTGCACACGCTATCAATATTTTAACGCTAGATGTTTGAACATCTAGCGTTTTTATTAGCTGTAGCTTGATTTTATTATAAAAATAAGGTATAATATATGTATAATAGAAAAAAGTGAATGAAAACTTTAACAAAAGGAGGTTATAACTCTTGGCTGACAAAACCCTATACACAGAAAAAAGTATCGAGTCACTTAGCCCACTAGAGTTTACAAGGCTCCGGCCGCAAGTCTATGCCGGTGATTGTACCTACTCAACCCAGCTTTTAGTCGAAATTCTCGCTAATGCGATCGACGAGTTCCGTCTCGGTCACGGTTCGGATATTGATATTGAAATCAATAAGGATATGGTTCGCGTAAGAGACTATGGACAAGGCTTCTTAGTTAATTCTATGCGCGATGATGGCAAGACAGTTCTTGAAGCTGCATTCTCCGTCCTTAATACTTCCGGTAAATATCACGACGATGGTGTTTACGAAGGCACATCATTAGGTTCTTTCGGAATTGGTAGTAAGATCACTACCTTCCTCTCTCATTGGCTTCGCGTTACTACTTATCGCGATGGTCAATATGAACAGATCGACTTTAAGGAAGGCGAATTTGACAAACGACAGGTTGGTAAAACTGTTCACGCAGAAGCGGTAGGCACAGAAGTTTCTTGGCAACCAAGCGAAGCGTTCTTTACACATACTGAGGTTGACGCTGACTACATTACAAAACTCGTTAAGACGCTTGTATGTCTTTGCCCTGGACTTACAATTACCCTTGCTATTGATAAAAAGAAGGACGTCTATCGCTCTGAACATGGTATTGACGACCTTGTAGACCAGGGTGTCAAGGATAAAGAAATCATCAAAAACCGTTTTGCCACCCACTTTGAGGAAGGCAAGAATAAGCTAGACCTCGTCCTTACCTATACCTCTAACCACTCACTCACTCTCGTCCCCTACGTAAATACCGGTCTTACCGAGAGTGGTCCGCATATCGTCCAGATTAAGACTCTTCTCACTCGCGAGTTCAATAAGTTTTTCCGAGAGAAGGGGTATCTCAAGGAAAAGGACGAAAATCTGTCTGGTGATGATATCCAAGAAGGTATGTACCTTGTCTTTAATGTCACCGCACCTAATGTAGCTTACGATGCACAGGTTAAGTCCCGTGTTACTAAACTGGAAATGAAACCATTTACTTCTGCTCTTGCTGAAAACTTACAGTTCTGGCTGCAAGCTAATGAGAAGGAAGTAAAAGCGATCGCAGATAAAGCTCTCGTAGCTCGTAAGGCTCGTGAAGCCGCTCGTAAGGCGCGCGATGCCGTTAGAGATACTAAGCCTAAAGAGAAAAACACTCTTAAGGCAAAGATGGCTTTGAGCGATAAATTCATTGATTGTACTAATAAAGACCCCGAAAAGCGTACACTCATTATCGTTGAGGGCGTATCCGCTGCTGGCGCAGTTATCGAAGCGCGTAATCCTCAAACTGACGCCATCTATCTCCTTAGAGGTAAAATTATCAGCCCCCTCAAGACCGATGTAGCTAAGATTCTTGCCAATCAAGAGATGAGTGACTTAGTAAAGGTCATTGGTGCAGGATTTGATAAGACATTCGACCTTAGTAAGATGAATTTCAGTAAGATTCTTATCGCCACCGACCAAGATTCAGACGGCGAAGACATCGAACTTATGCTCACTACATTCTTCTTTACGTACATGCGGCCGCTCGTGCTCGCTGGCAAACTTTACCGTGCTGTCACGCCGCTATATATCGTCCGCCGCAACGGTAAAGAGCAATACTTCTATAGTGAAGAAGAATATCAGAATTGGCGTAAAGTAGACGGTAAAGGTGACGTCACTCGTGCAAAGGGTCTTGGCGAACTGAATGCTCCCGACCTCCATGCGGTCTGCTTTGAGCATGAGAGATATAAGAGACTTACGGTTAGTGATGAAAAGGCTGTAACGGCTCTACTTGAAACCTTGATGGGTAGCGCTATCGAACCCCGTAAGCAATACATCTACAATAACGCAGAAAGGCTAGGGTTTAACTTCATATGATTGAAAACTTTATAACCGAACGTGACGTACTTGAAGAAGCGAAAGATAATTTCCTAGTCTATGCCGAAGAGGTGCTCACCGACCGAGCAATCCCAAGTGTTGAAGATGGCCTTCTATCCTCCCAGCGCAAGATTCTCTGGACTATGGAAGATCCATTGAAAATGAGCGCTAAGGGTAAGACAAAAAAGAGTCAGAGTATTGTAGGTTCAACACTTTCTAC
>Ga0326513_10002305_pt1 | contig 14126 bp, 19 predicted proteins | sample 2_2465_0518_D_FD_203654 | JGI IMG/M metagenome (GOLD analysis project Ga0326513, IMG submission 203654) | Bovine rumen microbial communities from UC Davis, California, United States - 2_2465_0518 | ecosystem: Host-associated > Mammals > Digestive system > Stomach > Rumen | place: USA...
TGTCTCTAAGACTACGTTATTTCTCAAAATCCCCCCTACCCAGAAGCTTTTAGTCGCTCAGATCGCCGGTAGAGCTCTCTCTTCTCTGTGGTTTCATGTCATAGTATGCGATATGTGAGCGCCGTCGAAGATCGGGCGCTACATATTGCGCCTATCATATACATCGTATACATAATACATATACATAATGCCCGAGAGTCGAGCGCTGAGAAGCGCCGAGTTTTCGTTATTTATTGCCACTTTTCTACCGTGTCGGGGTGGAGTGTTTTGCGGTAGTGGGGGTGGAGTGTTTTGCGGTAGTCTGGTGGAGTGTTTTGCGGTAGTCTGGTGGAGTGTTTTGCGGTAGTCCCTATGTCGTAGTATCATTGTGGCATAAAAGAAACTTTTACGGCGTAAAATGGACTACCGGCGGCGCTCTTGTCTCTTATGTGTTCGTGTCCTGTTATGAGTTTTTTTCTATCCGGCGCTTCGCTTTCCCAGTACTTCATACACCGATCTATTTTATCTTTTATGAGTTTCTTCTTGTCTTTCTTCTGCTGACCGCTCATACTGGCGAAGTCGATACCCAGAGCGCTATATACGTAGTCATAACGTATTGTACGCCTGTTGTCTGCGAGCTCGTACTTTCCATTTTTCTCATTCTTAAACTCATTCGCCATAGTGATTAAGCGACGATATAGGCACATCTTGAGTCGCCGAGACTCTTCGCCGTTATTAAGCCCTTTTACATCGAGAAGAGTTATGTCTCTGGTGTCAAGCTCATTTCCGTTAGCCATAGCCCATTTTAAGAGCGGCGGCATAAACTTCGGGTCGCTTGGAAGTATTATTCCTTTTTCTATGTATTTACCGTTTATCTTGTCGCCGTCTATGATCTCGCCATCTTCGTTTCGTATCACGTCCTTCACTCTCGCATAAGTGACGATAGACTCGTCGTATTTGATCTCGTGTATGAGACCGTCTTTATCTTTGTATGTGTATTTGAGCTTGAAACGCCCGTTAAACTTCTCGAGCGCTTCGTCTATCATTTTCTCCGTCTCTTCGGTTACTGTCACTTTTCCGCTTATCTTACCAGTCATAGCACGGTATATCATATCGTAGCTCATAATTCTATTACCGGCGCAATACTGGGTTATGATACCGTCGTGTACGTCGTAGTCGTCGTCGTTGAGCTCTGGCATTTTTGCAAGAACGCCGCTTTTCATCAAGTCGTTATAGTCGATAGATACGTGAGCTATTACCGTTTTCTTCTTGTTAAGTGATACCGTGTAGTAGTCGTCGCTCTTGGCGTTCTCTGGCTTCGTAAGCTTATTCTGAAAAGCCTTTTTAGTTACCTTGTCTTTAGTTGTTACGTAGTTCTGGGGTCGCACGGCGAGCGTAGGCTTCTCTTCTGTGGCTTCATGTGGTAATTGTAAGATTGAGATTATACCGCCAAGATCGCCGGTATCGCCTACGAGCTCGCTCTTCTGTAAAGCGGTCTTGATATACCTCTTGAGCTTCCGTATCGTATCTCGATCACTACCGAGCGCTTCGATATGCTCTTTGAGTTCCTGTATGATATAGTCGTTCATTTCCTCGGTATCGAGAAGAAAGCTACCGTCGTCTTGCACTCTCGCACGTTTTGAGCGTACGCTTCCCTCAGAACGCCTATTCTCGAGCTCTTTGTACTGTAGCGGTATAAGGCGGTCTACTTGGCTCTTGGCGTCCTTGAGTATCAAGGCAGAGTCGCCACCCAGAGCGGCGAAGTGCTTCTCTACTATCTTCGCTCTGAGCTCTTTATCCGCTTCGATAGCTTCGTCTACGAGTTCGTCGAGCCTTTTACTCGCCGCTTTCCACTCGTCAGAGCCGGCGTTATACCAGTCGTCGTAGAGCTTGTCGATAGCTTGGTCTATCCGATCTCGCTCGGCTTCGTACGCCTTGTACTCGTCGCTTTCCCTGTAAGCGTCCATAGCTTCGACGCTATAAGCGTATTGTCCGTTTTCGTTTGGCTCGAGTTCCGGCATAGCCGGCGGCGTCGGGTAGCTATCCTGTAGGCGGTCGTACTCGTCTATATCCGGCTCTGGGTCGTCTGGTCTCAGAGAGAGTACAAGCTCTTCTTGCTCTTTGATAAGCTTATCATAATTCTTATTGAGAGCGTTTAGCCTTTTGATCTCTTCTTCTGTGAAGTCTACTATCATTAGCTACCTACTTTCTCGCCTGTTAAAAACTCTGTAAGCGTCTTATCCGTGATATACCACGTATTACCGACTTTCTGGGCTTTCAGATCGCCACGCTTGATATACTTTCGTATCGTTACCGGCGTTCTGTGTAGCATTTCGGCGGCTTCCTTTACCTCATAAGCCGTAGTAGTCTCAAGCTTTATCATTCGCTCACCCTCTTTCTTCTGGTCTTCTTTGGCTTCTCTGGGTATTCCATAAGCGTAGAGTCGTCGATCTCGTCCAAAAAAGCGCCGAGTATCTCGTCGAGAGCTTCCTTTTGCTCGAGTCTATTCGTAAAAGCGTAGTCTCTGAGCTTTTTTAGATAGGTCTTACGTACCTTGAAGCTCGCCGTCGTAAACTCTTCTACGTCGCTTCTCTCTCTGATGATCGTCTCGACGTCTTTCTCTGTGAGTACCGGCTCTTCGTCTTTCATAAGTGGGTTGTTTTTGAGTAGCTTCGCCATTTTCTATACCTCTCTTTCTGTGGCTTCATGTTTTCCCAGTACCTCGGCGGCGAGTGCCTTATACTGAGCCGAGCCCTTGCTATTATTGCTATACGTGATTACGTCCTCGCCATATATAGGCGCTTCCGCTATCTTCGTATTTGTACTGATCTTCGTCTTATAGACTTTACCCTCGAAGACTTCCTCGAGAGCTTCGAGTACGTCTTTATCAAGGTTACGTCGCTCGTCGAAGAAAGTCAGAAGTACGCCGCCTACCTTGAGCTTTTTGTTAAAGCGGCTCTGTACGAGCTCTATCGTATCTTTGAGCTGAGCTACACCTTTAAGCGGTAAGTACTGAGCCTGTACCGGTATAAGTACCTCTGTAGCCGCCGTAAGCGCCATAAGTGTAAAGATATTGAGACTCGGCGGCGAGTCTATGATAATAAAGTCGTACTTCTTTCTCAGTCCGGCGATAGCGTTATCGAGTAGATAGTTACGCTTATCGGCATTTACGAGCTCGATCTCAGCGCCAGAGAGCCGTATATCGGTCGGTAGTACGTCGTATGAGTTCTTTTCGTGTTTCGACTTGATCGCTCTATTTATGTCAGCGCCCTTAAGTACCTCGTAAGTCGTTATATCGTCCTCGCTGAGCTCTTCGTAGCCGGTGCTCTGTGATAAGCTACTCTGTGGGTCTATGTCTATGAGTAGGCACTTGAGACCACAGAGAGAGAGAGCGGCGGCAAGGTTTACGGCGGTCGTCGTTTTCCCAGTACCGCCCTTTTGATTGAGTAGTGCTATCTTTCTCATTCTCTCATCTCCTCTCTGATAGCGGCGCACCGATCTAAGTACTCTTCGTACTTGTATGGGTCTACTTGGCTTATGTATGCTCTCAGCTTCTTCGGTAGTCTGTACGCTTCGTCGAGCGCTGAGTAGTAGCTCTTATGCTCTATGTCGTACTTAAGGATAGCGAGACTCTCGTATACCTCTTCTTCTGTCTCAAATGTTATGTCTTTTTTGCTTCTTGTGGTCTTTTCGACTCGTCGTATCGCCCACTCGAGCGCCTGTCTGTCTTCTTCGTTCGTCAGCGTCTCGAGTAGATCGTAGAGTCTGTTAAGTTTTTCGGCGTTTTCCATACTCTTACCTCGCTCTCTTGGCGCTTCGATTGCCTACGGCTAAGCCCATATAGTAGGCGTTTACTACCGCTTCCCAGATTGCTTCGTTAGTGCTCGTCTTGGCTTTCTCGTTAAAGCCGTCAGTAAATGCCTTGAGCTCGTTACCTGTCAAGTCGAGCCGGTTATGCTTCCGTACGAGTGCTCTTCCGGCTTCTACGTTCTTCGGTATATCTCTCATAGACTTACCTCTCTTTCTCTGTAATATCGTATTACCGATAATACAGTTAATATATAGTTGGTTGCTTTCGAGTATCATTATACGCTTGTTTGGTCTGTTTGTCAACAAGTATTTTCTATTCTCAGTAATACGGACAAGCAAAAAAAGAAGAGAACGACGATATTACGCTCTCTTCTGTGGTTTCATGTATTTATTTTTTATTCTGTCGCCGGCTTTACTTTCGTCGGCATGTGTCCTTTAGGTGCGTCTTTGGCGTAGATATACAGATCGTTGTTATAGTCGTCTGTCGTGTCTACTCTGGTTATGTTGTAGTACTTTCCTCGATACTCGATAAAGTCGTCGATAGTTAGATCGGTACGGTAGTTCAGTACGAAAAAGTAGCTCTCTTCGTCTCCGTACGCTTTGGCGTTAAAGGTCTGAGTCTGTGAGAGCTGATTAGCATAAGCCCAGAGACTCTGGTTAGTGATATAGCGGTAGCCGTTGCTCTTCTGTCCGAGAGCGTTTAACTCGCTATATGCTCTGATGATCTTTACTTTCTTGTCCTTTTTGTAGTATTTATCTCGCTTTCGCATATTATACCTCTCTTTCTACAGAGTATCTAAGTACTCTTGATAATGGTCTACGAGTCCTACGTAAGCGTCTAAGAGACTCGCTAAGCCGTCGATACGGTACTTAGGCGACTGAGCCTTGATAGGTTGTATATTTCCGTTTACGTCTTCTTTTACGCCTGTATTCGTGATACACCACTTGAGAAGACTCGAGTTATTGTAGTTTATCTTCTTAGCCTGTAGATCGGCGCCGAGCTTTTGCATAGGTAACGAGAGTGTCCGTACGCCTTGATAGCACTTTACCAGATTAAAGCCGTAGCTCTGCATTTCTTGCACCCAGTAAGCGGCGCTATATGGGTCGTAGTATATCCACGCCGGCGTTATATCGTAAGTCTCTACCATTTCCAAAAACCACGCCGTAACGTCTGTATAGAGTATCTGGTTACCCTCACAGAGCCGAAGTAGTCCGGCTTCGTACCATTTGTCGTAGGGTATCTTCTCTTCTTGTACCCTCTTCTCGATATGGTCTTTCGGTAGCCAGTACATCTGGGTAACGTAGCGCTTCTCGTCCTTATCCATAAAGAGTAGCGTAGCCGCCGTCAGATCGCCCACGTGCGACAGATCGACGCCACCAATAGCGTAGCACCCTTTGAAGCGGCTTACGTCGAAAGTCTCGGTATTGTCTATATCGTCGAAGTTTAGCCACGTACTCGCCGTCGTAGAGATTACGTTAAAGTCTTTTACCAGTACGCCGGTTAAGTCTCTCGGGCTCTGTTTCGCCCTCTCTACCTTGCTTATAAGGTCGTCGAGCTTCTTTATCCTGTTTAGACTCGGGTTAGCCTTTTCCCACGTCATAGGGTCGAGCCACTCTTCTTTATTGTCGAGCTCGTAGAGTATCGGTAAAAAGTGCTCGTCCTTGATCGTACCGTCACAGACGCCGCAAGCGTATTTATACATATCGTCGAAGATACACTCTCTCACAGTTCCGGCGGTCGTTATCATAACTAAGAGCGGTTGGCGTCTGGCGCTCTGAGATTGCTTCATAACCTCGTAAGTATTTCGGTCTTTGATACTGTGTAGCTCGTCTATGATTACCAGAGAGCTATTAAGACCGTCGAGCGTGTCGCTATTTCGTCCGAGTGGTTGCATTTTGGAAAATGTCAACGGAAAGTATAGATCGCTCTTACGCTTCTTCGTTATGTCTATGAGTTCTGGGCTCTGTCGTACCATATTACAGACTTCCTCGTAGATAATACGAGCTTGGTCTTTCTTGGAAGCCACAGAGTACACCTCAGCGCCGGCTTCCTTGTCAGCGATAAGACAGTACAGAGCGAGACCAGAGAGAAGCGTAGACTTCCCATTTTTGCGAGCTACATAAAACATAGTCTCACGATAGCGCCTTTCGCCTGTGGTCTCATGCACGAAGCCGAAGAGAGCCGAGATAAAAGCCTTTTGGAATAGCTCGAGCTTTACCGGCTGAGCCGCCCACTCGCCTTTAGAGTGCTTACAGAAGCGCTCGATAAACTCGATAGGTCGGTTAGCCCTCTTTTCGTCGAAGATATACCCCTTTACCGGTTTCTGTATCTCTTTACTCAGCTTCTCGTATTGCCGTCTTATACGTTTACCGACGATACATTTACCAGAGTGTATAGCTTCTACGTACTCGTCTATATAGTTCATTCTTCTTTTAGAAAGTCGTAGACGGCGTTACTCTTCTCAGCTTCGGCGCTCTTACCCATAAGGTCGGTAAGTTGCCTATACATCACGCTATAGCGTTGTACGGTCGTATTATACGCCTTGAGCGCCGGCGACTCTCTCAAGAAGTCTTGCTTTCCCTGTTGAAAGTGTTCTACTTCGCCGGTCTCGGCTATCTGATCTCTCAGACGCTCGAGCGTAGTCTCGATAAACGTCAGCTCTTTTATAAGCTTCTCGCCGATATACCGCTTATCTTCTGGTATCTTCCGTAGTATGTCGTCGAAAGTGGTAGTAGTTTTCTTTTTCATTCGTTTACCCCCTCACATGAAGCCACAGAAGAGCGCTCGAGATACCATTTCTCGATTAGATTTACAAAAAGCCGCTTGTTTATACGTCTCTCGTCAGCTTCTACACGTGCGATACATTCGTCTATAGTTACCGGCATTTCGATAATTTTACCGTTAAGCCGCTTGGCGAGTAGTTCCCAGTACGTAGGGTCTGAGCTACTCGTAATTACCCACGCTCTACCCCATATACCGAGCCTATGCTCGATATGCTCGTACGCCGTATCTTTGATCTCAAGCGCTAAGTCGAGTACCGGCTTATCGTCGCCGTAGAGCTTCTCGGGCTCTCCTCTGAGCGCTGAGTTTATCATATCAAGGTCAAATACCAGATCGCCGTCTCTTTTATGCTCTCGTACGTAGGTCGTCTTACCACTTGCCGGAGCGCCACAGACGATAAATACTACGTCCTCTTTTACTGGCTCGCCGTTTTCGTTAAAGTGTATGTCGCCCATCTCTCGCCCTCTCCTATAGTGATTTTTACCGCCATGCTCTTTATTATGACAAGCTACGCACAGAGCTTCTAAGTTATCTGGGTTTAGTGCTATATTAGGGTCTTTCACGTTCTCAGAATTGAGCCACGTCCTATGGTGGCATATCTTAGCCGGAGCGCCGCACCTCTCACAGATATAATACTTAGAGCTCATATAAGCCGTCGAGACTCTTCGCCACTCTTTCGAGTCGTAAAAAGGCTTATTTCCGTATCTACTCGGCATAGCTTCGAGCCCTTATAGAGATAGCCTTGAGAAGAGCGTCTATAGTCCTCGTCAAGCTCTGGTCGTCGGCTTGGTCTGCATAGTACCATTGAGTCAGCAAGAGACCGCTTACAGTCTTTACGAGTGGCTCTGAGCTCTGGTTTGCTTCCTTGAGTCCTGTCGTCGTCTCGATATAGCTCGGTAGGGCGTCTACCAGAGCGGTTATAAGACTGTCATTATTGCCTTGATCTACTCTAAGCACGTTACAAGCTTCTTCTAACGTCATTTTTTATCACCTCACATATAGAAAAGAGCTCGAGAGCCGTATAAGCGTCCCGAGCCCTCTATTACTCGTATTGTATCATCGATTTTATGCGACTTATGAAGCGCTCGCCTTGTAGAGTTTTACGAAAGCTTCAGTTACAAGCGGCTTACAGTCAGCTATAGCCATAGCTCTGTAATCGATTACGCCTTTCTTGAAAGAAGACTCTCTCGAAGACTCGATAACAATACCCTCCGGCAAGTTAAAGCCGAAGTATTTGCCGAAGTTACCAAGATATACGGTATTATCGTCAATATTATCATCGATTACTACAGGGAAGCCCAGTACCTTACCGATACTCTCGTCTTTAGGGTCGCTGATAAAGATCGGTCTATTTGTAGTATCGAGAATAGAATAGAAAACATTGTATAATGTCTTATTATTCATAGCCATTTTAGCGCCAGCCGCATATCCTCTCTTGAGAAGTGCTACAAACTCTATGATCTTTGCATAAGTAAAGCTACCGTTAGCGGCGATTTCAACGGCGTTCTGTGTAGCGCCGCTCTTCGTCCACGTAATAGTTTCAAGTCCGGCGCCCTGTGAAGAGCCAGTACCGGCTACTATGGTATAGTCGAGAGTCTCAAGTACACAAGCTTTCAGCTCGTCGATAAGATAGCTCTCGAAAGCGTTTACGCTCATCTTACGTACTTTCTCAGAGATAGAGAAGACTTTCATAATCTCGTAGCCGTCGAAAGATACGGTAGCTACGGTTACGTTCTCGCTATCTACCGCTGACGCTTCTGTATGCCATGCGGCTTTAGTGCTCGGCGTACCGATCGGAATAGAGATTTTCGTCGGCATATTGAAAGCTCGGCACTCGCCCAGAAGACCGCCCATAGTACGAGCCTTTTTGATGATCTCGTTAAGCGTATGAGTCGGAAGTACGGCGGCTGAGTTGCTCGAAGTATTGTAAGCGTCGTTACGCTTCTCGGCTACCTCGATACCCAGATCGAAAGCTCTCTTCTCAGCGTCGTTGAGCTTCTGGTTAAGCATTGTCTTGTAGAAAGCGCTACGATACTCTTCGCTCTCGTATACGGTGTCAGCGTCGAAGCTCTTCGCCTGTGGCTTCATATCCGCACCCTCGAAGAAAGAGAGAGTCTTCTTTGCTTCGCTTCTGGTCTCGGCGTTGTCTCTCGCTTCCTTGATACCCTTAAGCTCTACGTTAAGAGCTTCTACGTCTGCGTCTGCGTTACTGTCGATCTCTTTACCGATCTCGGCGGCTCTGGTCTGCATAACCTCGACGCTCTGAGTACGGTAGTAGTTGAAAGCTTCCGCTACGTTGTTAAACTTCATTTTAATTACCTCTTTGTCTTTCCGAGCCTTTTCTGGCTCTGTGCTGATTTGTCACTAACTTTTTTATTGACAATTTTCTTCTCTATCTTTTTTTCAAAACATAGGATTTCTTACCAGATTTCGCTATTTTTGAAAAGCCGTTAAGAAAAAGTGATAATTTTTTACATTTTTTTTAGCTGTTTTTCTTAACATTCGACAGAGCGTACCTCATTGTCTTTACATTTTTTTTAACATTCTACCTCATCATTTTTGAGAGCTTCTTGGCGCTTTGCTTCTCGCTTCTCATAGCTTCGGTCTGGTCTCGGTACGAAGAGCGTCATAGTTACTCGGTCGTACTCGTCGCCCTTATGCCTACTCTCTTCGATAGCGATACCGTACTTCTTGATACGTCTCTCTTTACAGAGCGACTGTATAGCCGAGATAGTCTCTATCGTCTTGTTTTCGCTCATTGTCAGTACCTCTCTCTCAAAATCTGGTTTACAAGTATCTTTGCTTCGCTTCGCTTCTCCATGAGACCACAGAGACGAAGCCTTGAGTCTCTACTCTCTGCCGAGACGGTCGTAGACTCGTACGCCGGAAAAGCGGTTAACGAGCACTCGTAGACTTTAGCTATACGCTTGATCGTCCTCGTATTCGTCTTCGGGTCGTATACGTCGCCGCCCTCTGGTACTGTGAAAGCGTAGCTCATACCCTGTAGATCGCCACGCTCGACGGCTTGATACGCTTCTTTACCGGCTTCTGTGTTTGGTAGAGCGGCTTCGATAGATAAGCCGAGCTCGTCTACTCGTAAGCTCATAGTCTTAGGCGTCCTCGCAAGTGGTATCTTGCTCGTATCGTGTCCGACTAAGAGCCGTACGTCGCCCAGATCGGCGTTATCGAGAGCCCCACGCTCTACTATTTCGATATAGCTACCGCTAATATCGTGTATTACTGTGGGCGTATCATATACTACCGGTCGCCCACTTAAAATAAGAGCTTTCTCGCCGTCTGCCGTCGGCGTGTTTGCTCGTATTTCCGTTACTCGTACTTCTTTCATACTGTACCTCACTTTCTCTACAGTCGCACTTCTCGCCCACATCGAGCGAGCTTCCGCAGTACTCACATATCTTATAGTCTGTTCGTTTTCTCATAGTCCACCTCTTCTACTTTGAGCTCGTCGTCAGATACATATATCTTATACCGGCGATACTTTCCCATAAGTGAGCGAGCGGTTATATACATAGAGTCTTTACCTTGTTGTACGTCCGTTATCGTCGCCGTTATAAGCTTACTTGTTAAGGTCGTACTCGTATTCGTCGTACTCTTCATCGTCCACCTCGTCCGGCTTTATGCCGAGCTGATAGTCTGTAGCGTACTTCTGGTCTATCATATTGAGCGCCTGTAGACGTTTATCGCCGTCTTCGACACTCGGCAAGTTAAGGATCTCGAGCGCTTGGTTTATCGTGAGAAGTCCATACGGTGCGAGCTTGGCGATAAGGTTTATCTTGGTCTTATTGCTCGTAAACTGTAGCCGCCCAGACTCGAAGACGATACTATTACCGAAAGCTTGCTCTCTGTCGTTAAAGGCTTTCGCCGTAAACTCTTGAGAGAGTGCTATCGCTATCGGCTCAAGTGTAGACTCATAGAAAGCGGCGTACTCGTCCTCAGTATAAGAGCTATTTACGATACTCTCGGTAAGTCCGAGATAGTCGTATATCTTCGTCTTGATCTCTTTAGACTGAGAAGCGTCGAGTATTACCGGCTTATGGTCTATCGGCTGATAGCTCATTTTCTGATCGGTAGCTATTACGCCACCCTCGTTACCGAGCTCGAGATAGTCCTTTACAAAAGCGTCTTTTTCTTCCTTGAGCTTGCTCGGGCTCATAATCTGAGTGAAGCTCAGTATACCTCGTATCGTTGCGCTCGCCTTGATACCGTTTATAATACCCTCGTTCTGGGTCTGAGCGAGCTCGATACCAGAGTAGATAGCGCTATTATCCTCGCCCAGTATCTCGCTATCGTTAAAGAAGCGTCTCAAGTGTATTACGTCCGAGTACGGTAGTACGGTCTCTCGTCCGTTTCGTAACATGAAGCCACAGAAGAGAGAGCCGGTCTGGTCGCTCAGTATATCTACATGAGTCGCCGTTATCGGATAGATCGCTTGTATATTACCTCGCTCGTCTCTGTCGAGATATGCGAAAGCGTTGTTATACAAGAAGAGTCTCGTCGTCAGCTTATACAGGAAGTCGAAAGCGCTCATATACTTGTTAGGTCTCACTTGCAGAAGCCTATTAAGCTTCGTGTCGCCGGTCGTCCTCTGGTCGTTATAGTAGATCATGTGAGAGCCCTTAAGCTTCCCCACGTTTCGAGCTATAGCGTCTACCGCTTCTCGAAAAATATCATTACTATAGGCGTCGCCGGCGTACATAGAGAAAGCGCTCAGCGGCTCGTTAATGAGCTCGGTCTTTACTGTCGTTCTCTTTTTCTTAAAAATCTTATCAAGTATCACTTTACACCTCGTTTAGTCTGGGAAGCTTCCGACGATATTACATATCTCTCTATCGAGTACTGAGAAGCTCTCTATAGTGTCGAGCGCTATGTACTTCGTCGTAAACTTGGTATCTTGGCTCTCGATAGCTAAGAAGCCTTTTATCGTCGGTACTTCGTGATTGATTTTTACGCAATCCCAGAGAGAGCCGTCTTTTAGCTTAAGTTCTAAGAGTATCGGCTTTTCTCGGGCGATGTCTACTTGCACGATCTCCATACGGCTTACCCCTCTTTCTCGTATTACTCGCCTTATTTATTATACTACATTACTATATTATTGTCAATATTGTATTACTGATAAATACCAAAAATAAAAGCGTACCGATTTTAGCCGATACGCTCATATTATCCATATTATCTATACTACTGATATTATCTATATTACATTTCGCCGAGTGATACCCCCTTATCGCTAAACGGCGTCTCGATCTCGTCTACGTCTTCCCACTCGCTCGGGTCGTACTTGTACGAGCTTTTCTCTTGCTCTTCATAGTAGCTATACGCCGGTAGGAAGCTAAAATATACATTGTCGCCGGCGTCCTCTCTGGTCTTGAGAGCCTTAAGCTCGATTGGAAGCGCTAAACCGTCTCTCTTGTCTTTTTGTATCTTATCCCACAGATCACGTACTCGAGACTTGTGTATCTTCTCGCTCTCGTAAACGAGTCTACGCTTGCTGTTCTTCGTCGTGAAGTAGTGCTTCTGGTAGTCCATACCTTGAAACTGTAGAGCGAGTAGCACGTCGGAAGAGTACTCTATACCGCTCGACTCTCTAAACGAGCTCGTACTTACCGGCTCGAGATAGCTCGCTCGATTGAAAGCCGATATAGCGAGTACAGGTATACCGAAGTCTCGAGCGATTACTTTTAGCTGAGTTACGTCGTAGTCTGTGAGTAGACGCTTCTCAGACGTCTTAGCGTTCTCGCTCGCCTGTAGTATCTGTAGGTAGTCCACGATAACAAAAGGCTTATTTCCTGTAGTCTTTATGTGAGACGCTACCGCTTGCTTTATGGTATCGACGTCTACATCACTCTCGCCGATAAAGATACGCACTCTATCGGCTATACGTCCGGCGGCGTTAAAGGCTTCTCTAAACACTTGAGATTGAGTGTCGAGCGGTTGTCCTTGCATTAGATCGCCCACCTCGCCGTTAAGTATATCTCTCGTCTTTAGCCGGTACTTCTCTTTATCCGTACCGACGGTCTGTATATGAGTGTAGCGGCTGATCGTCCTCGCATTGAGAGCGTTTTTACTCATTTCGAGAGAGAAGATAAGTACATCTTTACCGCTCTCGGCTATATTCGTCGCTATCTGTAGAGCGAAGTTAGTCTTTCCCAGAGAGCTTACCGCACCCAGAAAGATAAGCTCGTCAGCGTGAAAGCCGCCGCCGAGAGCCTTATCAAGCTTCGGAAAGCCTGTTTTCCATACTTCGACGCCTTGCTTCATAAGTTCAATATGAGCCATAAGGTCGCCGAGTGCCGCCGTATTATCGGTCTTTTCGTTGTACTCTTTGGCGGTCATTTCCTTGTTAGCGCCATTTGTGATACTCTCAAAAATATCGTTAGTGCTTCCCATAGCTGATACCTCGCTTTCTCTCTTCTTGTTCTTTCTTCTGGGCGTATGCTTTCTTCTGTTCCGGCGTGAAGTCGTGATACGTCGATTTACCCTTGAGCGCTAAGCCTATCGTATGCTCTCGGTAGTCTGGTCTTTCCCATTTCTTACGCATAAGCGCCGACTGTCTAAACATTCTATCCATACGCTCTGGGTCGTTGTTCGTCCAGTATGCTAAGTGATTACAGAGTGCTAAGTCGGCTCGAGAGTGGTCGCCGCCTGTATCGCCGTCGTAGAGCGCTCGTATCTGAGAGCCACACCGAGTATTATTAAACATCTTTTCCCATAGCGCTCGGTCGTCCTCGTCTGGTACGATACGCTCGCCATTACCGCCAGAGCTCGTACATGAGGCCACAGAAGAACGAGCGGCGGCTTGCTTCTGTCGCCGGTCGAGTATGAAGTCGTAGAGCTTCCGTACTTCGTCGTCTCGACGCTCGATCTTACCGCACCCAGTAAGCGGCTTACCACTCAGCGTGAAGTATCGACCGCTATCGTATATCTCGTACTCTGTGCCGTCGTCGTTTTCTACTCTACATACCTCAGAGCTCGGCTTCTTGCCGTATACGAGTATATGTACGCCAGTACCCGAGATAGATACCTCGGTATAGCTATTTACGTATTGCCATATCTTCTGGGCTTCTTTTGCTATGCCGATTACCTTACCGTCAGAGTCGAGCCGTATCACGCTATCGAAGTCGATACCCAGTATACCGGCGGCTTCGAGTACGAGACCGACGCCGGCGACTGGGCTCGTTACGTGCTCTTTGTTTTTGTAGTAGATCGTCGCCGACTTGCCTATCTGATCGTTACACTCGTCGAAAGTCGCCCACCTCGAAGAGTCGGTACTTGAGCCGTCTCTTAGAGTGTATGGGTTTACCGGTGGCTTATCGTACCCACCGGCGCCGCCGTGCTTCCGCTCGTTGTAGATCGTCACGTAGTTTAGCCAGACTTTCTGATCTCTGAGCTCTTCTAACTGTTCTGGTAGTTGCATACAGTACCTCGCTTTCACATGATACCACAGAAGAGCGGTATCTCTTGCTACCTTTTCTTACCTACCGTATTACTCGACTTACCCCCTCTATGAAAAATGTTAAAGAGAGGTATAAAAAAG
>Ga0326513_10002306_pt1 | contig 14126 bp, 9 predicted proteins | sample 2_2465_0518_D_FD_203654 | JGI IMG/M metagenome (GOLD analysis project Ga0326513, IMG submission 203654) | Bovine rumen microbial communities from UC Davis, California, United States - 2_2465_0518 | ecosystem: Host-associated > Mammals > Digestive system > Stomach > Rumen | place: USA: California...
GTATTGCAAATGCCATCACCACTTAACTGGTGTGAGATTGATGATAACTTCGATGATGAGGAGCATGAGGAAGAGCCAGACCACGAGATTGATGTACCAGATAATGAAATTGGTGACATCGATATAACTCCAATTAAACTACCAAAGAATAGGAATTGCTAATGGATTTACAGAAAGCATTAAAGGAATTGTGTGAAGAGGTAAAGCAGATTATCAAGTACAGGATTGTACATTATGGTGTTAATCCAAAAACAGGTACAAATACTTTACAAGGCTCTGAGTTGGAAGCATCGATTGAGATTAAACCAACTGAAAATGGTATTGTCCTTCAGATAGCTGACTACTGGGAGTTCGTATCACTTGGCTGGCATCGTACACACAGATTCGAAGGTACAATGAACCAGTTTGTAAGGAATATTGACGATTGGGTTAGACGTAAGGGCATAACAGCACCAAATATGACTCAAGCTCAGTTGGTCTTTGTGATTATCAGAAACATCATGAACAACGGATTGAGAGAGAGACCGTTTATGGTTTATGATGAGGAAGGTGACCTATCAAAGATGATACCAGAGCTTGAGAACATAATGGATGATTGGTTTGAAAACCTATTTGCATTAATAACAGAAGATTTAGATAACTATTTTAACGCAGCATAACAATGGCAATAACAGTAAAATATAACAACATTCCAAGTGATTCAGCAAACTATTTTGTGTGCTTCAGTGATGTTCCAAACCTGGTTGAGGTGGATAACAGTGCTGATGGGTTTGTTCTAGCAATGCTTGAAATTGAAGTCATCGGTTTTTGGGCTTCTGCATCACATACTGACCCTTGGTATATCACAATCAACGGTGAAACCATAACTGGAGTTGATGACTATAAGAATGCCATCAACAAGAACTTCTTTATATCAAATGATGGTAATTCAACAGCAGCTAGCATAGCTAAGGCATTGAGGAACTGTCCATCACTTGCAACATCATTCACCATAAGAAATTATGGGGATAAGGTTGAATTGCTAGCAAGGAATAAGGGAGCATTCACATGGAATACTGAAACCAATGCACCTTTGTTCATAAACTTTACTAAGACAAACGGCACTGTATCAGATGAATTGATTGGTGGAAAGGTTTCGGTAAATGTTCTTGATGGCAGTGATAATTTTATTACATCAGTTGAAAAGAATTATTATCAAAGTGGTATTGCATTTGATATGACACCTGTATTGTCATCATTGGTTAAGCCAGGAAAGACAACACCTTTTAACCTACAGGTATCAGCAACAAAGAACAATGGTACATATATGGAGCTTGGTGAAGTAACTGGTAATACTATTACGCAGGGATATATGGTTAACCAGGGATTCAAATATTTGCCATTGAATAGTTCAATGCATAATCTTACTTTTGCCCAGAATGTGTCAAGAGGAACTGAAAAGGGATGGTATAATAATACAAATCTGTATGTTTATGGTAATACGATACCTTTATGCTGGTATCATGCTAATAGGACAACATTAACAGTTGTGGTGGATTATTTGACATCTTCTCTTTCAGTGATAACATCTACTACAGTAGAGGTAAGTGATGCTTCAAACGGATGGCTACATAATACTACAATACAGTTGTCACAAGAGCATAAGAATGCAGCACACTATATTAGGCTTACACCTAGAATTAATGGTATTTCTATGACCCCGTTGGTTTATAATGTAATTAAGCCATTAAAGGCAGCAGAGTATTACCAGAGGGTGTATTGGAGAAATTCATATGGAGGAATATCATTCTTCGATTTCACTGGTTCAAAGAGTGAATCAAGGGAGGTTGAGACAATAACATATGATAAGAACGTGTATGAGTATTATACTCAGTATGTGAACGAAAAGGCAATACCATACGATACCGATGTAAAGTATTCTGTTACACTTAAATCCCATTTGTTCGATAAGGATGGAACATATCTGTTCAACGACCTTATCCAGAGTCCAGAGGTGTGGATTGAAACTAATGGTGAGGAGTACAGGGTAATCATTGATACACTTTCAGTTGACGAGGATAATATGAACAATCTTTACACGGCAACAATAAAATATCATTTATCAGCTAATCCAACACTATAATGATTTACAAAGAGCATAACATAGAACTTATCGTTAACAGGAAACAGGTTGACCTTGGTAATGACTTTAATGTAAGAATTAATAACGTCATTAATGACCCAACGAAAATGGGTTATACACAGGCTGAGTACAGTTATTCCTTCAACCTTCCAGCCACCAAGAACAACAATGTCATCTTCGACTATGCAAACAGTCTTCCAAAGTTAAATAAGTTCCACAACAGGTATACAGCAGAGTTGTACGCAGATGGTAACCTCATATTCGAAGGTTCTTTAACTCTTAACAGTTACAATAATAACGAATATGAGTGTAATCTTGTGAATGTTAAGATTTATTCACTTGATGAGATATTCTCTGGTATGACAATGGATAAGATTAAGGATATGGAGATTGATTTCTCTGGCGTAACAACGATGAACGCAATAAATCGCCAAAGCAATCCAATCTGCACATTCCCACTTGTCTCATATGGAGCTTTCCAGAAAGACCCAGTGTCAGCAGATACGGTTGGTGCTACATATACATCAAAGTTCGATTTGGACAAGTATAACAGATGGTATATTGAAAGCTGTTATCCATCACTTAATATGCTGGAAACACTTAAGGCTGCATTTAATACAAAGGGATATGAGGTGATGGGTGATGCATTCCAAGACCCTGTATTGAAAAATATCTATATGTCAACAAACCTTGCTGACCAACAAGTGCCACAATATAACCTTGGTAATCCGTCATTTGGCAATGTGCAGATAGCATGTACATCAACCACATGGAATACACTAGGATACCAACAAGAATTGCAGTTCCCATATGAGAAGGTACAGCTTTTGCACTTCGTTGAAAGTGAGGAAGACCATTATTACAATTTCGACAATGTAATGATTCATGACCTTCTTTCAAGTGGAGTTACAACAAATCAGAGACCAAGCTATATGTATCAGCCGAATGAACATATCATTGTTATTCCAAAGTCTGGTTTCTATAAGATTGAACTATCAGCTACAACCAGCATTCAGAGTGGCAGTATAACAGCAGCAGTGCATAAGAGGAGTGATGACGGTTATTCTTGGACTTTTAATGATGAAAGCATTACAAAATCATTATCTAGCACCACGCCAATTGAAATCGCATTGGTTCGAAATTATGATGATAACTATGAGCTGATTAAGGGTAAGAGAAATATCGAATATGCAAATGGTAGCCCAAGTTCGTCAGCTAACACTTGGTTGACTTGTTTCCCACATGAAGCTCCAGTCCAGGCAAAGCTTCCAACTGAGAAGAATGACTTGTATATTGTAAATGAAACAAGAATGCAAGGTAAACGAAGTTCTGACAGTTCGTCTATTGTTCATCAAGCAATAACATCATCTAGTGGTAATTTCTCTGGATACAGAGGTAGCACAAGAGGTGGAACAATTGACCCAACTGGAGGTGGTAGAGTTTATTCTACTGCAAAGTATGGTTATATGTACAAGGACGGTGAGACAATGGTGTATGACCAAGCTGTATCACCAGCATTTATATGTGGTTTGAGTAGTTATCAAGGTGGTGTTAATGCAGTCATGAGGAATGGATATAGCTGGAGTAAGAGCGAGAGTAGGCTTAATGAGGTGTTCGCACCTGTAATGGGGTATGATTATGTATATAGAACATCTGGTAGCACACCAACAATAACTGGTGACCCAACATCATATAACTACAACACATACATCAACACACCGTTCTTTGGCACATGTACAGCCAACACAACCAATATGAGTGGTAATATTAGCTGTATGGTATGGCTTGAGAAGGACGATGTATTACAATTATTTGGCGTTACAAGGGCTTATTTTGATAGCAATGGTTCAATTGTCCAGTACAACCCTACAACGACCGTATGGCTAAAAATAACGGCATTCTCAGACAGAAATTATAACTTGATTAAAGCTGATAATGATAACAGATATGATGCTCCAGTTGAATTTCCGACCAAATTGAACCTTGCTAATTTTTTAAACAAAGAAAAAGAGGTTAAGGAGTGGGTTGAAGATATCACAAAGGCATTCAATTTGGAGATGTCGCAGTATGGAAATACGGTACAGTTTAACACCAAGAAAGTAAACACCAACCTAATAAGTTCTGTTGACCTTGATGACAGGGTTAATTCTTATAATATCAAGTCTGAAAAGATTGAATATCCAAAATCAATGGCGGTTCAATACAAAATTGATACCGATGAGTGGGGGTTCGAACGTTCAGCTGTGGAAAAAAGTGGAGGAAGTGAGTCAATTCTTAACACAGATGACTGGTATAAGTACGGTGATAGTGGATTTACCAAGATTAATTTGAATGATGACTCATATGTAACCGATGAGAACAATGTAAATACCAATTTCAGCTATACCTGGTATCAGAATTTCAACCATTATCAGACTGACAGTGCTCAGACAACGCAAGCTGACACTGCAACGACCATTTCCATACCTTGTATCAGCAAATATAGCTATATGTTTGACGGCTATGATTACACAGAGTCAATGAAACATGATGGATATGGTTTGGCACAGAGATTCTGGTTCAAGCCAGACGCTACAAATTTGTCGATATGGACGAGAACGTATCCTGCTGAGGAATTATTCATCTATGCTCCTAAAAACGCCTTAGAAGGCTTGAATTTAAGCTATAAGGACACTGAGAACAGCCTGTTACAGAGATATTTCAACCCACAGGCTTACCTGTCAAGCAATATCATCGATTTTGAGGTGTATTTGACTAGTGATGAATACAATTTAATTAGGAATGGTGCAGCAGTACACGTTGATAAGGACGTATATTTGCCACTGGAGATATCTGGTTACAGTCCAAGTGGTGATGACCCAGCTGAGTTAAGATTGATGAAGCACATTTAATAAGGAATGGAGGTTAACACCCTCCATTTTTTCATGTTTAATCAAAATATTATTACAAATGGCTAATACAAAAGAATATAAGATAGTCATAAATGGCGTACAACAGTCCATTGACGCTGTTAAAGCCCTTGAAAAGGAGTTATTTAACCTTGAGGAAAGGATTAAAGCGCTTGAAGCAAAGTCCATAAACATTAAGGGTGGTTCAAGCACTGGTGGTGGGGGTTCATCTAGAACTTCCAATGCTTCTTCATTGTCTGAGGAAGAGAAGCTTGAGAAACAGATATTGCAGACAGAAGCCAAGAGAAAAGCATATAGCAAAGAAATCTATCAGAATTATCTTGCTGCAAAGGAACAGTTGAAGGAAACTGAGAATGACCAGAAACAGTTGGCTGCTGCTGAGAGGCTTCAAGCTAGGAACTATACCAACACGATGAGAGGCTTGAAGTCAGAGTTGGCTGACCTTAAAGAGGTTATCCAGACCACAGACCTTGCAAGTGAGAGTTATAAGAAAATGTCTGACAGAATCCTGGAGGTTACAAATAAACTGAAGGAACTTGAACAGGCACAGGGTACATTCTCTAGAGACGTTGGACATTATGAGAAAGCGGCACAGGGCTTTAATAAGATTAAGGTCGCTGTTGGCGATACTGTGAGAGAATATGATAACTACAGAAAAGCCATTAAGGAACTTAAGGCTGAGAGATTCGAGCTTTCTCAGACTGTAGGTACTGAATCAAAAGAATATAAAAACGTAGATATTGCTGTCAAGAAACTTGAATCAGATTATAAAGATTTGGACAAGTCATCAGCATTCATGGATAACCTTCTTGATACTATGCAGGGCTTTACAGCACTTGCAAATATTGGCGTAGGTATACAGAGCCTGTTTAACATTGATGATAAAAGCTACAACGAGTCAATGCAGAAAATGGCATCGTTGTTAATGGTTCTTAAAGGTATCGAGTCACTTCAGCTTACCCTACAAAAGAAAGAAGGATATCTTGCGAAGTTTTTTAATACAATTTCTGAGTCGCTTAATAGTGTCTTTTCTGAGAAAAACGGCAATTTGGCTGGGTCAAATTTAGGAATGGGTTTAGCATGGTTCTTAGATAAAACCATTAACCTTTTTGACAAGTTGAAATATAAAACAATCAGTGAGACGAAAGCATTGAAGGAAATGCTTGAGGTGTTTGATGACCCTAGAAAAGCAAGCCATTTTGCTAATGTATTGTGGCCCAACTATTCTAAAGAAGAAAAGGAGGCACAATACATTGCTGCAATGAACTGGAAGATTGCTAAAAAATATGAAAAAGGATGGGAGAACTTGTTTAACGGGTTCGTGACATTTACCGTAAGGGGTTTTAAAATATTGTCAAAAGCATTACTTGGTATTTTTACTGGAGGTGTATTACTGTTTTTGCCAGAAATTATAAGTGGATTTAGTAATCTTGTAAAAAGTCTAAATACAACAAAAAACTCTGCTGATTTGGCGGCAGAGGCAATGAACGCCTTTAACAGACAGCTTGAAATTAGAAAAGATTTACTGGCTGGTGATTATCTAAGGAAAGCCATTAGTGATGAACAGTTCCTAAATAAAACTTATGAAATGGAATCTGAGTCTATCGCAAAACAGATTGACTTAATAAGAGCCAGAGCAGAAGCTTTGCAGAAGACTGGAGTATGGGGGTTGTATGAGGCTACACAAAATATTGAGTTCACAGGTAAGAAGCTAGACATGCCTGCAACTGTAGGTGCTGGTAAACTTAGCTATGGCGGTTTATTTGATAATGACCTTGAAATCACAATAAAAGATACAAATGAGCTTGAAAAGGCTTGGTCAAGGTGCGCAGCTGCCATTAAGAAGGGTAAAGATTACCTTGATATGTGGGGAGATAGAAGTTCTTGGTGGGAGACTCTTAAAACAGAATGGGGTTCGTTAACTGTCACTGTAAAAGATACACAAGAAGCTATGCGAGGTCTTGGAAATATAAGACTTGGTGACTTTATATCAGATTTCCAGGAGGTTAATCAGAAATTCAATGAAGGTGGCATGACCGCTGAGGAATATGCAAAGAAGATTAGCGAATTAAAGAATGAAATGAATGATAATAAGGTTCTTAATTCAGTTATCGCAAATCTTGACAAATATATTCCAGACGAAGGTGTTAGAACAGCAGTACAGAACATTATCAATGAACTTATAAGACTTGATAATGCTTTCAATATGACATCAGCAGAACAGGTTCACCATTGGAATCAGGTTCGCATCGATGGAATGAAGGAAGGCTCTGCAAAGATTAAGGCACAGATTGATGAGAACGAGAGATACGAGATTCAGCAGTACGGTCATACCCAGGAGCAGATTAACCTCATACGAGCTAAGTATACAAGACAGAGAGAAAATCAGCTCAAAGCTTATTACAAGTCTCAATCAAGTCTAACCAAGGAACACCAGAAGAAGCTTAACGATGCTGAGGATGAGTTAATGAAACTCAGAATCGAGAACATGGAGAATGGCTATGCAAAGCAACTTGCATTGCTTAAGAAAGAGGAGAGTGATAGGCTTAAGAAGGCGAAAGAGGCTGGTATTAAGGTCGAAGAAATCCAGGTTGAGATTAAGAAACTGTATCACAGAAAACAGCTTGAACTTGACCGTCAGTGGGCATACGATACTGCTAAGGTATATGAAGACTTGTATTCAACAATTGTAGCCATCCAGAGAAATGCAATGAATACAGAGGTTGGCACTGCCACACAGAACGTAGGAAGAAAGAAGGGAGAAGATATTAATAATATCGGTTACTTCTATGCAAACTATGATAACACTGTACGTAATGCCAAGAGCATGTATGACGAAATCCTTAGGACTGAAATCGCTGCATCAAAGAAACAGGCTACAATCAGAGAGGAACAGCTCTTTAAAGAAAAGCAATTTACAGATAGAGAGGAGAATCTTCGTCATGAAAGAATGGCTGATGAAGAGGCTGTATCACTGGTGATGGAGGAACTTGCAAAGCATCAAGGTGAGATATCAGAAGAGGAGTGGCAGAAAATACATGACAATTTAAAGGATGCACTCTTCAAGATGAATGGTGAAATTGTCAGCAAGTTCAATGAAAGGACTATTGACATCAAGAAGTTCTTCGAGCTAATCGAGAAGGAGCAGGATGCTCATACAGCGAATATGAATGCCATCCAGAGGAAGTATGAGTCAGACCTTAAACAGTCTGAGGCTGATGCGACAAAGGAACAGAGAGATGCTGTTAACAAGAGATATACAAATATCATAAATGCTATATCTCGTAACGAGGAAAAAATCTCAAGGATTCGTCAGAAAGCCATTGTAAGGGATACTCAAGGATGGGGTATTGTTGACATTAAGAAAACCAACGAAAACTACAAACAGATTATCACAGGTTATAATAATACCATCAGTGAACTTGTAAAACTCAAGAAGCAGCTTAAACAGCAGCTGGATAACAAAGAGATTACTCCAGAGGATTATCTTGGACAGGTTAATAATATTGATGAAAAGATTAGAAATCTAAAAGCTAATCTTAAGGATGCTGAAACAGCAGCAAAGAATACCATTGGTGAATTCATAGCATCAATTAACCAGTATGCCCAGGCTCTTGGAAGTGGATTACAGCAGATAATGTCTTCACTATGGCATGCACAGGATGCACAGTTCGATAAGGAACAGGATGCCATTGACAAGCAGAATGATGCGCTCGATAAAGCCTTAGATAAACAACAGGAAATTGTTGAAAGACATAAGGATAAGATTGATTCAATTGAGGATGAATTATCTACTGCTAGGGGTGATAGAAGACAACATCTCATAGACCAGCTTAATGCTGAAATGACGGCACAGAGAGAAGCACAAGCCCAGGAGAAGAAAATCCAGAAGGAGAAGGAAGCATTAGAGAGAAAGCAGGAAGCTCTCGATAAGAAGAGAAAGGAAGCTCAATATAAGAGAGACCTTGCAAGCATCCTGGTATCTGGTGCAATGGCAGCTGTTAACGCATATGCAACAAAACCATTCATTCCTGTTGGTTTGGCAATGGGTACAATGGCTATAGCACTCACAGCAGCTCAGTATGGTATCGCAAAGGCAAATAAGCCATATGCTAAGGGTGGATTGCTTGAAGGCCCATCTCACGCACAGGGTGGAATCCCAGTAGGAAATACTGGCATTGAGGTCGAAGGAAAAGAATATGTGATTAGGAAGTCAAGTACAGCTCCAAACATAGAGATACTTGATTACATCAACAAATCACAGAGAAAACTTGACCTGGATGACTTTATTGAGTTCTACTCTAGCGGAAAGGTTAGGAAGACAATCACCAGCATGTCACCAAGGAGCAGGTTTGCAGAAGGTGGTACAATTCCAACATTGAATACCAATATTGATATCAATGACAGATTACTGTCAGCGTTCGAGGATTACAGCAACAGACCTGTCTATGTATCTGTACAGGATATCAACTCAAGACAGAAGGCTGTGAAGGATGTCCAGGTATTGGCAGGTTTGACAGAATAGTTCATGTTTAGAATGTAGTTTTTTGTCATATTTTATTAAAATATTTTATTTAGTTATTTTATTATTGGGTGTGGGATAGTTGTGAAACTCTCCCACATTTCATGTTTATAAAAAGGAACAAATAAAATGGCAAACACATGGAGAGAGACTGGAATTAGAGAAAGATTCCAGCTCATTAACGGTACAGTATTGATAGCATCAGCAATTGTCTTGTATTTTCTAGCATTTATACTTACAATGACGATTGGTTTTGAGATAATTTCAGCAGGAGCAACACTTCTTGCTACTGGTCTTAGCTTATTTGGCATAACATCGTTTGTAAAGAACCAGATGCTTGAGTTCGAAACGAAGATGACAAAGCGAATTAACAAAATGGAGAAGAAGAAAGATGAAGAATGATAAATTACATACCATACTACTGATAATAGCCATCGTAATGATGGTTATTTCTTTTGTGTGTGTATGTAATAGGCAACCAAAGGTGATTGAGACCAGGGACACCACCATTATTCACGATACCGTGTGGAAAGACACCACCATCATCGAGAAACAGTTAGTCCCAAAGGAAGTTATCAAAAAAAAAGTGGATACCGTCTATACAAACCTAGGCGATACACTCCACCTTGTGACTGAATCCAAGGTGTTCGACAAACGCTTTATAAGCTCGAAAGACACCTGTGACCTTCAGATATACACCACAGGCATAAAAACCTCGTTAGACAGCCTTAAATGGCGTTTAAAGACACATAATGTGAACACAACTGAGGTTGTTGAGATAATTAAGTATGAGGAGAAGAAGAAACGCTTCATTGACAGGTTTCACATTGGTTTCCAAGTTGGTTATGGTCTAGGTTTGAAGAACAGGGATTTTGAGCCATACGTTGGTTTTGGTGGTTCAATGGATTTATAAGGTGGTATGGATGAGTGATGGAGTCACTGCTCTGCAAAAGCAGCTACGTTGGTTTGAACCCAACTACCACCTCATTTTTTATTTTATTTCATGTTTATTTAAAGATTTTTCATATGGGAAAGAAAATCAAGAAATACAAAGTCGGAACAGATAGTGAAACATATGCAATTTCAATGGTTGAACAGCCAGCTATTGAGGTAGATTATGTGGCTCTAGCAAAGCAGGAAGAGGTTGAGGTAAAGCTTTCTTCAGACGAGCGTCATATCTGCTATGGCCCAGCTCTGATTCCAAACAAAGACATATATCGTAACAACGGAGAACAGGAATTTTATGTAAGCTTCACTGAGGAGAGCATCGTTAAGATGTCACAGGATTTCATGAAGGAATATCGCCAGAAGGAGGTTACACTTGACCACGAGTCTGAGGCTGATGAGGTTTATATCGTTGAAAGTTGGCTTGTCGAAGACCCATACAAGGATAAGGCTAATGCACTTGGTTTCAATGTGCCAAAAAATACCTGGATGATTGGTATGAAGGTAAACAACATTGAGGTATGGGATAGAGTCAAGGCTGGTGAGCTTAAGGGCTTCAGCGTTGAGAGCATGATAAGCCTTGAAGAGTTTAGTAAAATCGATAATAATATGATAGATACAAATGAGGAAATGTTTTGGGATAAGTTAAAGAACATCCTAAAGGACACCTTCTCAAAGAAGGAAGAGGAAAAGGTTGAAGAACCAGCAGAAATTGAACCTACCAACATTGACTTGGAGGCTGAACCAGCTCCTGCTCCAGAGCCAGCACCAGAGCCTGTTGTAGAAGAGCCTAAGCCAGAGCCAGCTCCTGTAGTGGAAGAGCCAAAACCAGAGCCAGAGCCACAGGTTGAACCAGAACCTGCACCAGCTCCAGAGCCACAGGACAATCATTTGGAAGAGTTGATTAATAGCTTGAAGGAAGAAATCGCAGCTCTTAAGACATCAAATGGTGAACTTAATGAGAAGTTGAAGGAGATGAGCAAACAGCCTTCAGCAGCTCCAATCAACACAAACGCAAAACCAAATGCTAGTAGCACATACAGCGCATGGAGGGAACAAATGCGTAGTTATTTGGGATAAAAAATTGACATTCATGTTTAAAACAAAGGAAAATAATAATTTAAAAAATTAATACATATTAATATGGCTAATTTCATAGACTTAACAGGACTTACATACTGTGGCAAAGAAGCACAGGAGATTTTCAGTAAGGACATTTACGACATCGACCTTCGTCAGTATGGAATTACTTTCATGGACGGTGTAAAGGGTAAGATGAAGATTTATACTGGTGAGATTGGTGACGCATGGCAGCTTTATACCTGTCCATTCACCCCTGCTGGTTCAGCTTCTCTTGCTGAGGCTTACATTGAGCCAGCTGCAATTAAGGTTAACCAGGAGAATTGCTATGACACATTCTGGAACACATTCTTGGTAGACCAGACTGAAATTTCTTTACGTGGTGGTATCCCACAGACTTTCGGTGACTGGTACTTCGCTAAGTTGAGAGCTAAGATGGCTAAGGAATACCAGGAAATCTTCTGGGGTGGTGACACTGCAAGAACAGCTACAACTAAGGTTTATCTTAAGGCTGCTGACGGTGTTGAGAAACAACTTCATGGTAACACTGGCGTAACTAAGGTTAACGGTGCTTCATTCACTGTTGATAACGCAATCGCACAGGTTGAGGCTATTGTAATGAAGGGTATCGAGGTTGCTGGTAATGCTGAGGTTGATACTGAGGGTTACAAGCTCTTCATGAACCACCAGGATTTGAGAGTGCTTGAGGTTGCTCTTGGTAAGGTATGTTGCCCTAACTCTGTTAACCAGGTATTTGCTAACTGGGGACGTGAGAATGGTAGAATCTTCGTAATGGGTTATGAAATCGTTCCTTCAATGATTTCTAAGGGTAAGATGATTTTCGGCCCTGCTCGTAACCTTGTACTTGGATACGACACCTTCGATTCTCACATTGAGTATAAGCTCATTGACTTGAGAAACAGTACTGGTGATAACATGTTCAGAGTTCTTGCTATCTCTAACATCGCAGTTGGTATCATAATGCCAGAGTTGTTCGTATTGAGTGAGTAATAAAAGGCTCATTTGTCTTACATTAATATATAATCCGATGTTGGGATGGAGTATTACCTTCCATGTGCTCCATCCCTTATTAACAGAGAAAATAAATTTCAAATAAATTCATAATATATTATGGCTTTAACATGTAAATTAAATCAGAATATTACCAGAACTAACAACTGTGGTTATAACCTCGCTGAGATTAACAAGATTTATCTTGCAAACTTGGAGGATGTTGCTGAGAGCGCAATCACTGTATCAGCTGCAACCGAGGGTTCAAATTGTGAGGGTGTAACTGCTATTGATAGCAAAATTACCTGGTATTTGATTGAACCAGCTAAGGGTTCAGCTTCATTTACAGATGAACTTGTAGTTGAGGATAATGGTAACAGATATCGTACACATACCTTGACATTTAATACTATCGGTGCTTACACTGACTGTGCTCACCTTGCACTTGATGACCTTTCACTTGGTAAGTATGTCGCAATTATTGACACTCCAAACGGTAAGGTTATGCTTGGTAGAAAAGTAGGTCTTGAGGCTTCTACAGCTACTCTTTCAGCAGGTGGTGACACCAACGGTATGCAGATTGTTCTTGCAGGTAACATTGCAGAGAGTGCTCTTCCTGTAGGTGCAAACGTTACATTCACTGTAAACGAATAAACAAAAATTGTTTTTTCATAACTTAACAAAATTAAGGGGTTGAGATTTTATCTCAGCCTCTTTTTTCATGTTTAAATCAAATGATTTAAAATAAGATGGCAATATCTAACAGCTATTATTTATACGAGAAATACGAGAGGAGGGGCGCACAGCCTTGGATTCCTGTCTACCCTAATACCTGGAGCATTAACGGTGATGGGACGATGCCTCTCGTGCTTAAGCAACAGGGTGACCCAGAGTGCGCTGAAGTAATGTATCGTTGGCTTCAGACTGAAGATATGGTTTGTGTAGAAGTATTAACGAGGCAAACCAGTGGAACGCCATATTGTGTTAACTATGACAAATATGTTGATGTAACAACTGAGGAATCAATTGATAGCGGAGAAACGTGGAACTTTGCTAGTTCAAGTTCGACATTGGTTGAACATAACTCGCAGGACTGTGGATATGTGCCACAGTTTGATGGAAGATATATTGCATATTTCGCTAATCAAAGATATGAGGAATATTGTTCTGGAACTAGCGGTACAACCATTGGTGCATACACTTTTAATGATACCGCATGGGGGCCAGGAAATTTCTCTAGCATTCAAATAGGAACATGTGTTACTCTTATTGACGATTTGGCTTTCTCTTTGTGGAAAAAAAATACAATGGAGGAACTTAATACATTGATTATTCCAGATGGAATCAGATTTACTGGTTATACTTTTGCTGGTTTTGATGACCTTGTAAAAATAAAACTACCATATGACTCTGATTATTTAGGTTCGTTTTCTGGTTGTACAAGCCTTACTGGTATAACCATCCCTTCTGCTGTGACAAGCATTAGTGACAATACTTTTGATGGTTGTTCTAGTCTTGGAAGTATAATAATTCCAAA
>Ga0326513_10002307_pt1 | contig 14123 bp, 11 predicted proteins | sample 2_2465_0518_D_FD_203654 | JGI IMG/M metagenome (GOLD analysis project Ga0326513, IMG submission 203654) | Bovine rumen microbial communities from UC Davis, California, United States - 2_2465_0518 | ecosystem: Host-associated > Mammals > Digestive system > Stomach > Rumen | place: USA...
TTATAATATTCTTTACTAGATAAGTTTCTTAAATCAGCTAATACAGACATATTTTAATTCCTTAAAAATTCGGACACTATCGGTCCTCATGGGTTAAGAGGGCTTACGCCCAAGGGTAAGCAGAAGACGAACATAATTCACGCTGGATGCACTGTTATAGAGCGCATTACCGCGACGACCGAGGGAAAGACAGAAATTCGCCGAAGTAGCAATATCTTTAAGCCAATAATAAATTCCTTGAGGATATGCTACTGACTTATCATTTTTAAATGCTGGAAGTTGATGCTGAGCATTTCCAGTATCATATCCACTACTTGACCATACTATACTGCCATTACTCTCGATTTCGCTTAATAATCTCGCATAAACATCTGCCCATGTCCCATTATTAGCGCATCCCGAATTAGCACCAAGTCTGTTATATCCACTTGCATTCATAGAGTTCGTCAGTAACTCTGTTGTTGGAACAAGCAGACTTCCTAACTGGTCATATAACTGTTTAGCAAGTGTACCACTTGTGGAAATGCCACCTATAATGGTTGTGTGCATTTTAGAACCAAGGTAACCACCAGCAGTAGTGTTTGTATCATTCATTTTAGACATTCCAAAATGAGTTCCTGTTACCATACGAAGATGATTAAAGAAGTTTGTATTATCAGTTCTTTTATTAAGCTGATAGTTATTTAAACCATTAAATTCTCCAATATGTATTCGTTTAGTTCCTGTTGTAGAACCCCCGCCACTTGATGGAGCTGTGATGTCACTATCAAGGTCTATATAATCCCAGAGATATAAGTCTTCAAAAGGTTTAAATCCATTCGCACCATCTATTCTGTCAGCAAGGCTACCATCTTTCCAATATTTAGTGATATCCTCTCCACGATTACCTCCGGCATTTTTGTACGCAGCATAATTGGTAATATTAGGTGGAATAATAATTTCAATATTTTTAAAATTATCTTCAACCGAATGCGATGTGTCATATAATATACTATCAGAATATAATGCCTGATTAGATATTATGATATAACTAAGTGTATCAGTATCTAACATCATAGTAACAACAGTATTAGCTTTAATAATTATATCTGACTTTGTTTGACTATTTATAACAATATTACCTTTTTGTTTACCGTTGACCATTAATGTAGGACGATATTCAGAACTAGAATCTGTAAATTCTGGGACATCTTCAGTAAAAAGTATTGATACTATACCATATTTTATAGCATTATAATTTGAAACTGAAGCTGTAAAGTTGTAACCGCCATTATTTATAGCCGTACCATACCCCTGACCTTTTTGAGGCTCATTAATCCTATTAATAGTTATTAAATTATACTTTGAACCATCATATACAAATTCACATACATCATTAGTATAAATAGATGAAGACCCTAATAAAGATCCATCATAATAAATATCTTTAGCACCTGTATTATTAATATTTAATTTTCTTCCCAATTCAAAATCTCTATTAAATTTAAGTACAATTATATTATCTTCTTTTAATACAAAATCTTCTATAGTAGCTGTTATATTAGATCCTGAAGTATTTGTTTCACCATAAAATATTCTATTAGCTGTCTTATCAATAGCATCCTGTGCATTAGTAGCATCTACACCACTTTCAGAGTTATCATATATAACATTTTTTGCTGTTATTCCACTGCTAGGACCGCCACTAATAATATAATGATTTCCTTCTCTTTCTTCATCTGTAAGAGCTTGATAAGCTTCCCATGTTATAGGAGTAGGTTTATTATCTTTTTTGTTATTAATACCAGTCATTAATGCTTCAGCATTTTCATAATTAACAAAATTAGCCATTTTGAATTTTTCCTCCTCTTAAAAATGAATAAATAGGGGTTAATGATATTGGAAACCTTGCACTAACCCCTAAAGATTCATCTATTTAGATTAGTCGAGGAGTCCAAGCAAAGTATTAACCTGAGTTGTAGTAAGCTCATCAGGCTCTGCAGCATCAATAAGAGACTCAAGAGTTACAGCATCAACCTCAGTAGAACTCCAAGGATCACCAGCAGTATGAGCAGCCTTGAACTTGTATACATCATTCTCGTATACAACTACATCACCGATTGCATATGCATTAGCTGCTGCGAATACATCAGCAAAGTTAGATGCAAGAGCGGTATCTGCAGCTGCCCTAGCAGAAGCTTCAGCAGTATCAGCATTAGCTCTAGCGGTTGCTTCTGCAGCAATAAGCTCGTCTACAGTAACTTCAGTAACATCGGAGTCAGACCAAGCACCGATTGCATGATCGGCAGTAAACTTATAAAGCTTAGCACCATGAACAACTACATCTCCAATACTGTAAGCCTGAGTTGCATCGAATGCATCAGCAAAGTTAGCAATGATATCAGCAATATTAGCTACTGCTCCATCGATTCTAACATTTACAGCATCTATAAGATCGTCAACAGTAGTGGCTGCTACGTCAGCACTTGACCAAGCTCCAGCTGCATGATCAGCAGTAAACTTATACAGAGCACCCTCGTATACAACCAGATCGCCAGTAGTATAAGCTGCAGTAGCATCGAATTCAGCAGCGATCATGTCTGATACATCCTGAATAGCATCATAGATAGCTGCTACATCTACGAAGTTACCAATTACATCAAAGAGAAGCTCAGGATTCTCGGGATCATCTGATACATTTGCGATTGATACATTAGTACCAGCAGGATAAACCTTACCAGCTCCTTCGATGAATCTAGCATCAGTTGTAAACTCTTCATTAATATTGTAAACGAATCCAACCATAGACTCAGTTACAGTTGAAGGAAGATTTGCAAACTCGATGCTTCCCTTAAAAATGTAAGCTCCAGAAAGAGTTGAGAACTTATTAGCAATAGCCTGCATAAGTTCAGTTGCGTTTGAATAAGATACGAAATTTGTTGCCATTTTTTTAATCTCCTTTGTTTTTAATTATTTATTATTGTCAACAGCACATCCATTTGATTTTGAGAAAGAGGTGCAACATCACTAGTCTGAATATCTCTCCAACTATATGTATCATTTTCATATACACATTGATAGAAAAACCCTACTTTATAGTCAGGAAGATCAGCACCAATATATTGTACAACTCTACCCAAATATCTTTGGCTAGCTGTTGGCATAATTCTATATTGTGACAATTTTTCTTGTTCAATCCATTGTGTACCATCCCATAACCAGAAATTCTCATCTTCTATTGAGTAGTACATTTTTCTATCTGCTGATGTAAATACAGGAGGCAGCATAGAACTATTTTGAACAATATCATAGTTTCCATCTGGTGAACCAATTTCATTCCATTTAGTATTATCAAATTCGATATCTGAATTTTCTGCAATGCATCTGTAAAAACAAGATTCATAAATAGCTAAATCGCCATACTTATAAGTATTTCCAGATTCCCATACATAAATTGGAGTACCATCGTTTACTATCATTTCTGATTCACGAGTATCGCCAGAAGAATTAATCCATTCGAATGTGACTACATTACGTCCATTTTGATGAATTATTTGTTTAATAGTACATGGTGCTCCTTTTAAACCTCCGAATTGTATAGCAGTCTCGTCAGTATACTTTTTAGCTAGTGCATATGATTGAGTGCCATTCATCTAATAATACCTCCTTACTGCCAACGCCAGGTTCCATCAGATTTAAGAAATGCAGCATCTCCATCAGCAGTTAATGCCATACACCCTTGAGTTAATTTAACTTTTTGAGGATCATAACCAACTATTTCCATATCTGTTTCGCCTGTATCCATATCAACGGAAGTTATTTCAGATTTAGTATCGGCAAAGAGATTTACTTTCTGAACATTACCAAAGCTAGTCTCTATACTATCAATTCTAACCATTTTGAATTTTTCCTCCTTATTTTAATTTTTACTCAACAGGTTTATTAGGTAATTCTAATAATGTTTTCTTCTTTATCTCAAGAACTTCATTATCTCCTACTAATTGATGGTATGCTTTATATTGATTTAGCCAATCATCTAAATAAATCTGTTCTATATAACCTTGTTCCATATAAGTATCAAATTGCTTTAACATTTGAGATCTCATCTGGGCTTTTTGAGCCTTTTGTAAAATGTCTATACTATTAATGGTCTTCTTAAATGCCTTAAATAATGCTACTACCATAGCAAAAATACTCGGAACTCCTAAAATTGCTAACAAATCAATCACCTTTCTTATTACTTCATTGTGCATAGTTTTTAATCCTTTCTTTTATATATTCATGTGATGACATAGTTATGGATTCGAACCATTAATTGACTTGGCAGGAATTTTTAATCCATATGGTAACATCTATTTAGCTCGGTTATCAGCCTAACGCCAATTAGTAACCATCTTTACAACTATGCCTTTATAAATATTTAAAAAGTGAGTATCTCAAAAATTTTTATCAAAAGGATAAGTGTTTTATTAATATATTTTTTACAGGAGAATCATAAATATCATGAGAGGGCAAGATACTCACTTATTTAAAAACTTATTTAATTCTTATTTTCTGACCTATATAAATTTTATTAGGATTTACTATGCCATTTAAAGTTGCTAACTTGAGATAATTTGTACCGTACTTCTTTGCAATACCACTGAGGGTCTCATTCTTCTGAACAGTATGATAAACTTTCTCATTTGTTGCTGCAGGGTTTGATTCCTGCTGAGTACTTACTGGTATAAGAATTTCCTGTCCAACATAAATCTTATTAGGATCTTTTATTGAAGGATTAACTTCCATAATCTCTTCTTTAGTTGTATTATACTTCTTAGCTATTGCGTTAAGAGTATCACCTTTCTTAACTTTATAAGTAGTATAAGCAACTGTATTATTATCAGGTTCAGGAACTTCTGCTGAAGGAATACTATTATCTTCATACTCAACCCAAGGAAGAAGTCCCCAATCAGTCCAAGAATAGCACTGTTTTCCACCTTTATACTGAAGTCTTCTACCCTTCTCATCAACATAAGAATAGATTACTCCATTACTTCCCCAACCTTTAGTACACTCAATAACATTTACAGTTTTGCCATTAATAACTCTATCACCAACATAAATTCCACTATGAGGAGAAGTTGATAGATAAAGATATGCACCAGGCTGAATAAGCTTTGTGAAATCTTTAGACTTAATAGTACACTTCTTAAGAAGATTATATCCGTCAATATCACCAGTTACTGTGGGTTTAGTAAAGGAACCTTTAATACCAGTAGGCTTCCATCCTGCAAGAATTACTTTAATAAGATTCCAGCAATCGAATGAATAAGATCCACCATCGAAATAACCAAGATTCTTTGGATATTTGTTACAATAATAATTAGGTACTGAATATGCTGTTTCAAGCATAGTTAAAAATTCAGATTGTTTCATTTTATTGCCTCCTATTAGACATGCATTTCTTTAATTTTCTTTATCCAATCGTTAAATGTTATTGTCTCCATCATAAGACCTTCACCAAACATTCGATTCTTTATTCCCATGATAATTTGGCGTTTAACATCTTCATCAACAATTAGAAATTCATTTTCAAATTCTTCATAATACTCTCTGAACCGTTTTTCAACAGCTTCTCTATAATCTCTATGCTCTTGATTAATCCATTCATCTTTATTCATTGTGAAATATGCATCATAAATCATGCTACATATAAAGAATCGTGCATCATCTTTCTTACTTCTATCTCTAAGTTCTTTAACAAGTGCTGTATTAGAATCGAGCATATTATTATAAGTTTTAAGAATATAATCTGGATCATGACGACATACTGACTCATCTCTCCATTTCCAAAGATAGAAAGGAGTTGGACAATATTTTGTGTTTTCAGGTCCTGCTAATCTTTGACAAAGGCAATTGAAATAACTGTCTTCATGAATTGTTAAATCTGGGTTCCAACGAATATTATTATTTATAAGGAATTTTCTTCTATGAACTTTACCATGAACAAAAGTACTATCCTGCTGTCTTGTAATATATACAGGTGTATTTTTATCCATTTTAGGTCTTCCATGAAGATAATCAATTATTGGCTTCTTTGTTTGTGGGTCTATTTCTGGAAGTCTTGTCTCTTCAACAAAAGCTGATATAAGGGTGTCAAATCCTTCTCCATTAATTTCTCTAAATATAATATAGAGTCCACAAGCATTACAAAACATATCATCTATGTCACAAAACATTACATAGTCTGCATCAGAGTGATCTAAGCAAGCATTACGAGTTGCAGAGACTCCCTGATGCTCACATATGTAATATTCAATTTTAAATGGATATGGTACATCATTAATTTTATATCCATTTTGAATTTTTTCAACAGTATATGGATTAATGTCAGGTTCTCCATCTTTACAGATTATCACTCCAAGTTCATCCATTTCAATATTCTGCTGAATTTGTAATGAGTCAAGAAGAGGCTTAATAACCTCAAAAGGCTCTTTGTACTGAGGTACTAAAATTTGTAATTTCATTTTGGTGAGTGCTCCTTTCAAGAGATAGTTAAAACTTAAATTCTTGCAGTTATAATATTACCATCGGTCCAATTATTCAATGCTGCCCATTCTGGTCTTGCACAATAAGCATCATATAATGATCTTGGAACTGCTATTTGAATACTTGGGTTACTAGTTCCAAAAATATTTCTAAAGAAACTTAATGCATATGTTTTACTGAACCAATATGACGATTTAAAATTTCCATATATTGACAAAACATTACTTCCAAACAAATTAAGTGTTTTTAATTCTGAAGGAAATAATGTAGAATTTATTTCACTCATTACAGTACAATCAATGCTAGACAATGAAGGTAAAGATAATCTAGATAATGATATACAACCATTAAACATATAATTTGATATATAAGTCAATGCATCTAAATTAACTTTTTTCAAAAAAGAACATCCCCAAAAATGAAGAGATATATATTTACCATCATTTCCATAATCATATTTTGGCATATATAATGTTTCAATATATGGTGTATAACTATTAAAACTAAAAAGACCATAACCGCTACCAGAATAATTTTCCATATATAATTCTTTTAATGAACTTGGAAATCTATTATACATTATTGAATCATATTGTATATTTCCTATTTCTGTAACATTATTTAAATATAATTTTTCTAAATTATATGTTATTGTACTTATATTTGTGCCATAATATTTAAAATTAGATAAAACTGTTATACCATCAGCTCTTAAAGTTTTTAAATTCTTTAAATTAAATATACTAATAAATGATGCTTTTGGTATATTTAATTCTTCCAAATATGGAAAATAATCTGAGAATGTACTTGTAGAAGAGTTGTATGAACCGGCACTAATAAAGAAACTAAGACATTCTGGAAGATATATTTTAGATATATATTTAACTCCAGTTCCAAATCCATCATTAAAAGTTTCACATTTTGGAAGAATAAATGGCCAGGTTATACTAGAATCTAACCAATCATTTATATGTGAACTAAATTCTATAGGCCTGAGTTCCGAATCATTATAGTACCATTTATTATCTGATGAATAATAAGCAGCTCCATAACCAAAATTTAAATAACTACTAGACGAATAATTCCAATCAATATATGAAAATCCAACTTGAACAATTGTACCATACGAATATTCAGATAAATTTGGAGCACCATTATTATCGCATTGTCTCCAAGCATATCCTAAATAACGACAACGATCAAATACACTTCTTCCTACATTTTTTACTTCTGGAAATGTTATATTAGCAATATTGGAACATCTAGAAAAAGCATATGCTCCTATTTGATTACATTTTCCGAAATCGACATATTTTAAATTGTTACATCCAGCAAAGGCAGAACTATTTATAGTTAATACTTCTGGAAATTTTATAGCTCTTAAAGCTTGACAATAATTAAAAGCACGATATCCTATTTTACTACATTTAGATAAATAAAATACTGTCTGAATATTTGATATTGATAGTAATGAATTATAACTATTTGTTGTATAAGTTCCCATTAATCTATGACATCCATCAAAAGCAAAATTGTCTATATATTCACAATTTGTAATATTTATATAAGATAATGTATATAAATCACAAAACAATGATGATGCTATGAATGATATTTTTGGCAAGGTTATATATTTTAAACCACCATAATAACCATATCCAAAAATACTATGACCACTCATATATGATATATTATTGCCTATAAATTCATCATTTGGAAATCGACAATAGTCAAAAATATGATAACCACTTATATATTTCAATTTTGGTATATTGATATTTAATGTTGTAGTTCCATGATAATTTTGATATAAATAAAAAATAGTCGACCCTGTTAAATATTCCAATTCTGGTAAATTTATTTCTGTAACATCAGACATTCCAGAAGAATATTTATAAAATAAAAATGAGCAATTATCTATTATTTTTAAATTTGGAAAATCAATTTTATTAAAATTTCTGCCATATAATAAACCGCTTGTATCTTTTATTTTTTTTAATTTTGGTGCATAAAAACTAAAATTTACATAACTATATGCATCAGTGTCAAATAAATATGATACAGATTCTATAACTTCCAATTCAGGCATACTTACTATCTCTAATTTAGGGCAGTTATACATTAATCCAAAACCATATGACCATTTTGAACTATAACTTCTATATTTAGTAGTTAATTTATTAACTTTACCAAAATTTACATATGATAGTAAAGGACAATGTCCTATAATCTCTAAATAACTTGGATGGGTATGGTAATTATTATCATATAAATCTATATATTTTAAATTCGGAAAATCAATTTTAGTTAAATATTGAGCATTTGATATAGCAGTACAACCAATTGCTTCAACTTCTTCGGAATAAATTTCTTTTAAATTTCTACAATTATAAAATGCAGATGCACCTATTATTTTACAATTATTTATATTAATTGAACTTAAACTAGCACAATAATAAAATGCATCATGCCCTAATAATTCTAATTTTGGAATACTAATGTAAGTTAAGTAACTATTAAAATAAAATGCTGATCCTAAGACTTTTAATTTTGGAAATAAAGCTCTTTCTACATTATTAAAACTTATGTCTGAAAGTATTACTTTCAAATTTGTAAAATTTACATATTTTAAATTTGAGAAACTATAAAAACTTCTATAATTGTTTAAAGCAAATATTTTACTTGTTGTTATAGAAGTAACTGTATTTTTTATTTGCTGATTATTTGATAAATATACTGATATAGGGTCATTATAATCACTATAACCATATCCATTTTGAATTTGTTCAAAAAATGCTTCTGCCATATAATCACCTCCTATGAAATACTTTTAAATAAAGATGAATAATATGACCAATTTGGACTTGATATATATATATCATATAACGAAGGTTGAACAAATATACTAACTGATTCTTCAGTAAATGTAAAAGCATTTGAATTTTCTAATGATATTATAGATGATCCATATAAATATATAGTAGATAAGGAATAACATCCAGCAAATGCTTCTTCTTCTATAACACTAGTATTACTTAATCCAACATATCTTAATAATGAACAATTTTTATAATATGACGAACTTATTAAATTCATATTATAAGTATTTAAATATTCTATTTTACTAAAAAAACTATTAGAAAAACTATTTGGAAATGAAGATAATAATGATAAATCTACCACTGAAGGTGCGGCTGACATAAATGCATTTTCACCAATAGATATACATTTTGGCAATTGAACAACTTTTATAGAACTGCAAAATAAATATGCAGACGATCCTATAACTTCTAAATTCGAAAATGTTATATATTCTACATTTGTGCTCATAAATGTATATTCACCAATAAATCTACATTTTGGTAACATTACAGCTTGAGATAATGTACTGCATCCTATAAAATTATTTCCTTCTATCATTTCACATTCTGGTAATACTAATACACTAATATTACTATAGCTTTTATTATAATATCCGAATGTATTATTTGGAATAGTTTTTAAATTATTAAACACTAAAACTCCTATATTATAGCAGCCATCAAAAGTATTATTTTCAATTTGTTCACATGCATTAAAATTAGTAATATTAGATAGTGATATACATCCAGCAAATGCATAACTACCAATGTATTTTGCATTTGTAAATATAGCATTTTGCAATTTAGATAAATTATAAAATGCATATTCTGGTATTTCTTGTAAACTTGTACAAACAATTGTTGTTAAATTACTACAATTTTCAAAAATATTACTTCCTATACTAATGCAATTACTAAATGTTGCATTTAGTAAATTTGTACAATTAGCAAAAGCTCTATCACCAACATAAGACACATTAGTCGATATATTTGGTATTTTTGTGCATCCTATAAAAGCTTCATCATCTATATAAAGTAATCCAAAATCACTTGTAATTGTTATTGATACATTTTGTAAATTTATACAGTCAGCAAATGCTTGTTTTCCAATATATTTTGCATATGGAAGCGATAAATGTACAATTCCATAGCATTTTTTAAATGCTTCATTACCAATAGATCTATTTATAGTTGATGATAAAACACATGCTGTCACATCAGTTAATGCAGAACATTCTTCAAATGCATTATCATTTATATAGTCACAGTATGGTAATCCTGTTATACTTCGTAAATTATAGCAACTTGCAAAAGCTTTAACGCCAACGTAATAACATGAACCTGTATTAACAACATTTAATCTAGAACAATTATAAAATGCATATGGCCCAATATAATTTAATGATGGAGTATCAACATAGTTCAAATATGATGCATTATAAAATGCTGCTAAAGCTATAATACTGCAGACACTTAAATGAATACCTTTAATACATGTAAAAGCAAAAAAATATTCTGATATATTATATACTGTTGAATTAGTTAATTCATATTGTCCATAATAATTAACCTCCATATATCTATTTGTAGCATCTAAATACCTAGCAAATCTATTATCATTAAATGCATCTTCAAAATCACCATCCGTTGTTTTAAATTCATTATTATAAAGAATAGCCTCTGCCATTTATTTACCTCCTCATAATAAGTTTTAAATTAACTGTTGGTGTTTGACTAGCATACACTACAACATTATTAGATGTACATATTATTTTTGTTATGTACGATCTTGATATATTTTCATTATATGTTTCCGGAGTATTAACCCCCCATACTTGTGCTATTGGATGATCATCATCCTCAAAAAAATCAGTATCAATAGTATATGTATTATTATTCCAATTGGTTGCATATAATATAAAATCTATACTTTTTCCTAATGCTAGTACTCTTTTGTCTAATTCATATAAAGCACTATCACCTTTATTAAGATTAATATCATCAATTGGCGATTTATGAGAAGGTAATTTTTCCCAATTTATTCGTTCATTGTATAAAGGTTCCCAATTAGGCATATTTACCTCCTTCAAAAAATTATTCTGTTTCACTAGTTTCAGATTTTTTTGTTTGTATTAATATTTCTTCATCTTTAACGATTTGATCAGCTTTTAATGTTACTTTATTTAATAGACCTTCTAATATAATTCTTTTTATTTCAATAGGAAGTTTAGATTCATTAAGATTAATTGTTAAAGCATTTTGTAAAATTCTTGTTTCATAATTTAAAAAATTATCCATTTTGAATTTTTATACCTCTTCTTCTACTTCAGCCATTAAAATAGCTCCTGTTTTAATCATTTTAGCTCCAATTAATACTTGAGGATTCGAAGGAGCATTAATACTAACAATGCATCCACCATATGGTGTTGTTGTTTCAGATGCACCTATTAAATCATCTGGTGTAAGAACTTTTATAGTTTGAGGATCACCATTTGGTCCTACATAAGTTATAGATGTTCCTAAATTATTGATTACTGATGTTTTAAAAATAGCTGCTGATTGCATATACTGAAATGCACCTTGAGGGTATCCTTGTATTATATGTTCAAGCTTTCTCCAATTAACTTCATGGGTTTCTCCATCAACAGTAACTCTTCCGAATCCTATTCTTGAACAATTTATAGTACCGGTTGTAATATGGCCACCATTAATAACGGTTCTACTGTTTGGATCTGACAAATCTGTAAATGTAACACCATTCGTTGTTAAAAAATTAACATCATCTGCCATTACATCTATGGTTTGAGCCTGAATATTGACTGTATCAGATACTATTTTTAAATCTCTTGACAATAATGATATTGTTTCAGCATGTATAGCAACTTCATTTTTTGTCATTATTATTTCAGTTTGAATTCCAGAAGTTTGTGCATCTAAATCAACAACTCGTAATTCTATACGATCAGATGTTTGTTTTATTTCTGAATATTCTCTTTCAGTTTTCTGAACTAATAAATCTATTTCATCTTTTGTTTGAGTTATTCTTGAAAATTGTTTACTGTCTCCTATTTGACGGCTAAACATTTCAGCAGATATAACTTCATTTAGACTTACTATACTTCCTGAAGATAGATTTTCAACTTTACAAGTTATTTTACTTTTTAATAAGCCTGTTCCTGTTATTTCATGATCCATTACAACTGATAATATCTTTTTATAACCAGATGGATATAAATCATCAGATGGATATAAATCATCAGATGGATATAATGTATCTTCAGATGGAACATAATAGTATATAGATTCACCACACATTAGCCAAGGCATAGAACTAATTTCTATATCACTATCCATCATAGTTAATTCATGAATATTATCATATAGGTTCTTTGCGACATTTATAGCATCTGATTGAACAAAACTGTTCATTAAAAAGTTATTATCCATAATAAAAGGTTTTGCATCATCACCTTCTACTAAAGATGAATCTTCTGGATAATAAGCTAATGCGCTTCCTTTTTTACCATTTTTAACATCACCATAATCAGTATGAATTTGATCATTGCTATATTCTTCAGAAGTTTTATCAAATATTACAACACCTGTTATTTTAGGCATTTCATTATCGGAATGCTTTATATCTATCTGATAATCTTCTAAAATTTCAAATGGATCACTAGTATTTAATTTTATATACTCAAATTTACCATTGCCATTTACTTGTCCAAATATACCATTAAATTGACAAAATGCTTGTAAAACCGTTGCAGCAGTAATTTGAGTTTCTCTTACTTTATCAATTGTTTCAGCAGGAATTTTTATAGTTGCTTGAATACCTGTTCCCAATGTAGTACAATCACCCAAATATTTTCTAAAATGTGTGTCTTTTACTTCTACACCATTATAAGTATATGTAAATAAAGTTCCTGTTCCTCCAGTATTTATCCCTAGATCTATTATTTGTTTTCTAGCAACTATATTAGTTACATCCCAACCTTGTATTATTCCATTTGGGATTTCATATATAATATATTGAGTCCCTATGTGAGAGCCTGGATCAATTTCAGACTTAGGAATTCTTTTATAATAGGTAACTCTTGGAATTGCATTCCAATATGCATATGTTGTTTCACTTAAAAAGTAATCTTTTGTATCATCGTTATATTCATACCATCCATTGGCTTTAGGATTATCACCGTCTTCATATTTAGGTATTATTTCATATACAAAATCTACAACTTTTTTAAAAGGACCTCCAACTAATTCACCACTAACATATTCATCATATTCAACTGGAGAAACATTTAAAGTTTTTGGTATCCATATATTGTCGTTTATTAAATTAGCATCTTGAACTTGGTCCCATCCTTCATTTCTTTTTTCAATTCTTGTTCCATTTGGTGACCATTCTGTTCCACTATTAGCTATATAATTCCAGAAAGAATTTCTTAAATCATAAATTGAATGCTTTAAAGTATCAGACCCTTCAAAATCTCCATCACCATATTGCCATACATACCAATCAGTAACATCATAGTTATCTAGTAATCGGTACATAAAATCATGACATGTTATAGTTCTTACAAGATCTCTACTTTTATCTCTTTTAATTTCATCAACATAACCAGTAAATACTTTAATATGCCACTCAGTATCACCTTCAATAGTAATTAAAGTCACATTTATTTCCTGGTCAATCAAATATAGGAAATCATTAGCCACTTTAAATTCGAGAGTACTTGATATGCATCC
>Ga0326513_10002308_pt1 | contig 14121 bp, 9 predicted proteins | sample 2_2465_0518_D_FD_203654 | JGI IMG/M metagenome (GOLD analysis project Ga0326513, IMG submission 203654) | Bovine rumen microbial communities from UC Davis, California, United States - 2_2465_0518 | ecosystem: Host-associated > Mammals > Digestive system > Stomach > Rumen | place: USA: California...
CTGCGAACCCCCAATTAAAGATTATCCATGCCTTAGTGATTCTCCACTCACCAATAGAAAACCCTTGAATGAAATCTTTGTCAACAATGGATATGTCATATCTGCCATTGCCGTTTGATTCCACAGCAAGCATCACATTGCAGATGTAATCATATGCAGCTTGATTAGCGTTTATTTCCAGTGTATCAATCTTCATAGATACGCCATTACATTTAATTCCCAATATACAATCAGCCATAATATTTCTCTTTTATGTTAATGGTCGCAAGACCTGCCTGCCTTGCGACCAGGAAACTATTATTCATCTAGGCAGCGATGTTATTATCTTCCATATAATCCTTATGCTTCTCTATCTTGTCAAGATACGACTGTATCTCTTCTATAAAGGATTGCGCTTGATCACGCTTCGCACACAGATCGTAATATACTTTATGCTCAGCATCGTATTCTGCCTTGAAAGCTGCATACTCAGGATGCTCTTTGGCAAAACGCTTGTCACGCTCATCACTAATCGTACTCCAGGTCTTTCCTTCAAATTCTTTCTCTTCTGCTATGACATCACGCATTTCGTCACGCATTTTATTATACTCGCTGTTTTGGGAACTAAGTTCATCCCATTTTGGCTGTTCTTTCTCGATGCTAGCCAAGATAGTTTCTAAATACTTTTTCTTGCTTGAAATTGCTTTTTCGAGTTCTGCGACGACTGCAAAATTACAGTTCATTATACGCTTAATGTAGAAACCGACTTTATCTGTAATTGGTGCAAGCGTCTGGAGTTGGTCAAGGAATCCTAATGCTCCAGAGATCTTTTCACCCTTAAAGCGAACCATATCATCACCCGTGATAATGATAGTATTCGGATTAAAGAAGCTTTCTTGTGCTCTATAGCTGGTAGCCGACTGGATATTTTCCAGACCAGAAACCATCTCTTCCACCTCATTTAATATGTTCTTTTCTGCGAACGATGCCGGATCGCTAACAGCACTATTATAGATATCTGCTGTGAATGTCATTGTTTTCATCCACTCTTGATTGTCAAGATGATAGCGCCTTGTGTAGCGGATTATATCACTCGCACATGCTTTGCGATAGTGTATCCATTGTGAATAAGGGAGTATTCCTATACCTTTATAATATATCTGAAGGAAGAAGTAACTTGCACTACCATACCCAAAGTTTGTAAGATAGACCACCTTAATGTCGTCATTCAATTTGAAGGCTGGTGATGCCCAACCAACTCGACGGTGTGAATATGCCAAAACCGAAGGGTCTTTATACAGGTCATTGGATAAATCCTCCAACATTGCAGGTAGTACTCGATAGGCAATACGATTATAATATCTTTGACGTTGGTCACGAGCATAAGCTTCTTTCCCTGCTTTGTCTCCTTGTTTGTCATACTCATCTATTTCTTTTCGATAATCAGCATAAGAAATAGGCTGCAAACAGGAGATCCATTGATAAGAGTCCGACAGACAAGAGCAGAAATCAAAGTCCAACAAAAGTCTTCTCAATGCGGTTCCTTTCACATAGTCTTGCATGTCTAATACAGAACGGTTGTCATTATCCGCCATCCGTTTCAGTTCATTAAGTTGATCCTGATACTTGAACTTCAGTTCTACGAAATCAACTTTCACTCTGTCTTCATTCTCTACTTTGCGAAGAACGCACATGTGCGTGTCATTCACTTTAACATTGTACATATTCATAATAGTTTCCTTTAAAAGTTTACTTGTTTACTCATTAATACCATAATTTGTCAAAAGGTAAACATTTCAAGAATTATTTTTCTTCTTTTCTTGCCCCTGACAATGATTAATACCATAATTATTGGAAAAGTAAACAAACACAGAATAAATAATCCAGTTGTTTACTTATAGGCTCTTGGGGGTATTAATAAGTGTCAAACAATTAAAAATGAAGAATTATGAAAACTGTATCAATGTCAACAAACAAGAGAAGAAAGACCTTTGGTCAGCAAGAGCGTTATGAACATGTCACGAAAGCCATCTTCAATGAAAGGCTAAAATGCAAAGAAGATACTTGGCTTCGTAACATCGACATCACAACAGAGGAATCTTGGCTGGTCAAAAAGGTGAGGCGTATCATCGAAAAGCGTATGTGCCAGACTTACCACAAACAGCACAAAGAAATATTTCATGATCATGGAAACCAGAGCCGCCATAACATGAAGCGAGCAGTTTCTTATGAGCTATATATCATAGGTCAGGTAGAGAATGTTGAAAAACAAAGCAGAGGAAACTCTACCCATTGGAAGCGCAAGTATGATCCTAATACGGGGAAAATCGTGTTTAAAAAGAAAGTCGGCTATCATACTATTGAGGAAGCCAAAAAGTTCGCAGTCAAGTTGGTAAAAGAAAAGCCGTGGTGCCGCAAGGCGGTCAACGTTTATAAATGCCATCATTGCAATATGTATCATATAGGACATGAAAGCGAGATGACTATAGCTCCGATTTTGAGCGTTCAGCCGATAGCTAACGCTTGATTGCAGTTAAAAAAGGTTGCAGAAAGAATAATTCTCAAAAATTATTCATATCTTTGTGGCATAATTCGAATTATGAAGCAAATGATTCTCATACTGGCCTTGTTCTTGGCATATCCATCATTAGGTGATGCTAAGAAGAGGGCTTTTCTTGTTGGCATATCAAAATATAGAGCAAAAGGACGGACTGCATGGGGAAATATTCATGGAAAAGAAGATGTTGACTCTCTGGCTCCAGCTTTAATTAAGAAAGGATTTGCTGTCACAACGTTAGTAAATGAGCAAGCCACGTATCAGGGAATAACAAATTCTTTAAAGAGGCTTATTACAGAAACGAAAAAAGGGGATATCGTCTTTATTCATTTCTCTTGTCATGGGCAACCTGTAGAAGATGGATTACTAAAAGGTTACTCTAAAGATGAAAAAGACGGATATGACGAAGCCATTGTTCCGATTGATGCAGGCAAGGAATATTCCCCCAATGGATATAAGGGAGAGAAACACCTGATTGACGACGAGTTAAATGGCTATATCAAATCTCTACAGACAAAGATCGGCCCTAAAGGAATGCTTTACGTAACCATAGATGCATGTCATGCAGGAAGAATGTATATGGGAGGGCTTGAGTCCATGAGAGGAACAAAAGAGGCTTTAGCATCTAAGCCTATGAGGTATAATCCTCCTGAAAATCATATTAGTCATTATCCTGTTGAAAAAGGAAACAATCTATCTCCCGTATTGTTCATTGAGGCATGTAGGTCTTATCAGCGTAACTCAGAAATACGTGTTAGAGGAAAAGAATATGGTTCTTTATCCTACCATATATGGCAGACGATAGAATCTATGCCAAGATTCGAACGAAACGCCTTAGAATTCAAGAAGAAGGTAGATAGTTCTACAAAGCAGAAAGGCCCATGGCCCAAAGATCAGGATATAGTATTTGAATCAAACTTTTAATATATGGAGATCAAAGATTGCAAAAAGTTCCAGCAATTCATAAAAGACAGCAAAAAACCTTTTTTCAAAAGGCTCAAATATGAATTTGAGGAAAAAAAAGATTTTGTTTTATCAATAGCCGATATTAACACTGTAATGGAGGTTAAAAAGGACAAAGAGGGGGAAAATGGAAAAGACAAAAAGAAGAAAGGTCTATATCCAAGCCTTCAATCGGCCTTCAAACTATCAGCTGATGACTTCGAGGATATTTTTCAGGAATCGGTTATAGCCTTATACAAAAATATTGGAACTCCAATAACTTGTACTTTAAGTTCTTATTTCTATGTTATCTGTAGAAATCAGACTTTGAAACATATTAGAAAAGTAAGCAAGATTGAGCACTTTAATATGAGTGAATCTGCTTATGATGAACAAGAAAGAAAAGGCATATCTTCACAGCAGTTGAACACTATTCTTAGAACAATTCCGTCAGAACGAATAAACCCAGAGATTGCAGAAACGCCAGATAAAGTATTTGAATTATCTAATATGAAAGAACGGGTTCATAAAGCTCTTGACGAAATGGCCACAAAATGCAAACAGCTCCTTACAAAATTTTATATAGAAGGTTTTTCTTGGACAGAGCTAGCTTTGGAATTTGATTTTAGTAATGCTGACACTGCAAAAATCTCGGGAAAAAGATGCCGTAATCGTTTTAAGGAAAAATATAAGGAACTCGAAATTTACGTAAAGGAGAAATAAATATGGCAAAGGATAATAGCGAACGAATAGACAAATTCCTTAGAGGTCTTATGACACCAGAGGAAAATGATGCTTTTATGAGCGACTTTAATAGCGATAAAGTTTTGCGTGAAGAAACTCAAATTACTGCATTGATGATAAAAGAACTTGAAGAAAGTCAAGCTCAAAAGGATGCTGAAATCATAGAAGAAGTGCTTGCATCCAAAAAGGCTAAAATAATAACTATTGTACGCCGGACATTGTCCATCGCTGCAATGATTATTCTGATTTTTGGAGTGACTACATTATGGAATAGGCAATCTGACACAGATGCTCTTTTCAAACAGTATTATGTTTCACCAGAAGTATCTTCTCCACGAGGTGGAGATGAAGATACTGTCAAGCAAGAGCTTACCAACTTATTTATTCAGGTGGGAACAGAAAAAGACATTACCCCCGTTATCAATAGATTGCAAACCATTCATGATAGCATTGTGGCAGATAATGAGGAGTATGATGAATACAAATATTCCCAGAACACAATTGATTGGTATCTTGCTTTGGCTTACATAAAAAACGAGAATCTTGATAAAGCAAAAGAATTGTTGAAGCCTTTAGCTGACAATGGCGACAAGGATGCTATAAAACTATTTAATGCTATTGCATCTCTTGATGAATAAGAGACCTACTGGTAGTTTGAGCCGAGAGATAATTACTACAATTTACTTGTTACACATATTGTGATAAAAATCAAAATGGGGGTGCGCCTATGATGGCCCACCCCTTAAACATCTCAGTTCTTTAAAATGCTAAGACAAATTTGAATTAGCATTAAGACAACTGTTACTATTTCGTAACTCGTCCACTTGAACTGAGACTTTGCTAATTCAAATTTCTTACAATTAAAAATCATAATAGAAATGAATTAGTGTCCTTCACTTGACTATGCAAATTTAATCTCCTTATCTAATGCCTTAAAGGCTAGGAGAACGAAGTTGTTATTATAACGGGGTATGAGTACCTTTTATTATATGAAAAACTATCATCCTTTTTATTTTTCTCAAATAAACTTCATTTTACTGTTTACCTTTTTGCCAATATGGGTATTATAAAATGTAAACAACAACAAATAGTAACAATTTAAATTCAAAGTAAAATGAAAAAGTTAGTTCTTACAATGGTCGCCTTCATGGCAATGGCAACAACAAGTTTTGCACAGTTCTCTGCTTCAGATTTGCAGGTGATAGAGAAAGTGGTTAATGATTACTGTTCTTCTTACAGTATGCCAAGCGCTACTTACAGTGTTCCAAGTACAGTGAATTACAACACGACAACGGTCAATGGCTACACCCGCAGTAATGGCACTTACGTTCAGAGTCATGTCCGCACAATGCCCAACAACACAAACTGGGACAACTTCTCCACCAAGGGAAACAGCAATCCCTTCACAGGTTCAACTGGCTATCGAGCCAGAGATTATTCAAGCGGCGCATACAATTATGGAGCTGGCCACACCATCCATACTGGTTCACGTGGAGGACAGTACTACTACAATAGTAACGGCAATAAAACCTACGTTCCAAAGAGAAACCTGTGGTAAAGGTAGATATGAAACGGAAATTGAGGGGCATCAGAAGAGATGCCCTTAATTCTTTTCTATACCATCCAACAATATAAATGCAGCCCAATACTTCGGCTCATGGTAGCACCCATTATTATATTCCCGTAAGTATTTCTGAGCAGAACGGAGAGACTGGCGTTTTGACTGTCCAGAAACAAGATTCTTATAAAATTGAGTCATCAGGAGCTGGGTGGCCTTGTCATCTACCTCCCAAAGGCTCATTAGGATGGAGTTTGTACCTGCTTTCTTGAAACCTCGCTGCAAGCCAAAGACACCTTCACCTTGTGCGATGTCACCTAAACCCGTTTGGCAGGCTGACAGTACAACCAAGTCAAGACCATGCAAGTCAACATCAGCAATCTCTTTAGCTGTTAATATACCATCCTCAACATTGTCTGGCAATTTTTCGTCTTCCAGTATATGATTGGCACCCGACATTACCAAACCCGAACGCGTCAAAGACTTGTCTTCGGCTGAGACCATATTATTGTCTATAAGCATGAACTTGTAACGAGCATTATCAGCACCTTCTTGGGTGTAATAGAATCCGTGAGTTGAGATATGCAGACATCCGATTTTCCTCCCTGACAAAGCCTTAAAAGATTCTTCTGTCCCCATAGCAGCAGAATCTATCACACATTTCCAATTTGCTTTGCTAAGTTCTTCCCCAATTATGTCAACCTCTTCTTTAGTATGTTTAAGGTATTCTTTCCCGCCTCGCAAGCCCATACCTCGCACATTGGCTCGTTCCTTAAACACCTCATCCAGCATTGCGAGACTCTTTTCTGTAACACTCTTGTCAAATCCTGCATCATAACGCAACCCACCATATAACACAGCCCGATTCTTTGTCTCTGTTTTCCCGCCAGTAACCAACTCACGTGTTGACGATAAACGGTAAATATTGTATTTCTCCATTCCTGGCAGATACTCTATACCTGTTTTATATAAAGCACCGGATGGGGAGAAATATATATTCTTGATTCCTTCAAATTCTCCTTGCAATGGTTTCCAGACCAAATCGGTCATTTCTTTGCATTGGTAATAAAGGGTGTCAGAGACCTGTCTTAATTCGTCTTCAAAAAACAATTTAGTAATTCTAGGCATTTCATACTCACGACGAATAGCAACAGCAATATATACTGGAATGTTTGGATAAAGATTGACCTTTACAAATTCTATGGCAATGTCATCCTCTTTAAGCTTGTCCTGAATGTCTCGCCAGTTAAGAAAGAATGGTTTCACAAAATCATCAACTTGCGCATTTCCTTGCACTAGATTTCTCTTCAGCCTTTCCGTATTTAATAAGATTCCTTTACTTAATAGGGATGCGTCAAACATTAATCCTGAGAAATGGGGATTTTCAGCTGCATAACACATTCTAGGTAAAGACTCACCAAATATAGAAATATATTTATTCCAAAACTCAGCCCTTTCCTTGTCCTCAAGCATGAAAAAGGATTTTGCCAAAGAATTCCGCATTATAGGCAGGGCTTCTATTATATTCGTTATTGCGCTCTCATAATCATGTAGCAAATAATAAAGTTCTGAAAGTCGATATTCGATATTGGCATAGTCCACACTTTTTTCTCCTTTCTCTTGCAAAATCAAGTTCTTCAACATCAGAAAATAGGATAACCCACTTTGCAGGTCATTTGCCAATACAGCCGAATACGAAAGGATTTCAAGGTCATCTATGTTTGATGCGTCAAGAAAAGATTTTTGAAGATAGTAAACACGTTTGTATATCTCTTGGGCACGTTCAGACAAATCAAGAGATCGATAGGCTTCTGCTTTTGTCATTAAAGAGTGAATATATTCATCAGATAGAGTATCGTTTGCGCTTTCAAAAATCTTAGCAGATTCCTCCGCAATCTGAATTGCCTCAAACTTTCTATTGGTTTCTTTGGTATGAATATAGATAGAAGCTTTATCACATAGTGCTGATGCGTAAAACTTACTGGCACCAAACATTTTTAACGTATCGCAGACTTCATTCATTGTTTGTATAGCCTCTTCATGTAGGCCATTATTGTCGTAAAGCCATGCAAGATTCTGTTTTAGCCCCCAGTAATTTACTGACATTTTATCTTTGTACAAATGTAATGCCTTAATTGTATATATTTGAGCCATAGTAAAATTATTTAGATCAGAATAGCTTGTTGCTATGGCACGATATACAATTGCCAATCTTTCAGATGGTATTTCATATGACTCCATAAGTTTAAGACTCCTCCTCAGCATCTCTATACCTTCTGGATATTGATGATTCTCTCCGTAATATTGATTTAGCATGATAACAGCCATAAGGTAGGGTTCGCCCTCAATTTCTTTAAGGTCTTCATACATCTGTACAGATTGATTTCCATACTCTATCGCTAACCGAATCTGTCGATTATGAGCATAACTAAAACCGAGAAGGCGTAATAACTCTGCAACTTCTTTATGTTTTGGGCCAAAACGGTCTCGTGCTTTATCAACAGCCCTTTTGCTTAATGTAATGGCTTCTTTATAGCATTTAGCTGTTATATACTTATTGATAGCAATATCGTATATAAGGAAACGAGTTTCTGAGTCCTCTATTTTATCGACAAACAGAAGTATTTCATTCTGTAACTCACAAACTTTATTTATGTCTCCCTCTAAAATAAATTCGTCTATCTGCTTGAATTTAAGATTAGCTGTGCTGATATAATCGGACTCTTGAGCAAGCCCCATCGTAGAACACATTGATAATAGTATAACGACAAATATCTTTCTGACCATATCCATTTATTTGTTGATTGCAAATTTACAGCATTTTTGTCGTTTTTCATCTTTTTTCTCAAAAAATCTTCATTTTGATGTTTACCTTTTCCCAAAAGCGGGTATAATAAGACGTAAACAACAACAAATTAGTAACAATTTAAAAACAAAAGTAAAATGAAAAAATTAGTTCTTACATTCGTCGCCCTCGTGGCAGTAGCAACAACATGTTTCGCACAGTTCTCTGCTTCACAATTGCAGATGATAGAGAACGTTGTCAATGATTACTATTCTTCCAACAGTGTGCCAAGCGTATCATACAGCGTTCCTTCAGTGAGCTATAGTGTACCTAGTGTTACTTACAACGTTCCCAGCACGGTAAACTACAACACGACATCAGTCAGTGGCTATAGCCGTAGCGATGGCACATACGTTCAGCCTCACGTCCGCACAATGCCCAACAGCACGAACTGGGATAACTTCTCAACCAAGGGAAACAGCAATCCCTTCACAGGTTCAACTGGCTATCGAGCCAGAGATTATTCAAGCGGCGCATACAATTATGGAGCAGGCCACACAATCCATACTGGTTCACGCGGAGGGCAGTATTATTACAATAGCAACGGACATAAGACCTACGTTCCAAAGAGGAACCTGTGGTAAAGATATAGTTCCAAGAATTGGGGGCATCAGAAAAGTTGCCCTTAATTCTTTTCTATACCGTCCAACAATATAAACGCAGCCCAATACTCAGGCTTGTCATATTGTCCTGCATTATATTCTCGCAAGTATCTTTGAGCATATTGGAGGGACTGACGTTTTGACTGGCCAGATACAAGATTCTTATAAAATTGAGTCATCAATATCTGGGTCGCTTTATCATCAACTTTCCACAAACTCATTAAAATAGAATTCGCACCAGCTTTTTTGAATCCGCGTTGAAGTCCAAGAACTCCATCATCACCTAAATCGCCTTGGGCTGTTTGACAAGCAGAAAGTACGACTAGATCTAATCCAATCAGGTCCAAAGACGCAACCTCCAATGCTGTAAGTATGCCATCGTCGTAGCCATCAGGAATAACTCCGTCTCCTTCCAATGTGTGATTTGCTCCTGCGAAAAGAAGACCAGAACGAACCAACTCTTTGTCTTCAATTTCATCAGTATCAGCATTATCCAAAGACAAAAAGTCTAAATCCTTATAATTCTCCATTTCTTTTTTTGAGATATAGAATCCATGCGTAGCAAGATGCAAAATACGCATTGGTTTTTGAGAGTAATTTTTCAAAGAGGTTTCTGTCCCTTTATTATTCTCAAAAATAGAGTCAACAGTTGCGTAGTTGTTGGACACTAATAAAGAACCAATATCGTGGATTTCCGCTTTTGAATATTCTAATCTTCCGACATTGGCTCTTAACCCTCTTCCTTTCTTTGAAAATCTGGTTGTTATACTATTATCAAAAACTTTCTTATCAAGACTCGATCCTATTTTGCTCTTATAATTCTCGTCTGCATAATAGTCTAAATAGCCATAAAGGACAGCATTGTTGGCATTCTGTTTGTTTGTATAAGTAGAATCTCTTGAAATAACAATTTCTCGTGTTGATGACAATCGATATATTTCATATTTTTCACCAATCGTATGATTATCGGTACTATTTGCATACTCGATTGGTAAATTGTACAATTCCCCCGCTGGTGAGAAATAAATAGTTTTTACATCATCCGAATTTGCTATGATAGGTTTCCAAATTGTGTTAAACAAATCTTGCTTTTTAGAAATCAGTTCACTAGCTGTACACAGTTTAATTATCTGTGGAATAGAGTTGTTACCTTTTATAATAAGAGCATAATAGACACTGTCAGAGGAAATAGCGAACTCAACTGCCATTTCTCCATGACGCAAATATTTGTTGATTTGGTCAATATCAATTTTTAGCTTTTTTATATAATCTCCATAAAGCTTTGATTTATCTATCAATTTTCTTTCTAAAATACTTATTTCTTCTCTCACAGATAAAGACATTTCCTCCTTTTCTTCTATTTTGAGGTTCTTTTCATTCGCAATATTAACCAATTCTTTTTTGAGTAGTTGAACCGACAAATATGGGTTAATCATTGTCGTATCTTGACTAGCCAAAATAGCACTTCGTAAACTTTGTTCAGTATTTAACAACAAATTCTTGCTAATCAACTGGGCATTATATGCACTCCTCAATATTATAGAATCATTTGTTTTGTAAGCAAGATCTGGGAGAAAATTTTGATACCAAGGAATCTGTTTGTTTCTCAGTTCCATTCTTTTATAAGAAGTAGCTTCTTTAAAATCCTTAATAATTTGATCCATCCAACTTCCTCTTAAATAACTTCCATTAAGAACATAGTCCGCATATTCTTTTGACTTAGAGTATTGCCCGCATTTATATGCATATAAGGATGCTGTCTTATAAAGATCAATATCATATTCGCTTCCGTAATAAATACTTTGCTCTTGATAGAATAATGCACTATCAAGTTGCTCTAGATGATAGTAAATATTAGCAATGTCCGAGAGACGTTCAGAGTAATTATACCTATCTAACATCTCATTCATATAATGCGTTTCATTGTATTGCTTAAGAAGGTCTAAACTGATTTCCTTCGCCTTTTTATAATCCCCATTTTTTAAATAGTACAGGAAAACGTATTCCATTCCTTGGTTTGACGTCCATATTGAAGGCATAATAGCTTTTGTCAATTTTGAATATTCCTTAAAGTAGATGATAGATAAGTCATATTCATTCTTATCAAAGTATTCATATGCAGTTCGTAATAAGATGTCCAAATACTCTCCACTTTTCTTGCCATATTTATTTTTTACAGAAGAAATGGAGTTTATTTCATTATGACTTTCTTCGTCCAAAAGAATAATTTCTCCGTAATTGTTTGCTTTTTCCAATGATTCAACAAATACATTTCGGGCTGTTTGTGACATTGGACGCAGATTTAGGGCACCATTCAGTTTTTCATATGGAACAATAAATGAAAACGAACCCAGTCCATAATTACCCAACTCGTAAGTACGATACTGAAAAGCCACCCCATTGGGAGTCAAGGCTATACGCCCAATTGGACAATTATCTGGTGTAAACTCAAAATCGGCTTTAACTTCATCTTCACTATATTCCGTTCGTTTTATTTGTTCTTTTATTATTAAATCGTATAACAATTGATGGATTTTTTTTCTTTTGTGTGCATTGATCAGGTCTTTTGTTCCTAACAATTCACCAGAACTTTTTGAGAAGGTTGAATAATAAGAAAAAGAAACACCATGAGCACCTCCTCCATACCATGCATTACCAGAAGTATACGTAACATAATTATCATCCTCCCATATTTTATATGCGTCACAATCTTCTTGGTAAAATCTTTCCATTATGGTATCGTTATCTACAATATCAAAAAACGAGCCATCGTCATTGACAAAATAATTATCAATTCTATTATGTGCATAATGCTGGAACATCCGTCGTGGGGAATCTATATATGTTGGCGCATAGGTGTTTACTGAGCCAGATAACAAACTAGACATCCAACATCTAACATTGTTCCCTAATCGTGTTCTTTCTTTTGGGAAGTCCATTCTTACAGAAAAACGCCAATTTAATATAGGTTCTTGATGATGCTCTATCCTATATTCGTTCATCTTTCCTAGCCGTATATCGTTAATGTCTATGATGAAATCATCTCCATAGTGGAAATAATATTTATTATCAATGCCTTTATCTATCCAGGAATTTATAGGAAGATGACAAACGTTTCCTTCTATATCAATAATAAAGCTTCTATACCCTCCACAAAGCATAGCTTTCTTCCCATGCCATTCAAAAATTAGATTTTCTTCTAAATAATTTAATTCATTATCATCAATTGGAGCAGAAATTTTATACTTATTAGAGTTGCTTGAATCGTAAATATAACGATTTCCTCCCTTCGTCAAAATAAAATGAGATTCATCAAAAATAGGCATTATTTGGTTATATTCACACGGAAGGACTTGAATGGTACCGAGGTTTGTTTTTGTTAGCAAACCGACTTTCTTGTTTGTACTTTTATATACAGTAATATTATTTAGATTATATATGTGTTGAACAAGATACTCCTCCATCTCTCTATTCAGATAAGATTCAGAAGGGAAAACATATCTCAATCTATTGTTGGCTTGCATTATACTATCTTTTGGAATCGTATAGAATACGGAATCTATTTCAAACTTAGCCATATTATTCTCAATCCCTCGAAAAAAAGAGTCTGGACTATCACAGATTCTTCCTGTGAAGTCCACAAATTTAGCATATCCTATTCTGAAAACAGGAACGCCTTCTATGTCAGTAATATACTCATCTACAGAAAAACTATTAATGTTAGGTGAAAATAGCCATTTTGTAACATCAATTATAAAATGATGGTCTAAATCTATCGTAACATAGAGAAATCTATCATTTATTTTGTTTATATTTCTATATTCCATAGGAAGTAATAGGATTGGGGTTATCGAGTCTTTCATAAAAACTAAGCCTGTCTCATAAGTTTTGGTTCTCCTTATTTTAACAGTATTGGAGTCTAATGGCTCAACTTGAATGGCTCCGTCTCTCTTCCCCTCATCCAAATAATACCGAATTAACATTTGGCCGATTTCTTGCCATTTATAACATGGACCAATAGAATCGTTTATATTATTCCATATCTTGGTAAGCATATTTGTGGCAGCCATATGGTGATTTAAGTCGAAGTGCATATATGCCTGCTGTTCCCATATTTCATTAAGATAAATATTATTCTTTCCAAATTTACCAGCCAAAATATCTTCCACTCGATTTAAGTAATCTAATGCTCTATTATAATTACCTTCTTCAGCAGAAGTAATGAAATTATTATATAATGTATCAATTCCATGAATTTCCAATCTGTTATTTGGTTTGTATTTATAATAATACGAGTATTTCTTGGCATTTTCAACATCGTTATTTTTATAATAACAAAAACCAAGCCATTCATGACTATTGTTGCTTATATTAAAATCATGCGATATGGTATTCCCATCTATCTGCTTACACATTTGAAAAGCATCAATAGCGTCATTATATTGGCCTGCTTCAGCATTATTAATTCCAATTTGATAGTATTTGTCAGATTCTCGTGTTTGTGCAATACAACAACAAATACATAAGATATGTAATACAAATCCCAATCCAAATATCTTAGTCATAAAGTACGTTTTCATTCTATTTTTGATATAAACTGCCTACAAATATATATCTTTTTTGGCGATTTTATACCTTTTCATGAAAAAAACTTCATTTTTCTGTTTACCTTTCCGGATTTTGGGGTATTATTGGATGTAAACAACAAACAAATTAGTAACAATTTAAAAACAAAACATTATGAAAAAGTTAGTTCTTACAATGGTAGCCCTCGTGGCAATGGCAACAACAAGTTTTGCACAGTTCTCTGCTTCAGATTTGCAGATGATAGAGAAAGTGGTTAACGATTACTGTTCTTCATCTTACAGTCTGCCGAGCGTATCGTACAGTGTTC
>Ga0326513_10002309_pt1 | contig 14120 bp, 13 predicted proteins | sample 2_2465_0518_D_FD_203654 | JGI IMG/M metagenome (GOLD analysis project Ga0326513, IMG submission 203654) | Bovine rumen microbial communities from UC Davis, California, United States - 2_2465_0518 | ecosystem: Host-associated > Mammals > Digestive system > Stomach > Rumen | place: USA...
CATCGGGAGAACGCACAGGGCGCGCGGAGGGGGGTGTGGTCCATGGCGAGGGCCAGTGAAAAGACGCCGGCGCAAAAAACCGAGGCGGAATATAGAAAACTCAAAAAAGCGATCGCCATCTCGGGCAGCGCCGCCGTGAAGAAAATCGGCGACGATCTGATGCACCGCGCGGCCTTCATGAAGGTCACTTTGGAGGATCTGGAGGTCAAAATCCGCGAAAACGGGTACACATCCGAGTACCAGAACGGCGAAAACCAGTGGGGCACGAAGAAGGCCCCGGAGGTGGACATCTACAACACCACCGTGAAGAACTACGCGGCCATCGTGCGCCAGATCACCGACCTGCTGCCGGACGGCGCCGGGACAAATGTCCCGGACGACGGCTTTGACGAGTTCGAGATGATCCGGAATGGCTAGTCGCATGCTCTCGGCCTATGCCCGCAGCGTGGAGGCCTACGGGAATCCAGTGCTGGACTACTGGCGCGCCATACAGGACGCCCGGATCCGGGTGCCGCGCAAGGTGCGGGAGATGGTCCGGCGGCTGGCGCGGGACATCGAGACGCCGCGCGAGCCATGGGTCTACGATACGGACCGCGCCAACCATGCGCTGTTCTTCATCGAGGGATTCTGCAAGCACACCAAGGGCAAGTGGGGCGGCAAGCCCGTCGTGCTGGAGCTGTGGCAGCGGTCGCTGATCGCGGCGGCCTTCGGGTTCATCGACGTCAACACCGGCCTGCGCCGGTTCCGAAAGGTGATGCTGGTGGTAGGCCGAAAGAACGGCAAGTCCACACTGGCCGCGGCGGTAGGGCTGTACCTGCTGATCGCCGACGGCGAGCCCGGCGCGGAGATCTACTGCGCCGCCACCAAGAAGGACCAGGCGAAGATCATCTGGCTGGAGGCCCGGCGCATGGTGCGCAAGTCCCCGGCGCTGTCCCGGCGGCTCAAGTGCCTGGTGGCGGAGATCGTCGGCCGGGAGAGGTACGACGGCTGCGTAATGAAGCCGCTCGGCGCGGACAGCGAGACGCAGGACGGCCTGAACGTCCACGGCGCGCTGATGGACGAGATCCACGCCTGGCAGGGCATCGACCTCTCCAACGTGATCGTGGATGGCATGAGCGCCCGCGAGCAGCCGATGGAGTTCATCACCACCACCGCGGGCACGGTGCGCAATGGCCTGTACGACGAGGAGTACGCCGCCGCCAGCAACATGCTGGACGGCATCGAGGGCTTTGAGGACGACACCGTGCTGGCCATGATCTACGAGCTGGACAGCGTGGACGACCTCACCGACGAGGCCAACTGGCAAAAGGCCAACCCCGGCCTGGGCACCATCAAAAATCTGGAGACCCTGCGCCGCAAGGTGCAAAAGGCCAGGGCGAACCCGCGCTACATGCCGAACCTGCTCTGCAAGGAATTCGACATGATTGCCACCGCGGACGACGCGTGGCTGTCCTTCGACGAGATCGAAAACCCGGAGACCTGCGAGCTGGAGGCGCTGCGGGGCTGCTACGCCATCGGCGGCGCGGACCTCTCCGCCACCACGGACCTGACCTGCGCCTCGCTGATCGTGCGCAGGCGCGGGGACGACAAGGTATACGTTCGCCAGCACTATTTCATCCCGGAGAAGCGGGTGGAGCAGCTGGAGGCCGACGGCAAGACCAGAGAGGCGCCCTATCGCACGTGGGAGCAGCGCGGCCTGATTACCATCTGCCCCGGCAACGTGGTGGACTACCACCAGGTGACAGAGTGGTTCCTGAAGCTGTACCGCGAGTACGAGATCCGGCCGCTCTGGGTGTGCTACGACCGTGCCTTCGCCGGCTACTGGGTGCAGGAGATGGCGGACTGGTTCGACATGGAGCGCATCCCGCAGGGCGCGTTCACCTGGTCGCAGCCCATGAAGGAGATGGGCGCGGCGCTGGCCGCGCACCGGGTGAACTACGACAACAACCCCATCACCAAGTGGTGCCTGACCAACACAAGGGCGAAGAGCCGGAACGCGGACGGCATCGAGAGCATCGAGCCGAAGAAGATCAACGAAAAGATGCGCATCGACGGCACCGTTTCCCTGCTGAACGCCTGGGTGGGGTACGTGAAACACTATGAGGATTACATGGCATACGTGGAGCAGGCGAGCTAGGAGCGTGACGCATGAGACTATTTGACAAACTGATCCCACGGCGCAGCCGCACGCGGGTGCAGGTGGTCGGCGACGGCGCGGCATGGGCGAATCCGCTGGCCTACAAGAGCGCCACCGTGCGCGAGGCCGTGGACGCCGTGGCTCGGCACGCGGGCAAGCTCAAGCCCAGGCACATGCTGGGCGACGCGCCGGTGCGTGACGATCTGGAGCGCCTGCTGGCGCTGCGCCCCAACCCGGCCATGAACAGCTACGACTTTCTGTACAAACTGGCCTCTCAGCTGCTGCTGAAAAACAACGCCTTCGCCTTCATCCACTGGCGCGGCTCGCGGCTGATCGGGCTGTATCCGGTGGACTACACCAGCGTGACCGCCGAGGAGGACGCCACCACCGGCGCGCTGATCATGCACTTCACGCTCACCTCCGGCCGGGACTTTTGGGCGGACTACGAAAGCCTCATCCACCTGCGCAGGCACTTCGCCGAGCGGCAGGTGCTGGGCGCGGACAACGCGCCGATGAACGACGCCGTGGAGCTGGTGAACGCCTCCAACGCCGGCACGCTGAACGCCATCAAGAGCGGCACCACGCTGCGGGGCATTCTGCGCGTAACCAAGAAGGCACTGGATCCGAGGGAGACCAAGAAGCGGCGCGACGAGTTCGTGCGCGACTACGCCAACCCGGAGGACGCCTCCGGCATCGCGGCGCTGGACGCGGACATGGAATATTCGCCGCTGGATCCCTCGAAGCTGTACACGGTGAAGGCCGAGGAGCGCCGCCAGATCAAGGACGAGGTGTACAGCTACTTCGGCCTGAACGAAAAGATCGTGCGCGGCAGCTACTCCGAGGACGAGTGGAACGCCTTTTACGAGTCCACGCTGGAGCCCATTGCGATCCAGCTCTCCCTGGAATTCACCGAGAAGCTGTTCACGCGGCGGGAGATCGCCGAGGGGCACCGCATCGCCGTGGAGGCCAACCGGCTGCAGTACGCCAGCGCGAACACCAAGACCAACCTGCTCAACACGATGGGCATGCTGGGCATCATCAAGATCGACGAGGGCCGCGAAATCTTCAACCTGGGGCCGGTGCCCGGCGGCGATCAGCTGATCCAGAACTGGAACCAGGGCAGCAACGCCCCGAAGGAGGTCAAAACCGATGAAGAACAAAACTAAAGAGTACCGCATGGCAACGGAGATCCGCGCGCTGCAGGAGGCCGAGGGCGGCAAGATGGTCGTCGAGGGCCGCGCGGTGGTATTCAACACCTCCACGGTGCTGTTCACCGACGAGGACGGCATTGAGTACCGCGAGATCATCGAGGCCAACGCCTTCGAGGGCTGCGAGATCAAGGACTGCTGCCTCAAGTACAACCACTCCAACAACGCGCTGATTCTGGCCAGGATGCGGGGCGGCAGCCTCACCATCGAGATCAAGCCGGACGGCGTCTATTTCCGGGCGGAGCTGTTCGACACCAGCTTCTCCCGCGACTGCTATGAATTGATCAGGCAGGGCGCGCTTCAGTGCAGCTTTGCCTTCATCGTCGCCCCGGATGGGGAGACATACGACAGGGCGACTCATACGCGCACGGTGAAGCGCATCGAGCGGATGCTGGATATTTCCGTGGTCACCGTGCCCGCGTACGACGACACCTGGGTCAAAGAAGCGCGCGCGGCCTTTGAGCTGGAGAGCGAAAAGGCACGGCTGGAGAGCGAAAAGCGTGCGAAGGAAGAGCGCCGCAGGGCGCTGATCGCGAGAACCATAACCACACAGACAGAGGAGGAATGACCATGAACAAGCGTCTTCGCGAAATCGAAGCGCGTATGCGCGAGCTGCGCGGCATGCTCACCGGTGACGGCGAGTGCAACCTGGACGAGATCGAGGCCGAGCTGAACAAGCTGGAGGAGGAGCGCTCCGCGATCCAGCGCCGCCAGAGCATGATCGACCGCATGAACGCCGGCAACGGCAACCCCATGGGCGAAATCACCGGCGAATCCGCGGGCGACAGCGGCAGCGGCGAGACCCGCATGACCGCCGCCAGCGCCGAGTACCGCGACGCCTGGGCGCGCTGGATGATGGGCGGCCAGATGACGCAGGAGCAGCGCGACGTGATGGCGCAGGTGAACCCGGAGCTGCGGGCCTACACCCACACCACCGAGAACACCGCCGTGCTGATCCCCGAGACCGTGGTGGCCGGCATCTGGAAGCGCGCCGCGGAGAACCATCCGCTTTGGGCGGCGGTCCGCAAGTTCAACGTGCGCGGCACGCTGACCATGAAGAAGCACACCGGCATCACCGCCGGCGACGCCGCCTGGTACGACGAGGCCACGCCCACCGCGGACGAGCAGAATGCCTTCGCGGAGATCAGCCTGACCGGCTGCGAGCTGGCCAAGGCCGTCACCGTCTCCTGGAAGCTGCGCGCCATGGCCGTGGCGGACTTCATTCCGTTCATCGAGCAGGAGATCGGCGAGCGCATGGGCGCGGCGCTGGGCACCGCCGTTTACAGCGGCAAGGGCAAGCCGGGCGCGAGCCAGACCTTCAAGCCGGAGCCAAAGGGCATCAAGACCGCGCTGCTGGCGCAGACCGGCACGCCGCAGGTGGTCACCTACACCGCCGCGAACGGCATGACCGACACCATCCTGCGCACGGCGATGGCCAAGGTGCACTCCAGCCTGCAGGGCGGCGTGACCGTCTACTGCAACAACACCACCGCCTGGACGGTGCTGGCTGAGATCAAGGATCTCCAGAAGCGCCCGATCTTCCTGAGCGACAACATCACCGAGGGCGCGGTCGCCCGGATGCTGGGCAAGAGCGTCGTGGTGGACGACGCCATGTCCGACGGCGAGGTGCTGTTCGCCAACGCCTTCGCGGGCTACTGGGCGAACACCAACCAGGACATGACCATGCACACCGAGGAGCACGTCAAGGCGCGCGAGACGGATTACATGGGCTATGCTATCGTGGACGGCGACGTGTACGACGAGCAGGCCTTTGCCCTGGTCATGCCTTCGGCCTGATCGTAAGGAGGCGCGGACATGCTGACCAGGAAAGAGGCGCGGCAGGCCGTTCGGCTGACCACGGAGACCTTTGACAGGGAGCTGGACGCGCTGCTGGACACCGCCGTGGCGGACCTCAAAACCGCGGGCGTGGCCGAACAGGACGACGACGCCCTGTACGATCAGGCCCTGCGGATGTATCTGAGGGGCCACTTCGAGCCCAACAGCCCGGAGGCCGAGGCCTGCCGGGCGATCTACGAGAGCATAAAGCTGTCGATGAAGCTCACCGACCGGTACAGGGAGGAGAACGCCGATGCATGACGAGATCATCCTGATCCCGACGGATGAGCGCTACGTGGGCGGCAATCTCAAGCGCAAACCCAAATACGACGAGGCCCGCGCGGTTTTCGCCCGGGCCCTGTCCGTGGGCGAGCGTGAATTCTTCGACGCCTCCCAGGCAGGCTTCGAGCTGGAGGCGAAGTTCCAGCTCTGGCAGTGGGACTATCAGGACGAGCGCCGCCTGAGCTATCAGGGCCGCGAGTACGAGGTGGTACGGCAGTACCGCAACGATAAGAACCGCATGGTGGAGCTGAGCTGCGCGCGCGTGGAGGGCCGGACGGATGGCGACGTTTAAGGTCGAGGGCCTGCAGGAGCTGGCGGACGAGATCGCCAAGCGCGGCCAGGTGTCCGGCGACGTGATGGAGCGCATGCTCAAGAGCGCCGCCGACATCGTCACCGAGGGCGTGAAGAACAGCGTCAGCAGCCACGGTCTGATCGATACCGGCGCGCTGCACAAGTCCATCAGGCCAGGCGCCGTGACCGTGTACTCCGATTCCGGCACGGTGGAGGTGTGGCCGCAGGGCAACGCGAGCCGCCACGGCCATACCGAGCGCAACGCCACGGTGGGCTTTGTACAGGAGTACGGCCGCAAGTACGGCAAAAAGTACCGTCCCGGCGTCGGCTTCATGGCCGAGGGCGTTGACAGCAGCGCGGACCGCGCCGTGGAGAGCATGATCGCCATCTGGAACGAGGCGGGAGGCTGAGAACATGAACAACGAGGAGCTGCTTCAGCAGACGCTTGCCACGGTGCTGCCCGCCGACCATCTGGCCATGAACGGCCAGCGGGACAGGGGCGCGGTTTACCGCATGAGCGGCGAGCGCCCGATCTACGAAAGCGACGTGCTGCTGATGGTCTGGGAGATCTTCCAGATTTACGTCTATCAGCTGGAATATGACCCGGAAGCCGTGCAAAGCGTCCGCGCCGCCTGCCAGGCCGCGGGCTTTGCCGTCACGATGGGCAGCCAGGTGATGGAGGGCGAATACTATCGAGATGAGCTTCGAGCGACGAAGCGAAAGGAGGACTAAATGTCCAAATCCACAGCGATCAAAGTCGGCGTAACTGATTTTTACGCCGCGGTGGCCACGCTGGGCGCTGACGGCACCACGGTGACCTACGGCATGCCGAAGGTCATCGGCGGCACGGCCCGGGTGGGCGTTTCCGTCTCCCAGGGCGAGAACAAGGTGTATGAGAGCGATCAGCTGATCCGCAACAACAAGCGCGCGGCGAGCGCCACCATCACCTACGAGAGCCGCACCGTCTCCATGGAGGATGAGATGGAGCTGCTGCACGGCCTGGCGGCGGCGGTAAGCGGCGAATACGAGGACGGCCCGGACAATCAGCCCAAGAACGTGGCCGTGGGCTGGGCGCGCCGCATGTCGGACGGCACCTACAAGTGCGTCTGGTACTACTGGTGCACCGGCAGCAAGGGCGACGAGAGCGATGAGACCGCCACGGACGCCGAATCCTCCAACACCGAGACCTACACCTTCGAGGCCATGGCCGCGCCCGACAACAACATGCTGAGGCGCCGCGCGGTGTGCGAGAACAAGACCGCCATGGCGGCGTTCTTCGCCAGCGTGCGCAAGAGCACGACCGGCACGGAGACTCCCGGCGAAGGCAACGGCTAAGAGACGACAGAGGGACCGCTTCGGCGGCCCCTCCGAACCATTTGGAGGCGAATATGATCGCAGAACTGGGCATGCAGGCGCGCAGCGCCGTGATCACGCTGCAGGACGGCAGCACCCGCCGCATGGACTTCGATCTGGGCGCGCTGGCGCAGGCCGAGGGCGTGTACGAGGATCGGTACGGCCGGGTGGTGAGCATCGACATCATCATCGGCGAGCTGGTGCAGGGCCGCGCACGGGCGCTGATGGCGCTCACCTACGGGGCCATGCTCTCGGCGGGCGAAAAGCTCACGTGGGAGCAGTTTGCCAAGAGCGTGTACACCTTTGCGAACTACGCGAGCCTCTCCAACGTGGTCTCCGACGCCGTGCTGGCCATGATGCGCTCCGGCGACGACGAGGACGAGGACAGCGGGGACGGCTCAAAAAACGCGCCTTCCCGTGGCGGCAACTGATGCGGGCTTACCGCGCCGTCACGGGAGGGCACGACCTTAGAGGATTCTGGAAGATGAGCCCGGCGGAGCTTTACGCCTGGTGCGAGGCCACGGGCATGCCGAAGCGGGACATGTTTGAGGACATGGCGCCGGGCGACGAGATCGAGGATTAACGGAGGGACATCATGGCGGATGCACGGACGATCAAAACGACGATAGAGCTGACCGGCGAGGGCAGCTACTCGCAAAAGCTGAAGGAAATCAGCAACGCGCTGAAGGGCGTCGCCAGCGAGCAGCGCGTGGTGGACGCCCAGTTCGACGCGGGCGACAAGAGCCTCGCCGCGCAGACCGCCCGCTACGACGCCCTCCGGGACAAGCTGGAGCTCCAGAAGCGCAAGCTGGAGGAGGTTCGGCAGGAATATGAGCGCGTGGTGGCCGCAGAGGGAAAGGACAGCGACCACGCGCAGCGGCTCGCGCGGGAGTACAACAACACCTCCGCGCAGGTGGCAAAGACTGAAAAGGCGCTCGACGCCCTGGGCGACGAGATGGACGGCACCGCGGCCAAGACCGAAAAGCTGAAGGCGGCCACCGAGGCGCAGAAGAAGGCGCTGATGGACGTGGCCACGCAGGCGGAGAAGACCGCCGCGAAGCTGGCCAAGGCCATGGGCGCGGCGATCACCGCCACGGTGTCTGGCAGCGTGAAATCCTTCATGGACTTCGAGAGCGAGATGAGCATGGTGGACACGCTGGCGGACAAGACGGTCATGAGCCTGGACGAGCTGTCCGATCAGGCGCTTGAGACATCCCGCCGCACGGGCATCGAGGCGAAGGAAATCGCCGCAAGCGCCTACGGGGCGCTCTCGGCCGGCGTGGACACCAGGAACGTGATGAGCTTCATGGAGTCGGCGGGCAAGGCGGCGAAGGCCGGACGCGCGACGCTGGACGACGCCATCGACGGCGCGACCAGCGCCATGAACGCCTGGGGCATCGCCTACGATCAGGCCGACGCCGTTTACTCGAAGTTCCTGATCGCTCAGGACAAGGGCAAGACCACGCTGGGCGACATGGCGAAGCAGATGGGCCAGGTCACCGGCCTCGCGCCGCAGCTGGGCGTGAGCCTGGACGAGGTGCTGGCCAGCGTGGCCGCGCTGACCAAGAACGGCGTGCAGACCAACAGCGCTTTCACCGGCCTGAAGGCCATCATGTCCAGCGTGCTGAAGCCCACCAAGGAAGCCCAGGAGACCGCCGCGGCGCTGGGCCTGTCCTTCGACGCGGCATCCCTGCAGGCGAAGGGGCTGACCGGCTTTCTGGCGGACGTGGAGGCAAAGACCCACGGCGATTCCGAAGCGCTGGCGAAGCTGTTCGGCAACGTGGAGGGGCTCTCGAAGGTGATGCTGCTGGGCGGCGCGGCGGCCGGGGACTATCGGGACGCGCTGGGCGCGATGGCGGGCAGCGCTGGACGACTGGATGAGGCCTTCGCCACCGTGACGGACAACCGCGCGGCGCGGCTCAACATGGCGCTGAACAGCCTGAAAGTGAACGCCATACAGTTCGGGCGCAGCCTCGCGCCCTACGTGGACATGGCCGCCGAGGCGCTGGGCAAGCTGAGCGACGCGATCTCCGGCATGAACGACGAGCAGATGCGCGCGGCGCTGCAGACCGGCCTGATGATCACCGGCGCGCTGGGCATACTCGGCTCCATGAGCAAGATCGCCGCCGCCTCGAAGACGCTGCTCACCGTGTTCTCCGGCCCCGCCGGCTGGATCACGCTGGGCGTGGCGGGCGTGGCCGCGCTGGTGGCCGGGCTCACGCAGCTCGACCTGAAGCTGCCCACGCTGGAGCGCAGCATGGACCGGCTGTTCGGCGAGGTAGATCAGGAGCTATACGACCGGGGGAAACGCGCTTTTGATATGACGCTGGACCCGAATCTGAATCTGGACACCGAGAACCTGAAGACCGAGGTCACCAACGTATACGACGAAATCGGCACCGCGCTGACCGACGGCCTGCCCGATACCACCGAGGTGGTGTCCGGGCTGGAGGAAAAGGTGCGCGCGCTGTACAGCAGCGCCGTAGACCAGATCGAGACGTGGGTGAACGAGGAGATCGCAAAGCTGGACGTGAACTCCGCCACCTACGATCAGGACGTCGCCAACATCACGGCGAAGGGCGAAGCACTCAAGACGGATCTGCAAAGCCAGGAAGCGGCCACAGTGGCCTTCATTCACTCCATGGCGGGCAAATCCACCGAGTACGTGCTGCAGCACCTGGGCGAGCTGGATGAGATCGAGGCCGCCGTACAAAAGACCATCGAACAGCTGGAGTACGCCAAGAGCCTGTCCGGAGAAGCGGGCGAGCAGGCCTCGAAGATCACCAAGGCGGGCAGCGCCAGGGACATCGAGACGGTGTCGAGGGGCTTCGCGTATGAAAAAATAAACCGGGACACGCAGATCGCCGAACTGGAGTCACAGTATCAGGCCGACCTCACAGAGCTGAACGCCAAGTATGACGAGCTGGGCGCGGAGGCCTACAACGCCGCGGCGACAACGCTCAGTGAGAATCTGGAGAAGAACAAACAGGGCGTAGAGGACAGCTACAAGGCGTCCATCCTCGAAATGCTCCAAGGCATGGGGCAATCGCTAGAGGCGGCGAACCCGGAGGCGGCAGCGCAGATCCAACAGGCCGTCGAGAAGATGAAGCTGGCCGAGGAGTTGCAGCAGGTGATGAACGAGCAGCTCAATCCGGAGGACGCAAGCGACACGCTGAAGACTTTATTCGCAGACAATTTCGAGCAGACGCTTGAGCGTGCGTTCAACCCTGAAAATAATCCGGTTGAAAAGGGATTTGCAAAAGGCTGGGGAGCGATGCTGCTGCAGAATCTGACCAATGAGATCGACAGCGCCACCGAGGGCGCTGATCTGGACTATTTGGGCACCGCAATCCAGTTGGCACTGGACGAGGGCGTGTTTGAAGGCATCGACGGGCTTGACATGACCGACAACACCGAACGCTTCAGGACCATGTTCGCCGATGTCGGCAAAAACGGCGCGGCGGGCTTCGGCGAAGGCCTGAGCGAAGGCAACGGCGACGCCAGTGAGGCGGGCTCAGAGCTGGGCGACAACGCCGTCAAGGGCGCACAGTCCGCGCTGCAGGTCAATTCGCCCTCCCGCGTGTTCAGGAAGATCGGCGAAAACGCCGGCGCGGGTCTGGTGCAGGGCCTGCTGAGTAAGCGCGGCGCGGTGTACGCGGCGGCGCGGCAGCTGGCGCAGGCGGCAGAGAGTGGCGCGCGGATCACGCTGGAGGTGCACTCGCCCTCCCGGGTGTTCGAGCGCATCGGCAGCTACACCGCCGAGGGTCTGATCCGGGGCGTGGCGCGGCAGGCGGACGCCGTGGAGCGCGCCATGAGCAACCTGGTCAACCCTTCGGGCATCGTCCCGGCGGCGGCCATGAGCGGCGAGCCCACCCGCGCGGCGGCGCAGCCGGCGATCACTCAGTATAATGAAATCCGCTACAGCGGTGCGTTCACCCGCAGCGAGGCGCGGCGCTTCGGGCGGGCGCTGTACGCGCAGATGGCCGCGGACGCGACGGCGAGGGGGAGCAGAGGATGAAGCACACCATGTATTTCGGCGCGCACACCAGCCGGGAGTTCGGCTGCGTGGTGACGACGCTGCCCGCCATCCCCGCCGCCGAGGCGCGGGGCGAGTGGGAGTCCACGCCCGGCGTGCAGGGCAGCCAGTTCTTCAGCGACAACGCGCTGGAGGCCGTGGACATGCCCGTGGCGCTGTACGTGCCGCCGGAGGCGAACATCAACGGCCTGATGGCGTGGCTCTCCGGCGAGGGGCAGCTTCGGTTCAACAGCTGGCCGTGGTTCTGGAAGGCGCGGCGCACGTCGGCCTTCACGCTCACGCCCTGCCCCATCGACGATGGCTGGAACGTGACCGTGCCCTTCAGGGTGCAGCCCCATCGCTACATGTACCCGGAGGCCGACCCGATCAGCTTCACGCGGAGCAAGATCATCACCAATCCCTGCACCGCCGAGGCGCAGCCCCTGATCGAGCTCACCGGCAGCGGCGACATCGGCCTGATGGTCGGCATCGACACGCTGGGCATCGACGATCTGGACGGCACCATCGCCATCGACTGCGAGGCCAAAGAGGCCTATCTGATCGCGACGGGCGAGAGCGCGAACGCCATGGTGACGGTCGCCACCGACTGGCCGGTGCTGAACGTGGGCCAGACGGCGGTGCTCGCGACGGGCAACGTCACGGAGATCAGGGTCACGCCGCGCTGGAGGTATCTGTAAATGGCTGAGCATTATGTCTATGGACCGTTCGACGACAACCTGGACACCGCGGGCCTGGTGGGCGCGCTGATGCCGCGCTCCGGACTCTTCACCGAGGAGGCCGGCGGCACCAGTGAATTGCAGATCGAGCAGTCCTATGACCCGTGGGGCAAGTGGCGCGGCCTGGTCGCCGGGAACATCATCACGGCGCAGGTGCCCGTGCGCACCACGCCGGAGATCGAAAACGGGGCCGTGGTGACGAGCGTCGAGGTGTACACGGTGCGCCCGAACTCCGAAATCCCGAAGGCGCAGCGCTACCTGTACAAGAAAAAGACCGGCAACAAGAAGCTGAAGCTGGTGCCCGGCGGCACAAGGGTCGTCGTGACCTCGAAGCCCGCCGAGGGGCGCTGGAAGGTGAAGACCTCTAAATACGGCACCGGCTGGATGGAGCCCAACGCCATATCCTTCGAGATCATCGAGACGCTGCCCGAGGACACGGACGGCATGGAGAGCGTGCTGCCGAGCTGGAGCATACGCCCGCAGCTTTTCGTGATCCAGAGCGTCGAGCAGAATGACGACGGCGTGACGGCCACGGCGCTGCATGTGAGCTATCAGCTCCTCAAAAATGTGACCACCTACAAGAAAAACGGCTCGGTGAGCCTGCCGGACGCGCTGGACGGCATCCTGGACAACTGCGTCGCCGAGCACGACTTCACCGCCTTCACGGACGTGGCCGACACCCGCACCGGCGTGGCGTGGGAGCTGGTGAACCCCATCGAGGCGCTGATGGATCCGGAGACCGGCGTGCTGGGGCGCTGGGGCGTGCAGCTCATCCGGGACAATTACGAGCTGTTCTTCCTCAAGCGCGCGGGCCGGGACCGCGGGCTGCGCATCGAGTACGGCAAGAATCTGGCGGGCGTGCGCTACACGGTGGACGAATCCAACCTGGTGACGCGCGTGATCCCGGTGGGCGAGACCAAGGACGGCGCGCCGCTCTTCCTGGAGGGCACGCAGTGGATCGACAGCCCGCTCATCAACAACTACGCCCAGCCGCACGTGTACGTGCTGCGCTGCGAGGACTGCAAGGTCGGCACCAACGGCGTGACCGAGGCCATCGCGCGCACCAACATGCGCAAGCAGGCGCAGGAGCTGCTGGAGACCGGCTGCGATCTGCCGGAGATCACCCTTGAGATGGAGTGCAGCCTGCTGGGAGACAGTGAGGACTATCAGCAGTACAGGGAGCTGGAGCGCTGCTTCCTGTACGATCTGGTGACCGTGAAGCACAAGCCCCTGGGCATCGAGGCACAGCTCGAGCTGGTGCGCATGGAGTGGGACACGGTGCACAGCCGGCCGGAGCGCATGACCTTCGGCACGCTGCGGGACACGACCATCAAGGTGGCCTCCTGGCAGCTCCCCAGCGGCATCAGCGGCGGGAAGCTGGCCCCAGGCACCATCGGCGCGGCGCAGCTCGGCGAGAACATCATCACGACCAAGCACCTGCAGGCAGACAGCATCAACGCCGACGCCATACAGGCCAACGCCATCACCGCCATCAAGATCGCCGCCGGCGCCATCGAGACCGACAAGCTGGCGGCGGGATCCGTCACGGCGGACAAGATCGCGGCCGGGGCCATCGACACGATGAACCTGAACGCCGTGGCGGCGCACATCAACGCCCTGACCGCCGAGACCATCGAGACCGATCAGCTCGCGGCGGCGCTGGCGAAGCTCATCTCCGCGCAGATCGGCACGGCGCAGATCGGCACGGCCAGCGTGGGCACCCTGACCGCGGACACCAACCTGTTCACCACCGGCGTGGGCGAGACGCTGAACCTGGACCGGCTGGCCGGGCAGAGCAGCATGTTCATTTCGTCTGTGGTGCGGGACATGGTCATCAAGGGCGTGGACGCGCAGGGCAACGACGCCTATTACAAGATCGTGGTGCAGGCGGATGGCACCATCGCCACCGAGGACATCACGGTGATTGACCCGGAGACCGGCCTTCCCGCGGCGGACACGGATTACGGGCAGAAGGTGATCGAGACCGACCTGCTGGTGACCAACCTGGACGGCCAGAATATCAGCGGCCAGCGCGGCGCGTTCCTGGAAATCTTCGCGAAGGCGCTGGAGGCCGGGAAGATCACCGCCGTGGAGGCCATGATCGGCACGGCCACCATCCCGGAGCTGTACACCACGGCCATCAAGTCGCTGGCCGACGATCTGGATCTGTCCGCCAACGATTCCATCACGCTGCGCATCAACAGCGAGACGGTCAACGCAGTCTCCACCTTCGCCCGGCTGCGGGCGGACGGCCTGCACGT
>Ga0326513_10002311_pt1 | contig 14115 bp, 31 predicted proteins | sample 2_2465_0518_D_FD_203654 | JGI IMG/M metagenome (GOLD analysis project Ga0326513, IMG submission 203654) | Bovine rumen microbial communities from UC Davis, California, United States - 2_2465_0518 | ecosystem: Host-associated > Mammals > Digestive system > Stomach > Rumen | place: USA...
AGTGTATACTCTATGAGGATATAATTTCTCTCGATATGTAACAACTTCACCAACCTTGAAAACACCCTTAAACTCTTCGATGGTGAAAGGTCTGTACTTAGGTTCTTCTGGTTCAGGTTCATGTACTCTGTCTTCAGGTAAGAATAGACCGTAATTATGACCACCCATGCTATTTGGACCACCCTCAGAAGAGTTAAAACACTGTACCTGATTAGGATAGATGGTATCTAGTTCGTGGGACAAATTCAACTCTACCCTACCAGCAAGAGTTTCATAGTCATCTGCGAAATATCCCTCTTGTCCAATGTACTTTACTGCTTCTTTAGTATTTGCTAAGGTGAATACATCTTCATAAGCAAATCTTTCATTATACATCTGTTTCTCGTCCATTTATTCTTCCTCGTAGTGTATTAAGTGTCTGATTTCTTCAATAGAGTAATTACCCTTTGGTTCGTCTGGATCTCTGAAAGGATAGAACTCAAACCACTCGGAACCATCGTATTCCTGTCTCTGAAAGAAACCACCATCGTTCATAAGAATACGTAAAGAGGTATCAATGTATGTAGTACCATAACCGTCATCGTACTTAATGTCCTTAGTTGCTTCCAGGAACTTGTTCACGTCTAGGTTGACAGTAGTATATCTAACGAGTGTATCATCTTCATCAAACTCTGGAACGTTTAAGGATACAGAAACAATATCCTCTACGGTGTAGAGATTTTCATCTAGGTCATCCAAAATCTCATCGTATAGTCTAATTATCATTCTCCGTAATCCTCATCTAAACGTACAAATAAACTAGGGTAGTAGTTATCACTATTCTCATCGTCACCTACACCCTCTTTAACCTTTTCAAGTTTTAGGGTGTAATTCTTATCGAGGTCATATAAACCCATCTCAAAGTCCATAAGTCTTAACTCATGTAAAGAGTCATACTTGTCACCTCTTCCACGAACGTACACATCAGCATGTTCGTTCATCATATCCAGAACTTTAAGAATATTTTTCAATTTCATTTTCTTTAACCCCTGATTTTAACATATCTGATACAGAGAAAGATATGCAGTTATAATATATGCTGATAAGTTCAAAGATTTCAGCCATCTTTAAGTGTTCCTCTTTGGAGTACTCACCAAGTAACTGGTATTGTTCTGGAACTTCTACAGCAAATTCATCATTTACACGGTTTAGGGTAAAGTTGATAAACGCATCTAGGTGATAATCTTCATCATTATCAAAGACGTGAATTTCAAGTTCCATCCAACCTTTGTATCGGTTATCCTTTTTAAACTCTTCCTCTGATACTGCGTAATAACCAACCTTAATGATGTCGACAGTATTTCCGTCTGGAGTTATACCTGACATCTTCAGGATAGCATTCTTTTCAATGTAATCTCTAAATTTCATATAGTCTCCAAAACGTTTAGTAAATCTTCGTAATTCTCAGCACTAATTTCTAGTGTAATCTGTCTACAAGAGTAATACTCAATGTCTTTGGAATCATAAACTTCATAGTCAGGTAGATACTTCAACTCGTCGCCAATTACCATCATTTCCTTAGCAAATGATCCCTGACCTGTTCTGAAGATAATACGGTCATCATTGAACAATTCTAGGTCTGAAATTTTCATAGTTCTGTACCCTCTATCACATAGAAACACTGTAACGACCGATAATTCCTTTGCCCTCTTCAATCAAATCAGTTGGATCTTCATCATCATTATGTTCCACAAGATAAAGAACAAAGTCAGCTTCTTCGGTATCTTCTTTCATAAGAGAGAACATCTTCATGGCTCTGTCTAAAGAGGTACAAGAGTATTGTTTCTCCATAAACTCTGGAGTATCTAACACGATTGAATACATTGTCTTAATCCTCGAAATCATCTTCGTCGTGGGTCTCTTCGTACATGAAGTATCTCTTATTCGTTGAAAATGTCATCCGACATTTTTAATTCTACTTCAATGCCTCTTATTCAATCACCAAAATCTGATTAGTTCCAGAAAGGTGAAAGTCTCTCTGAAGTTCGTTTGGACCGAATGCTTTCTTCTCATAAACGTCCATTTCAATTTCACAGTCATAGGTGTTTAGTTCACAAAGATCAGTATCTTTGCACTGTGTTACAACATCAATATCGCCTAGAATGCTGTGAATTCTTTGAAGTTCTGAAATCATTTCTGAAATTTTCATAGGTCTCTCCTAATCTTTTCAACTTATGAATTAAGTATAGACCTATTTTAAAAGAAAGTAAAGAAATAAATTTCCTGGAAAATTATGAAGTTAGAAAATATTTTAAGGTGGGTTAGAGTTCCATACATAATACAGGTGCGTTGTTGATATAAGGTAAAGCACGCATTACATTATAATCTAGGTAGTCGCATGCTTCTTCATATTCCATACCTTCATCAATTAGGTCATCACGCATTAACTGATAACTATATACTAACTTTTCGAGGTTGCTATCAAATCCAACAATAGAGTTCACGAACTCATCTGAGAGAAATACAATCTTTTCGTAGTCGTTTAACCAATCGTGATCTTCTAGGAATTCTTTGTTATTTTTGTACATTCTTTTCCTTCTCCTGCTCTTTGTATGCTCTATACACTGTGTCTGAATACTTCTGAACTTTCTTCATATAATCATCTAAATCTTTAGAGAAATTAGCGAAGTTACCTGAGATATCAGGAAATTCTGGAAAGTCTGGTAAATCAAGGTCACTAAGATCTTTATCGTTAACAATAATCTTGCCTACCTGAACCTGTGTAGAACCTTTGTTCTTCTTTTTCTTCTTACCTTTCTTCTTGCTCTTTACGTCACTATCTGATGTCTTTTGAACTTGCTGTGATGATCTATAATGAAGTGTCTTAATCACACATATTGTTAAGACCGAGCATAAGCAAAAGAGAATTACTACTAAAAGTTCCATCATTTATCTTCCTTATCTAGAATTTCATCAATTTTGTCCACAAAGCACTCTGTGTAGATATTCTTGAGCATCTTTCTTGTTGTACCAACAATACACGTCATCTTTGGTTAGCATTCGTCTTTACCTAATCTAATAAAATATAGTCCATTCTTTCTTTGCAATAACTCTTGTAAAAGTACCTCGAAGTGATCAGCATCCTTTGGTTCGTATAACATTATCCCTAGCATATCACAGATTTGTTTATCGTACTTCACGTCGTGACCCTTACCATACTGTGAGTAACAACCATTAGCGCCAGCATTGCAGAATATCATAGGGGCATGCTTGCTACCAAACTCTTTAGCACTATAGATGATCTGCTCTAATCCTTTATAGAGTACAAAACCGCACACCCCGTAAATTACCACAGGTTTACCGCAATAGGCAATACCTGAAGCAACATTTACCGAGTTTTCTTCTTGTATGGAGCAGTCGATTATCTTCTCATCTTTATAAGGGTACATATCGTTGTGTACGATATAAAACCCTAATTTCTGCTGTAACTCGTATAATCTCTTTCTCATAGAGACAGTTCCTTACAGAGATTTAAGAATTGTTCATTCAAAACAGCATAACCCTCTACAAAGAAGTGAAAACCTCCAGTATGTGATGCTTCGTATACATCCCAACCACAATAAGTTTTTGAGACACCTGATAATACGTATGGTGATGTCTGTAAACCCTGACCGCCAATAATTGGTGATGCTGTTACAAAAGGAGAATTACTATCACTAGTGAAAGTTACAGGAAAATATAGAATTGTAGCACCACTACCTGCCATTCTATTTGAATATCCTGATATTCTGACGTATCCATCACTATAACACTCGATGACGCATAGTGTAGTTTTATTGGAACTTGAGTCATCGTCTTTCATTGTAAGGTTCTTCTGACCTCTACATAATAATCTAGGTGCCACGATGTCTTTGAAATCTTCTTCCTTTAGACCTCTCATAATTGTATCCTCACACTTTAAATATCTGAACTGATACCTATGCCGTTTGGAAAGTACTTATTGTATAATCTTCGATTTTCCTTTACTCTCTGGCGGTCTAGGTAATCTTCCTTTAGTTGTTGTTTTTGTTTCTTAGTGAGTTTAGGTTTGATGTTTGTCATTGTAATCTCTCCAGAACTTCAACTCTGCTTCAAGAGTACCCTCTTTGTACTGAGGTCTTGACTTAACTTCATCACAAAAGTCAGAAAATTCTTTCAACTTCTTTCTCTCTTCATCCTCTTGTAGTTTATGAATATCAGTTAAAGAAGATGTACATGAAGTCACAGGTGCTGGTGGCCAATCATTAGGAACATTTTCCATATACTCTAGACCTGTGTCTTTTGTCTTCCCTGTGTGTTCTGTATCTGGTACAAAATATGGAACGTGAGGTCTGACGGCATCAGTGCCGTACTTCTCAAGATTGTCTTTTATAACATCTTCAGGTCTTAAGAAACATTTTCTTGATAACTCCAGAAGAATGTCTCTAACTTCTTCACGAGATAGGTACAAGTCTCCACCTTTCATAAGATCTAGGTCTAGTCTAGCAAAGAAGACACACAACCTTTCGAATAATTCTCTATCAATTTCCATTTCGTAAGTCCTTACAATAAACCCAAATATTTGGGTAATTCTTATCAAGGTGTCCCAATTTCTGTGGATCTCTTATCACAGAGGTGCACCAACCATCATATTTAATTTCTGGTAGAATTAAGAGGTCTCCTCTTGATCCTGTGAAATTATAGTCTACCACTAAGAGTATATTCTTTAAGCACTTAGAACCAATGGAACTAATTGCTTCTTGTACTACACCCATATTCATCTGAGCATCAGATATTATCACGAAGATTTTACTCTCAGGATTACAGATAGCAATACCCTCTGCAATACCTAAGGAGTTACCGAGAGTGAAATCAGCATAGTCAATAAATAGTAACTCTTCGTGTTCTATACCTGGATGTGTGTAATTCTCTATAAGGGTATGATACTCTTTTAAACCCTCATCTTTCAACCATACCTTTAACATAGGGTGACAACCGTATGGTTTTCCGATTAGTTTATAATCATACCCCTTTACAAAGTTCCACAGTTCAGAGAAATACCACTCTATACTACTAGAGCTTTTTGGATGTGTATCTATGTGCTTCATCTGTCAAAAATATCTATTCTAAGGTTGCAACATTCCTTTGGCCAATCCGTAGTTTCGTAGAGGTCATTATCCATGTGAATGTTTACATCAGGATTCTCAATTATATACTTGCTGACTTTATTAGGTTTAAGATCAAAGTACTGAAACATAACATCAGCGTCATCAGGAATATCCTTGATTTTATCTAAAATGGTCTTTAGATCTTCTTCAAACCGTTTCTTTTTCATAATTTACTTCAGAGGTTTTAAATCTTCAACGATTTTCTTTAATTCTTTCAATTCTTTAGGGTTATCAACCTTTATTTTACCATGAGGTATAGTAAAGGCAAGAAATGCACCGAATAAAGCCCAACCCGCCATAGTATAACAACCTAGATATGCTAGAACACAAGCACAAGCAGGCATTATTAGGTTACTCATAAACATCCAAAAATTCATCTATTTCTCCTTTCTCATAGTATTCCATGCTTCAATAAAGGTCTTAACTTTCTTTCGTACATCTCTCCTAACACTTTCAGCACTAACAGTGATAGTCTCTAACCAATTTAGGTTCACCTGAACCCTGTCAGCTGGATGAGTAGAAAATTCCATATATACTCTCTTAGGTGATAGTCTATCATTGAATTCTTTGTTCTGATCAATCCATATGAACATTATAACAGGTCTAGTAATTGCTTTAAACCCTTCATCGTAGACATAATCTACATCAATATCACAATAGGTACTGAAACAATAATATCCTGAGTACCTAGACTTATTCAATTCCTTGCCGTGATAGTCTAATCCGTATTTTTCAGCAAATGTGTTTAATTCAGCATAATCTTCTGTGGTCATCTGGCTCATTTCTTGAATACCTCGAAAATATAGCAATCTCTTATCTCACCATCCCAAGTCTGAGCACACTCGTGAAGTTTATGCTCATAACTTCTGTACTTCTTAGCAAACCTACGGTACATATCTAGGGCATCATTGCCCTCTATACACCTAAAGTCTATGCGGTTCAGACCGAACTTGTTGAAGCACATATCTATACAGGACAGTATATCGCGACTAAAGGTAATGTTAGGATCACCAAAGTTTATGAGAGAAAACCCATAGGCACTCTTAGTAGAGTAACGTATATAAAACTCTATAAACCCTAGCACCTTGCCGTCTTTAACCGATGCGTACACGTGCTGAAACGGTTCGTTGTACCCATTTTCCTCAATATTCAGCTGTGACCATGCTACCGGTCCACCTGTGAGATACTTGTATTTTTCGTCGTACATAATTTCAGACAGCTGTCTGTCTATTTCAGCTTTGTATTTAATTGCTGGTTCTAACATAGCACTTTCTCCGATAGAGTGTAGATTTTGATAATACAATTATCTTCAGCACTCTGATAGATAAAGAAACCATAATCCTTCATAGACTTTCTTAGGTACTCGTACACACCTTCGTCACCTATAATTCTAGTTGCTAAAGACATAGCATGTTCTAATCCTTGTTCCTGCATTATTCCAACAAATGAAGAATAAGGTAAAAACAGGTTAGTATTGTCTATATGAATTCTGTTTCTCTCCTGAGATAATTGACGATTTTCTGGGTCTTCGTAATCGTGCTCAATATACTTCAGAATATCGTAGAAACCACTTCCACACTGCTTACTGATATTGTTAAGGATATTCATGAACGTTAAGTTCGATTTTCTCTTGTCAGGATCAAGAACAATAGTAAACCTTAATTCTGTATTAGGAATCAGCTCATCAAAAGAGTTAGGAGTTTGTATCTGTTCGTAATCATCATTATCGACGATGACCTTAAAGGTTTTGAACAACTCATCGATACAATCATCTAGGTACTTCACCTTTAGACCTAAATTTCCTGCGGTCTTAGCACAGTACTCAGAATATTCTCCACGGTATTCTTTAGACTTCTTGTGTCTCTTAGCACTATCCTCGATACTCTTTAGAGATACTTTATCAGACTTAGGTGTCTCCTTTTTTATAGTGTCTATTCTAAGAGGAATATCACCGTATAATTTCTCTCTACGACGTCTATCAACCAATTTACAGAATTCCTTATAGGTGTCTCTAATTATACCATTGTTCAGCGATTGTTCTATATCTTTATAAGTGATATAGTTGTCCTCTTTATATGGATCAGTGAAACGGTTTGAATCTATACTCTCAATTGGATAACCTAAATCGTAGTAGTTATTTCTGATCTTTTGTGCTAGATGTACAATGTTGTAATAATCTTCATTGTACTTGCTAAGTGCGTCAATCATAAAGTCAATATCTTCATCGAACTCTGAATAAGCACTATCACCCTTAGGTAAGACAGGTGTCTTAAAGTCCTTCCATTCAAATGGATAACAGAAAGGTACACTAAGAATACCTAAAGCACCTAGACCATTAGGATAGTGTTCCTCTACATCAGGACTACCTAGAAATCGACTACCGCAACGGATTGGAGTTTTCTCAAATTTCTTGAAATTCCATAGATACAATAAAATACTAATATAGTACAACTTTACACTAGATAGAACTTTGTTCTGATCTAAACTTCTGTATACGATATAGTCTGCTAGGTTAGCAATTTTATAAAGCATTATTCAATGATCTCCCGGATAACAGTTTGAGTCAGTTCGCAAAGATCTGGCATATTGAAAATCACCGTGCTGTTCTGGTACACGATACCGACTACAAGAAGAACAAAAGCAATGTGACCGATATATGCTAGGATTGTTTTCATAACAAGCTCCTTAGAAGTTGCCAAAAAGAAATTTTAACATAGCCTTCTCATCATGAGAGATGTGATTCTTACACATTTTATTGATCTTAAGATCTCTCATCCTTCTGATGTGCTTGATATGATATAATCTTGCAAGACCGGTCAGCTGTTTCATTAAATTGCCCCCTGAATCTTCTTAAGAGAGTTTAACTTAATCTCAAGATCAGTAATTGCAAAGCCTAAATGTTTATCAATTCGATCACTGAAAACATCAAGGATCTTATCTACATTACCGTTAACAACGTACTCCATATCTCTAGGAGATAGTAACTGGTAACCATCATCTTCTTTAGAAACTTTAGCAATGATGTTAGTCCACTTCATGCCTGCACCATAATCAAAGTAGATATCTTTAAGTGCAAAGTTTGAACCTGTGTCAAAAATGTCAAAAAACTTTTGCATCATTGTGCCGAATTTGATTAAGTTACTTAGACCTACACCACTGTGAATCTCAATTGCTTCAACTGGAACCTTAGGTGTCTCGAAGTCACCTTTGTGCTCGTTAAAAACCTTCTTTAAAGTATCAACAATCTCTTTATCTGAAATTAGTGTTGCTAACATAATTAAATCTCCTAATCAATTCTATGTTTATAATTATAGCTTGACTGGGAGATTTATTCAAGAAATTTTTTGAACTTAATTAACTTGAAAATCAAACAATTAGAATTTAATTTTATCTAGTTCTGTTTCTTCGGTTACATAGTTTTCATCATCAGGATTGCCTTCCCAACCCTCTGGAGTAAATTCTAGGGATAGAACACCACCGTCGTTATATACAGTGAATAAACCACAACTTACTCTACCAGAATTAAATTCGATTAACTCCCTGAACATTCTTTCAACATCTTCCTTAAACATAGAAATCAAAGATTCCTCAGGGTAATTTGCCTTAGGAGATTCAAGAGATCTATACTTAATTCTGGCCATTTGTGCTATCACATCCCAATCTATCTCTTCAAGAATTTCCTTAATCTGATCGTTATACTTGAAGTCTCCAGTATACTTGTATAACTTATCATTATAGACAGAGTACTGTGCATCCTGCTTGCCCGTCATACCGTAAAAAGCATTTGATCTATCACGAATTCTATCATGGATTTTCTCCATACGTTCTGACTTCTCAGACTTTTCCACTTCCTTATCGAAATTCTCGATTGCCTTATCAACAGCATCTTTAGGTAAAGATGGAATAGGATTGATATTAAGCGAAGGAACAGGCACTTTAATACCCTTAATAGTCAGGCACTCACCCTTTCTTAGAGGTCTGAAAAATTTGCCACGAACTTCATCACCATAGTCAGTAATACCGATTAGTCCTTTGTTGTCACCTGAGGTAAGAGTGCCCATATGGAAGAACTCAAAATCATCAAAGTCCGAGAACTTACCAAACTTATACAGGAAATTCTCAATCCTGTCTTTTTCTTCAAAGGATACAAAGTCCTTTTCTAATTCTTTTAGAGCATCTAAAGGCAAGAAATATCTGTACATTGTACATAAGGTATCAGTGGCAAAACCGTATTCGTGTCTATCTACAACACGAACGAATACTTTAGTTTCAACCTTATTCTGTACAACCTTTGCGTAAATTTCTCTTGGACTATCTCCAAAGAAACCCTTATATTCCTTCTCCGCTTCTTTCATGCCTGATACAATATCAAAGGCATCAATAGCAAATCTCTCAAAGAGACTAGCTATATCAACAAATTTATATGTCATTATGACCTCCATTTAAACCGAGTCAGACCGAGCTGACATAGTACATATCCAAACCGCTTCTTGCTAAAATCTGTCCGAGTTCAAAAAATTCTAAATCTCTTTTCAGGAGCTCCTGATCGTAGTGCATCATATGATAATAAGTGATTAAACTTTTGAGATCGAGCTCATGTAATTTTAAGAATTCATCAGAGAAATCAGCCATATACTTACCTTGCTTGTATTCTCCAAACCGGTAAATTTCATATATACGTTCCATAGCTGAGTGTAAGTAGTCGTTATTGTCCCAGTGGTGAAGAATTTCTAACTCGTCATTTTGAAATCTTTCTTTTACTGTGTTAAGGTCTGTACCCTTTGGCACAGCAAATGCGTAACTATCTAAACTCATCTTATTCCACCCAGAAATACCACAAAGAATTTGTACTCATTTCGGTTACTAGAGTCATATTGAAACCAATGTCTTTAGCAAACTGTAACAACTGATATGGTTTGACCTCTACCTTGATGTATTTTTCATCTAGGTTTGTCTCTAGTAATTTCTTATATCCATCCTTTAGACCTAAAACCTTTGTCTCGATCTCTTCTATGTATTTCTTGTAACTAGCGTGGATTTCAAAAATCATAATCATACCCTCTTATTCAATCTCTTTAAGACGTTTTATAGCAAATAAGTCTGCCTCTATTTCCTCTGGATCTTCATCATGAGGCAGAATTTCCTCAGGTTTTCTATTCTGGAGTTTTAGCAGGAACTTCCCACCCTCTCGGCAGTGGTAACTCTCGTGGAGTAAACAACCAAAGACAAATCTCTTCACGAATACTCTTGATACCTTAAAAATATCGTTTTCCTTTAACTGTTTAATCAGGTTGTCTATATCTAAGAAAACGACAGGACCTGCTAGTTCGCTATACCAACTTCCGGCAACTAAATCAGTCTCAAAAGGAAGTTCGTCATCGAAGAATAGAAAGAAATTGATGTAATTAAACTCTTCAAATCTTCCTTCAAAATCTCTCATAGCAGAATTAACTTCCTGATAAAACATGGAAGAGTCAATTGCTATTCTTCCTTCTACTCCTTTGGAACTAATCAGGTCATTAAGAGTTTCTCGAGGGTTCATTATATTCTCCAAAAGGTATCAGGAATCCAGTAATCGTCATTTCTCTGAACATTAAATGTGCCATTAAAGAAGATCTTAAGACCAGGTTTAACTGGGTCCTGATTGAAGGTTTTCTCTAACTGAACCTTAATATAGTTCTGGGTCAATGGGGACACCTCAACAGAATTAGGTAGAGCCTGAATGATCTTAACGAGGTCTTTGTTCACGCGGTCAACATTACCAATTAAACCGAGTTTCTGAGCATCAGAAAGACTGATGGTGTCCTCGTCAATTATAATACTGTTAAGGTAGTGACACAACACTCTCTCTGCGATCTTAGTAATGTCCTTAATTGCTTCTAAGTCTTCACTAAAGGTTCTATGAACAGTTTTGTTTCCATAGGTAATCTTATACTCGATCTGAACTGGAACACCCACCTGGCCGAGGGCTATAATTGAGCATGAAAAGATATTCTTAAGACTGAAAACCATATCTAGGTTCTCGTGTGCAAAGAAATCCTCCAAGACTAAAAAGAAAAGGTTCTCTTTCTGATCATTACTTAACTGGATATTGGTCTGTAACATAATCAATCCCTATTTTAAAACAAATTCCACAACGATTTTCTGAACTTCAGCTTCGATCTTTTTCTGAATCTCTTCAGTGCTGTCTTCAGGAACAATTGTGAGGACTCCGGACATATTAAGGCCAAAGCTGTCTAAAAGAAAGTTATCTCTTTCATCCGTGAACATAACCTCGATGAAGTTATCTTTTCTTGATGAACATAAGGTGTAATTTCTACCTAGAATTCTAACTAAAGGTCTGAAAGTTAAACATCTATCTCCACGGAAGTGATCAATGATAGTAACAATCTTCTCAATCTGGCCATCTAGAGTATTCTTAATTAGTCTTGATGTATTCATATTCAACTCCATTTCTTAACCTTATGTTTATATTATAAAACAAAAGGTGTCTTAAGACACCTTTTTAATTTCTTTGGAAAACAATACGTTAATCATTTTCTTTGAAGTACTTAAGCAGAAATCGGATTGCAAGGATATCAAAAACAATAATCGCAATCCATATCAGCAATTCCATTAGAGTTCTGCCAGAGCAAAGTTTAAGGCTTCGTCGGCTAAGAAGGCATCGCGCACGTGAAAATCCAGCCAGGCCTCGGGAAGGTTATCCATTTCGCCTTCATAAACGATCTTAGAATGATCATTGTCTTCGACTGAGACTCTTGTACAGAGGAAGAAAGGCTTGATAAACTCTCTTAAGGTTACTTCCTTAGCATTTTTAAAAACAGTAGCATTCATATCTATATCTCCTTAAAAATTAACAATCACAATGTCCAATTCTATCATAGTATGCAGAAATTGCATCAGTTTCACGTCTCTTAGCTTCTAGGGCCTTACGATAATCATCAGGAGTTTTATCTGATGGTAAGTCTAACCAACGAGAACCGTAAAACTTGTTATCAGTAAACTGCCACAGAACAGCATCAAAGTTAGGACGATTATCCTTAACATAAACTACAGCAGGACTTTCCTTAATCTTTTCTAGGAATTCTGCCTTGTGAGATAAAATCTCGTCGGCAAGTTCTCTGATCTTTTCAGAGGTTACTTCCTGAACTCTCTTCTGATACTCGTTCCAGTAACCTTCAACTTTATTCTTTAAGCTTCTACGAAGTAAAGGTCTAACGTCTGATACGTAGCTTATTTCTAAAGGACGAGTAACATATCTGTTGAAGTCATCGATAACGCATGAACGGCTGATTAGAGCTCCTACGAAGTTATTAAAAACGTAATCTTTAAAATTTTCCTGGACTTCTAAGATTTCAAAAGTATCACGGTCTCTGAACTGATAGATGCTAACAAGCTCGTTCTTGATGTCATCACAACCTTCTTCAACCATAGACCATACATCTTTGTATGAAACAACGTTGGTATACTTGTTCTTCACAATCAGGTCAATTAACTCGTTCTTAGTCATAATCAAATCCTCAAATTCATTTTATGTTTTTATTATAGGCTTTTCTTCAAAAAAGTAACGAACATAATTTCCTTAAAAAAGAAGGAGTTAAGAAAAAATCTCCTAACTCCTTGAAAAACAAGAAAATTATTTGTAAGTTTTTAGATAACTTCTGGTACGTCAGGAACTTCGTTGACTACGTAAGGTTTTACGTCAACATCTGCCATATCTACGTCCAGATTAGTAACCTTGACACCTTTCTCTAGTTTTGCTCTAATATCGGCGAATGCCTTATCTAGTGCCTCTGTCTCTGACTTAGCATCAACAGTAATATATAACTTGAAAGGTACTTTAACTTCAATATCAAAAGTCTTCATTTATTTCTCCTTTAGACTTTCGTTATACACATACAGAGAGTTTAAAAGAGGATGCTTGTCCTTGACTGCTTCTAAATTAGCAGGAAAACACTTGCCTCCAATCCCTCTGTAACCATCTAACCCGATAATATTCATATCAGGAGTTTTGTGGAGTTTGTATCCATCATACATGAACCTTGCTCCACCAAAATCTTTTGTTAAATCTTGAACCATTTCCCAGAATAGACACTTATGGATAGAGTACAGATTGTGTACGTACTTAATCCAAGATGCCTGCTCTAAAGAACAAATCTTAGGATGAATGCTTTTACCAAATGCGTTCTGACCTAGTAACTTCAGAACTTTCTTAACGTTATTATACTCACCGCCGATTACAATATCCTTAGTATTCAGAGTATCTTCAAAGGAAGTAACCTCTGACAAAAACTCAGGAAAACATACAATATTGTGATGTAGTGCTTCTAATCGTGCGTAACGTTCTGGTAGTAAAGTGGTACGAACTACTATAATTGTATCACTAGTAATGCCGTACTCTTCCTCAGCAATTCCAGAGGTTAGAATATTCCCGATTTGCTTAAAATCACCCTCCTCACTTCCAGTACCTAGAGTAATAAAGACAAAGTCAGTTTCATCTTTATTCACATAACCCTTTTCGAGATCATCAATATAGATGTTATCATCCTCGATACCACACTTAGTAAGTAATGCCTCGGTATTCTGACCAACTGTGCCGTATCCGATAATCTTAACTGTTTCGTCCATCTTGGGCCTCTAGGTAATACTCTATTGTCTTGTATATGTTATATTTTACCTTATAAAACTCAGAAAGTAAAGTGTTATCTCCAATTCTTTTCTGAATAAATGTATCCTCGAGTAGAGTAATCTTTGACGAACTCTTTAGTTCTTCCTTTAAGATATTTGCTAACTCAACCATAGTAAAGGTATTCTCAGGATTACAGATATTCACAGTATTAGATAGTTCACTCTCACCTAAGGTTATCAGAGCCTGTGAAGCATCACGAACGTCACAGAAACATCTTACGTCTGTAGATGCCTTTACCTCTTCGTTTCTCTGTAACTGAGA
>Ga0326513_10002312_pt1 | contig 14112 bp, 12 predicted proteins | sample 2_2465_0518_D_FD_203654 | JGI IMG/M metagenome (GOLD analysis project Ga0326513, IMG submission 203654) | Bovine rumen microbial communities from UC Davis, California, United States - 2_2465_0518 | ecosystem: Host-associated > Mammals > Digestive system > Stomach > Rumen | place: USA...
TTACCATATAGCTCTGCATTCTCTTCTATCAAACTTCTTTCTCTTATACCTACCAATCTTCCACATATGTCTCGATGAGGGATAACAATTCCGCAGTTCTTCGGGTCATATACGATACCTCTTCTTTGCATTTCTTCTTTACTTATTCCCTCTTTTATCCACGGGATTATTGTTGGAGAAGGAAGATTTTTTAATATTGTATCATCATACTCTTTTAATTCAACTTCTTTACTTTTGTTTTCAATTCCTTTTATTCTTTCATAATTTTGAATTAACTTAAAATAATTAAAAGAGTCTAATGTTCTTTCTTCTTTATTACTCTTTGGTGCAAGCCCTATTCTTTGAGCAACCCATTGAATAGCCTGCGGGAGCTCCCATTCCAACCCTTCTTCTCGATTCTTGACTATCATAACAAGCTGGAAGATGTCGAAAGGGTCACTTCCCGCAGTCCAACTTACGAACAAATGACTATTATCATAATAATAGAGCTTTTTAGATGCGGAAGAATCTGTACAATAGTTATGGTCTATTGTTCTTGCCATAATTATATCTCCATGTATTTCAGGCTCCGCATTAAAATCCTCTAATATTCCACAAACTTCATCTATTGTTAAATTTTCTTTTATCTCATTTAAGTCATAATCGTAAAGTTGCATATCTTACTCCTTAAAAAGCACTTTCATCTACAACAGAAATCTTCATATCCGGAACATCTTTCAAAACATTGTATCTCCAATCTGTAAGGAAAGCAGTTTCAAATCGACAAGTTCCTTTATCTGCGTTCATCCACAAATAAACTCCTTTATATTCATTTGCTCTGTTCTTATATATAGACATCTTTACATTCGGTGTTTCAATGCCATTACTCTTACAGAACTGTCCAATCTTTTCTATATCTTCTTTTGTTACTTCCAAAAGTATCATACCAATATCAACTTTATCAGCAATCGCTTTTGAACCTCTCAACAAGTTCTGGTCTGGAATATCTGCGTCCTTCCAATCTCCATTTAACTGAGTTGCTGATAAAATGAATACTCCATATTCCATAGCGATTGTCTTTAGTTTAACACTCATCATAAAGAGGACTTGGTCTTCTCTTAGTCTTACTCCACCACTCTTTTTAGTTATCTCTTCCAAGATACCCATAGAAGTATGAATATAATCAAGAAAAACATAACTTACTTGATGTTCTCTGATTTCTTTCTTTATTAACTGTTCAAAATCATTCATTGAGAAATCAGTTAAACAAGAGAACAAAATCTTACTTTCTGAGATTATCTTTGCGGCCTCCGCCACTCTCTCCTTTTCGCCAGGCAGATAATCTTGAGTCTCGATATGTGACTCATTTACGCCAGAGATAAAAGCTAATCCCATACACTGTATCTCTTTTTTCTCCTGCTCTGTACTAATTAAAAGAGTTGGTTCACATTTTCCTATTGATACCCACTTTTGAGTTTTATTATCATACATTCTTGAGCAACCAATATAGAAAGCATCTCCAACCATTGTTCTTGTTTTACCAACATTGGTTGCCGCAGAACGAAGATAAAACTTAGTTAATCGAGCTCCACGCGTCACTGTATTCATATATGGACCGAACATCGGAATACCAATATCGGGAGTCTCTTCATATTCTTTCAGCATATCAAAGATGCCGTCACCAACAGAAGAAGTGTTTGCATCAATTTCATCAACATACTGATTTTTAATATCTTCTATTTTATCTCCGATTAAGTCTGCAATTGCTTGCAAAGACATATTATCTAACTTTTGCTCTTGTTCTTCTTTTTTCTTTGTATCAAAGATATTGTCTGGGTCATATAACCAACTAAGGTCAACTCCGATACTCTCATACCCTCTCAAAAGAGTCATCTTCTTTAATCTGCTATAATAATAACCCATAGTTTGCGGGTTTGCGTTCTCCGCTGCTGAAAGCAAGAACTCATCACCCTTATTCACCTTATATTCTGCGAGGAGCTTCGGTCTAGAGGAAAGATAGTCGTTGATAGCCTCTAAAGTGATAGCCTTCCCGCCTAACTGAAAGATATTATATATTGCTCCAAAGCAAATCTTTTGGAAGTCTGAAGGAAAATCTTGCTCAATAAAATGATACTTATCGTCTTGTGCAAGTAGTTCCGGACTCTTAAAAATATTTCCTAATACTTGCATTATGCTTGGAATGTCAATATATTTACTCTGCATCTTCATAATCTCCTTCTAATGTACTAAAGTCTATCAACTTCATTCTTTTTCTATCTTTACTTGGTCTCTTTATCTGTACTTCCTTTTCTACTTTTTTAAACTCCACTCCCATATTTTGCTGTTGTGCTAAGAATAACGCATAAAAATAATTGTAACTGTCTTGATAGACATAAGGAACAATTCCTATTGAATTGTTTGACTTTTCTAAACTATTGTGTTTGACTTCATAAAAATAAATCAAACTTTTCATCATTCCACTATAAGAATAACCCATTTCTTCTTTAAACTTTTTAATCTGCTTTTCTACAAGTACATAATTCTGTTTACCTTTAAAAAGTTTTTGAATATACTCTTTGAGTGCAACATAATCGGGATCCGCACTTGGCTTTTCCTTCTCTTTCTTTTTCTTCTCCTTTTTCTCCTCAACTGGCATAAAATCAGTATTATCAGGATAACAAGTTGCGTGACCATATCTGCGGGCACCCACCTTTACTGCTTGTATCCTATCTCTATTAAATTTCTCATTACATTTTGGACAAATACAATAATGTGCCATTCTATCCCACCTTTTTATACCATTCTTATATAAATATTATAACATATTTTTTATAAAAAATCAAAGCGAAGAATAAATACCGAAAGTATTATTCTCCGCTTTTTGTATTAAAAAATTCCAAAACACCCTTTGAAATCAAATTACGAGTGTCTACCTGCCGAGCCGTTAAAGTTTCACACTCTACTTTTCAGCATCAAGGATTTCTTTTATTTCGTCAACAATCAGACTTAACTGCTCTGTCTGTGTTCTTGAGCACTGACTAACCTTCTTGCCAGGTCCAAGATACTTGTCAGTAATCTGATGGATACGAGGTGCCCAATACTCTAAGAACTTAACTCCTTCATCAGTCTGACCGGCAGTATCCGAGCTACCCGGTATAGAACCAATAAGCTCATTGAACTGATTGATTAAGTCATCAAAATCAAGTTCTTTTACTTCTGGTGTCTTATTTCTCTCTGAGGTAACTGCACCAGCACCATTTCTCTTCTCTTCCTCATCGATAGCTGCATTTAAAGCATCAACCAATGACTGATAACCAAAAGGTATCTTATTAGTCATATAAGGGAAACGGCTTCCCGCCTCGATAGTTCCATCACTTCTCAAAATCATGTATCTATCTTCAGTACCCGGTACCTGATAACCATAAGCAATAATATCAGACATATTCTTAATGATATTGTTAATACTATCGCCTACTGTTGGTACAATCTTGGTGTACTCTGTACCGTCCGCTCTCTTCATGTCCTTAGTCTTATCATGAGAGATGAAAAGCACTGCATAACCCTGTAATGCTATTCCTCTGAATACTTCCTCGAACTCCTTCTTAAAAGCTGACCAACCGCCGCCATAAGGAATTTGACCAAGAGTATTAACACTATTGTTATTGCAAATATACTTCTCGCAAAGAGAAGCTGCGACATCGACTGTATCAAGAGCAATTGCTTTATACCTCTCTTTCATACGAGGGTCTTTCAAAAATCTTGCGATAGAACGAATATCACTCCAAGTCTGAACAATCTGTGCATATGCTCCAGACATCGCTCTTGTTCCGTCCTCACAAGAGATAATCAAAGCTCCCATATCTTTTGCCAAAGTTGTCTTACCAACTTTTGGGCTACCATATATATAAGTGATATATCCAGTTAAATCTCTACTTACTGTAGAAGGCTCCAAATTTAATAAATCATCTAATGAAAAACTTGCCATTTTATTTCACACTCCATTCTTTTCTAATCACAACAAATATCTATTTTAATTGGATAATATGAGTATGCTCATAAAGAGCATACTCATTAAACTATATCCTGACTAAAAGTTGAATGAAGCGGCTGAAACTGCCTCGGTTGGAGCTGACGATGTACCTGCGTTAGCAGCATTATTCTTTGCATACTCCTCAGCACGCTGCTTAACTTCTGAAAGATAAACCTCTCTGTTCTGAACAAGAGTCTGAAGTTCCTCTAAAGTGATACCAGTCTCTGCATCACCAATCTCATACATATTCTCTGGACGAGATGTACCGGTGATAACCCACTGCTTAACATTTCTCTTAATCTCTCTAACCATTGGATCACCGAAAGCAGCCTCTGTAGTCTCGGTCTTAACAATAGTCTCATTGATAATCTTACCCCAAACCTTAGTGTATGAAGGGTTCTTTGGTGAAGCGTCAAGCTTCTCGAAATAATCAATTCCGCCCTTATTCTTTACAACAAGCTCAACTGGAAGGATTGCATTGTTCCAATTGAAGACTGCACCCTTAACAATAAGATAATCCTCTGGAATGTTAGCCTCTGGGTCAGCCTCTACCATACGAGTTCCGTTGATAATCATATCAAACTCAAAAGTATTACGGTTATCCTCTGGACCAAGAGAATTAACAATATTTATAAATCCACCCTCATTACGCTTTGCGCTTACTAAAGTCTCCTCACCATTTCTATTGGTATAGAAATCATTTACTCCAAGACTTGTATCAATCTTAACCTTAGTTGCGTTCTCCTTACCGGCAGTAACAACAGTGTTATTAGAATCAATGATAGACTTCAATGCAGCAAAACGAGTATCAGGTTTGCCTGCCTTAGTGAACTCGTTAATCTTAATGTAATTAACCTGAACAACATTCAAGCAAGCTTCATCAGTAGCGATGTCAATAGTACCACGAATGTACTTATTTCCATCTTTCTCCTTTAACTGCAAATTGTGCTCATACAAGTAACCTTCAATGTGCTCTTTGTTAATGTTCTTCTGTCTCATAGCTTTTATTCCTTTCTTAAAAAAATATTTATTTGTTACTTTCTACATATATTATATAATAAATTTTATAAAAAATCAATCTTCGACCTTTAATGTCATTTGTGGAAGAATTAACTCCCTTGCATATGGAAGGGACTCAATCCAAGAACACATTGATTTTTCATTTTTGACATTCCATTCTGTCAATTTATGATGTTGTCTCCATTGATACATTCCGCGGAGGACTTCATAATTAGCAGTCCAAGTTCTCGTCTGGAGCCAACTCTCTGGAAGAATTCTTATTAACTCTTTCCAATATCTTTTATCTCCTGTTTCAAGAAATCTTTTTCGTAATGTCTCACAAACATTGATAATATTATCCCAAACATCTGATATATGGTCGTCCATGTTATAAGGTTCATTATCAAATACATGTAACCTAAGACAATCATCAGTACAATCATCGTGTTCAAAACAATCCCAAGTAATAGGGGTACTTTCTAATTTGTGCATTTTTGAAGTGCTATCTGCGGTGGTACCGACTTTATAGGTGTCAAGCTCGCTCCAAAAATACATAGGGGCGGTAATATCCACGCTAACGAAGATCTGCCTTAAAAACTTACAATGAACTGCACCGCCATGAATAAGTGACTGTGCAAGTTTCATGTCCTTTGGTCCGATAACATCTCCTTCACTATCAGAAAGATGCCAACTATTTTTTGGGTTACGCATCCCGCGGATTGCATTTCCTATATTATAAACATTAGTATTTGCAAAGTTCATCTTCTTCTCTTTCCTCTTGTTCTTTCAATCTCTGTTTGTATTCTTGAAGGTATTCGATAGCCTTATCTATATCGTGATAACTCCCCACGCGTCTTGGTACTTCACAGCTATCTCGGCTTATTTTAATTTCAATATTCATTAAATAAAACCTTTCGCAAGAATATCATCAACCATGCCCTTTTCTTGAGCCTCTTCTGCGCTCATCCAAATATCGTCTTTTTGGATTTCCTTGTAATCCTCTTCTGTAAGATCACTATTCTCAATCACCAACTTCTTTAACTGACCAAGCTGTGATTTATAAAAGGCTGCATAGTTTGCAAACTGAGATGATGTTCCACCAGTAGAAGTAGAACCTTCATGGAATAAGAATGAAGAAGTAGGATATGCAAATCTTTTATGTCCGGCAATAAAAGTGAAGAAACCACCACTATATGCACAACCAACGGCAATAGTGTAAACAGGAGTCTTTGATAACTTAATTGCGTCTATCATAATAAAGGTCTCGTCTAAATTACCGCCACCAGAGTGAATATAAATCTTAATTGGCTTTCTCTTTTCTACCGGAATATTGTTCTTCTCATCTTGATTATTCCAAAAACGAATAACCTCTTGTACTGTCAAGCCAACATCAGGACCAATATCTCCCAAAAGAATTTCTCTGTTTAAAGAGGCTCTTAAAGTAACGACATCTAAAAACTCTACCGTTTCCTTTGATTTCTCTACTGTGTTTTTTAGTAAGTCATTTAAAATATCATCATCAAGTTCTATTGTATCATAATCTGCCAATGTTTAATCCTCCTTTTTTCTAATGGGTGCTGATATAGTATTATAACCAAAAGATTGGCTATCGTATAAATCAATGTAAAACTTTTCCTTTTCATTCAATAACTCTCTTGGACACTCTTCAAGTAATTCCCAAGAGAAGTTCTGAATACCATCTTCTTGCATTGCTCGATATAACTTATTACCTGCGGGAGTGTCGATACCCAGCCCGCACTTCGCGTGTTGTTTCCATCTATCTGCCATATTAGCTGCTTGACCGATATAACATTCATCAGTAATCTGATTAGTGATTTTATAGATACCGGTTACTGCATTTGTACCAAGTACATTATTACATAACTCAGTCATTTGCTTTTGCCAATATGTTTTCCAAATAAGCATAGATAAAATTCTAGGCTTATTTAACTGTCCTTTAACTCTTTCCAATGCTTTTATATCTTGCAAATCTGTATCGTTTACTTTTAAGCAATAAAAAGAAAGTTTCTCCTTTATCTCCTTCTCTCGCAACTGCGCTTGAATTACAGCGGCCCGCGTAGCCTTTGTCTTGTCAAGTTCCGCGGTAATCTTATTAATCTCTTCTTTGTTCTCAAGCTTAATTGCCTCTAAAGACTTCTTTAAAGAGTCAATATTATCATTATAATCCTTTTCTGCGTTATCATAAGATTGTAAAAGAAACTCACAATAATTTTCAAATGCTCTTTGTGACATTTTCTTTTGATTCTCGTAGTGTGCTTCCACGCCGAGTTTCAAATCTTCTATTGTTTTGGTTTTTTCTTTAATTTCCGCAGAAAACTTAGCTCTTTCTATTTCAAGTTTCTTTCCTACTTTTGCTACATCATCTAATAATAACCTATGATGCAATTCAAGTTCATTATTTGCTTCTTCTATCTCTATATTATATCTTTTTATTTTAGTGTCTTTTCGCACTAAATAAAAAATAAAGAATAAGGAAATGGTCAATAATAATACTAAAAATACTATCATCTTTTCTCCTTTTTAAAAATAGGGGGAAGGAATAAATTGCCTTCCCCTATTTCACATTATTTAATTGTAAAAGGTATCTTAGTTAGCTGCTGCCTCTGCGTCAGCCTTAACTGCTGCGTCATGGTCATAAGCCTTACCAGCGTCTGTAAGCTTGATGAACTTAACTTCCTTAACGCCATCCTCAGTCTCGATCTTAGCTGGGATACGCTCTGTATAACCCTTACGCTGAAGACCTGCAGTTACAATACCGTCTACTGACTTTCTCTCAAGTCCAAGTGCATCTGCGATGTCCTGTGCGGTAACATTCTCGTCACCGATTGATACCAAATAATCAAATACTACCTTGCTCTTCTCTGAAATTGCTGTTTTCATGTTTGTTTCTCCTTTTCTTTAAATAGAATTATTAGTTATTTATATTGTAAAAGAGGGGTTAGTATTTTCGATTTAATAATCTACTTTTTATTTTTCCTCTTTACTATATACATATTATATCAAAAATTTTATAAAGTTTCAAGTGATGCGACAACCAACGAAAAATTTGATTTTCTGTATCTCTCTTAACTTTCTATATATATTATACTAAAAATTTTTTAAAAAGTCAAAATATTTTTAAAAATTATAATTACACATCTTAAGTGCGTCCTCCTCGGTTATGATAGGAATACCGAGAGATTTCGCTTTTTGGTTCTTTTGAGTTGTACTATTAACATCATTGTTTATTAGATATGCGGTCTTTGAGGATATGCTTCCCGCAACCTTACCGCCACAGTTCTCAATAATGCTTGTTAACTCTGCTCTGTTTTTTACGATACTCATTTTTCCTGTTACTACAAAAACTAAATCTTTAAGAGTATCAACTTTTTCTTCTGTTTGAGTATCTTCTTCTGTTTCATCAAAAGAAATAAAGAGTTCTACTATTTCATCTATTTCTTTATAATCAAAACTATTTATTGCTTTACTTATTTCCGGACCGAATCCCTCAAACTCAGTCCAATCTCCTCCAACCGCTGCTCTAAAGGCGTCCCATGTAGGATAATATTTCACGATTTCTTTGGAAACAGTTCTTCCAACAAGGGGTATACCAATTGCAGAAATGAAAGACTCGAACGTCGTCGAAGTTCTAGCGGATGTAATTGCTGACAAGATTTTTCCGACAGAAGCTTCTCCAAAACCTGCCTTTGAAACCCATTCAGTTTTATGTTGTTCAAGTCTAAAAATGTCTGCAAATCCATTAACCCAGCCCCAATCTATCAATTTCTCTATTGTTTTTCTTGAGATACCTTTTATATCTAAACCTTTCTTTCCACAGAAATGGTCAATTCTATTAACCAATTTTCCTTCACAGGCTTCATTAGTACAATATAATACTTCTACTCCACTATTAGATACTCTTACTTCTGTTTCTTTTTTACAGATAGGACAAGCAATCTTTGTACAAATAAAGTTATTTCCATCTTTATTTTCTTTGTCTGCTCTTACAACCTGAGGAATAATCATATTTGATTTTATTACCCATATAGGCTGATTGACATAAGGAGCTCCAAGGGTTTCGTCCAAAATACTAAGGTTATGCAGCGATGCTCGTTCTACTACCGTGCCATCAATTTCGATTGGCTCAAATACTGCAACTGGAGTCAATATACCATTACGAGAAACATCATAGTCAATTTTCTTTAAAAAGGTTTGATATTCCTCGTCATAGAACTTATATGCAATAGCATTTTTAAAGTGATGGTCTGTTCTTCCTAATTTTTCTCCATACTTTTTACTTTCAAACTTGAAAACATATCCATCAATCGGATACTGACTAGCATAACCATATCTATATTTATCAAGTTTCTCTATTGCATCTTCTATTGTCTCTACATCAGAAACTCTAGGAACAGTAGTAAATCCCCAATCCTCAAGTCTATCTAAACGAGAAGAGTTGGAATCAATCTCAGCACTTCCTGATATAAAGTCCCAGGCAACAAAAGTTAAACCTCTTTTTGCAGTTTCTTCGCTTTTCAACTGTCTAATAGAACCAGAAGCGAAGTTTCTAGGGTTCTTATACTCTTTAGAGAAATATTTTTCAAATGTGTCTATATCACAAATAATCTCTCCGTCAATGACTGATGTTTCAGTACAAGGGATATGTTTTGGGATAGAAGGAATTACAAGAGCATTAAAGAAAACATTCTCACCTACTAACCCATCTCCTCTTGTTTCAGCCTTTGTAAGATTACCCTTTTCATCATAAGTTAAAGAACAAGTTAAACCGTCCATTTTGAACATACCAAACCAATCTTGCTCTGAACCCTGAGAAACAAAGCTTTTTAATTCATCAATAGACTTTGTTTTATCAAGAGAAAGCATTGGGTGATTATGCTCAACCTTCTCTAACTCAGAAACAGTTCCAAAACAGATGCTCTGTGTAGGAGAATCGGGATAGATAATACCTGTCTTTTTCTCCAATTCTTCTAAAGAGAAATATAAATCGTCCCATTCCTTATCAGTTACTTCTGGAGTTCCCATATCGTAAAGTTTTGTTAATCTGTTTAATTCAGTAATAAGATTTCTTATAGTTATTTTATCAATAATTTTTTCCATAGAACTTATTTCCTTTCTTTAACTTTTCTATATATATTATACTAAAAATTTTATAAAAATACAAATAAAGTGCGGAAACCGAAGTGACCACACTTTATTGGGGGATAGTATTATATATGAATTTTATCTAAAAGGATTTAACTTGCTTTGCCCATTAAATTTTTGTGATGCCAAGTACCCTATCTGCCTTAATCATCTTGTTGCCTTCCGCAGTTCTGCTTAACAAAGGAACTTCTTTTGCACTGATGCATATGCTTGATGTGTTACCCAATATCAAGATTGAATCCTCGTCAGACAGCATTGCCGCACCTGCGACCGGTGTCTTATAACAGCAGATACCCTTTCCGCCTTTGTTCTGAAGACTAAATTCATCAATCTTCACTTTCTTGCCTTGTCCTGTTGTGTTAAACAATCCTATTGTATCTGTTGTTTTATGAATAGGGAGTCCCGCAATGACTTCATCATTATCATTTAATGCAATACCTTTAACACCCAAAGTTACCCTACCAATAGGTTTAATGTCTTTTGTTGCAAAATGAATACTCATTCCGTTCTTTGTTATCAAAATCAAATCTTCTTCATCCATAAAGAGAACAGATGCAAGACTATCTCCATCTTTAAGTTTCAACGCCATAATACCGGTGTTTCGATTAGTCTTTAAATATTCATCAAGAAGGGTTTTCTTAACCATACCCATTTTAGTAATGAATACTACATACTTAGGGGTACTCTTTCTATGAAGAGAAGTGATAGAGATAATTGATTCACTAGGGGCCAACTTAACAAAAGACTTGATTGGTTGTCCTTTTGTTGCATTTGTACCGTCTGGAACATTGTCTACTACTGTTCGATACATTTTGCCCATATTGCTGAACATCATCAATGTATCTACTGTGTTTGTCTTAAATGCGGACATCGTTACATCGTCTTTGGTCTTAACACCCTTTCCGCCTCTCTTTTGAGGTTTAAAATTCTCTACCGGAATCTTCTTTATCAAACCAGATTTTGAAGTTACTACAACTACATCTTTTGGTATAACAGTAGCAATCTCCTTTTCATCTGCTTTTACTTCTATCTGTGCAAGTTCTGTGCGGCGAGCGTCTCCGTACTTCTTAACAATCTCTTCAAGTCTGCTCTTAATTTCGCTTAACTGAAGTTCTTTGCTCTGAAGTAAAGTATTAAACTTCTCAATCGCATCCATTAGTTCTTTCTTTTCATTTTCAAGTTCAATCTTTTCCAATTTTGCAAGACTAGATAATCTCATTGCCAAAATTGACTTTGCCTGTACTTCTGAAAGATTATATTTCTCCATTAACGCTGTCTTGGCAGCGGAACTATTCTCACTCTTTTTAATCAATATAATAACATTATCAATATCTTCAAGAGCAATAAGCAGACCCTCTACAATATGAAGTCTATCTTTTGTTTTCTTTAAATCAAAGTTTACTTCTCTAATAAGACAATCAATATTATGAGAAATATAAATATCAATCGCATCTTTTAATCCCAATTCTGTTGGTGTCTTATCAACAAGAGCAACTTGATTATATGAAATTGAAGTCTGAAGATGCGTCTTTGAATAAAGTATCATAGCCATCGAGTCTGGGTCTACACCCTTCCCGCACTTCACTACAACTCTGATACCTTTCTTGTTAGACTCATCTCTAATCTCGCTAATTCCCTCTATCTTCTTTTCATCACAAAGAGAGCCAATTTCCTCAAGGATACCTTCTATTGTTGTTCCATAAGGAATTTCATAAAATACAAGATTATTCTTCTCAACATTATATCTTGCTCTTACTTTAACTGAACCATGTCCTGTCTTTAAAATTTCAGGAAGGTCATTTTTATTTATAATCAATCCTCCGGTTGGGAAGTCTGGACCCGGGATAACCGGCTCTTTACCTTCCATAACCATATAAATAGCATTTGCTACTTCTGTTAAATTATGCGGGAGCCAGCTACTTGCCATCGCGACTCCAATACCGGTATTTGGATTACATAAAAGATTTGGGAAGATTGCGGGAAGAGTAACTGGCTCTTCCAATGTTTCATCATAGTTTGAAGTAAACTCAACATTCTTCTTCTTTAATCCTTTTAATAAACCATCTTCTGCAATTTTTGCAAGTCTCGCTTCTGTATAACGAGATGCTGCCGGTCCATCTCCAGACTGATTACCATTACTTCCATGCCAGTCTATAAGAGGGTATCTAAGTACCCAAGGTTGAGATAAGCGGACCATAGCTCCATAAATAGAACTATCACCGTGCGGATGGTACTTACCCATGACATCGCCGACAATTCGAGCTGATTTCACATGAGGCTTGCTATATGTTCTACCTTCCTCGTAAGCAGACCATAAAATCCTCTTTGCTACCGGCTTTAATCCCGACTTAGCATCAGGAATCGCCCTGTCAGTGTTGACAGCCGCCGCATATTCTATAAAATTTGTACTTAATTCATTTTTTATATCATTCTGCATTATTTATCTCCTTGATTTTTTGAAGTAATTCTTTAAAATATCTTAAATCTTCTTTATCTTCTTTATTTCTATCTTCATCTTCTGATATACTACAACTATATTCACTTTTCCATATAGAAGTTGCTTCTTCTACTTTGCCTTTATATGCGTCATATATTTCATTCAATAAAGAATTTATATCATTCTGCATTATATTTAGCCTCCTTTGAATGTTCTTTAATATAAGCCTTACGAGCGGCTACTGCAGTTCCCATCAGCTGCTCAAACAAAAGTTCTGTTTCATTTTCGTCATCAACACTAATCTGTTTAATAATTCTGTTGTTAGGATCGGTTAATGTTTCTTCAGTCTCATCGACTGACATTTCTCCAAGTCCCTTAAGACGATTGACAGCAAACTTTTTACCTACATTAGCTTTCTTAAACTCTTCAAGAGCCTCATCATTTTTAAGATATTTATATTCTTTACCAATAGTAATCTTATAGAGTGGAGGGAATCCAGCGTAGACATATCCGTCCTTAACGAGTTCAGGGCAGAAGTTCCACAAGAATGTGTAGAAGAGGTTCTTGATATGCGCTCCATCAACGTCCGCATCACTCATAATGATAATCTTACCATATCTCAAGTCTTCCTTATTATAAGTCACTTTCATTGTCTTAGGGTCGATATGTAAACCAAAAGCATCAATCATTGTCATAATCTCAGCATTTTTCTGTATCTGTGCTAATGTTGCCTTCTGTGTATTTAATATCTTACCCCTAACCGGGAGGATAGCTTGGAACTCATTGTTACGAGCTTGCTTTAAGTTACCAGAAGCACTATCACCCTCAGTTATATAAATCTCACACTTCATTCTATCTTTTGAATAGCAATCCGCCAACTTACTATCAAACTTAAGAACCTTCTCTTTTTTCTTCTTTTCGTTCTCTCTTGCTGCATTCCTTGCCTTCTTTGCAGCCTCACGAGCCTTTCTTGCACTAGTTGCTTTATCAAAGATTGTCCTTATTTCTTTCTCATATAAAGTGAATAACTCTTCTAAAGCAGTAGCAGTAAATCTCTGTACATATGTTCTTCCTTCTGTTGAAGAAAGCTCTTCTTTATTCTGCCCTTTAAATACCGGGTCAATCATTCTGAAGTTAATAACCAATAACTGACCTTCATCTAAATCACTACCTGTTAAATTAGCGTCTTTATCTTTTAACCAACCTTTTTCCCTTGCAAAAGAGTTTAAGCTCTTCGTAAACGCTGTCTTAAAACCGGTTAAGTGAGTTCCTTTATCCTGAGGAATGTTATTTGTGTATAACTTAACAATAGAAGAATAAGCATTGTTGTAACCAAAACTAACTTCAACCTTAAAAGTGCCTTCCTCTTGCTCAAAGTAGAAAGGACCACATAACATTTCCTTGCCCTTATTAAGATACTCAATGTAATCATATAATCCATTCTTTGAATTATAAGTTACTTCTTCACCATTCTTTTCATTTGTAAAATAAAAAGTAAGACCTA
>Ga0326513_10002314_pt1 | contig 14106 bp, 36 predicted proteins | sample 2_2465_0518_D_FD_203654 | JGI IMG/M metagenome (GOLD analysis project Ga0326513, IMG submission 203654) | Bovine rumen microbial communities from UC Davis, California, United States - 2_2465_0518 | ecosystem: Host-associated > Mammals > Digestive system > Stomach > Rumen | place: USA...
TGATGTCTTGGATTTGCGTCTTCATTTTGTTTTCTCCTTTTTGAGTTGCTTTACATCCATAATATACATATTATGTGTATAATATGCAACACTTTTTTTATTTTTTTTTCAAAAAAAAATTAGATGCGGTTCACCGCATCGTCGAGATCAGATCGGCGGACGTGGGCGTAATGCTTGAAGAGTACAGCCATAGATTCGGCTTCAAGCCGCATGAGCTCCTGCACGGCTTTTGCGTTTACGCCTGCACGCAAGAGCTCGCTTGCGAACGAATGCCGGAGCTTGTGGTGCGAAACTTTCCCGGAAATCTTGGCGACTGACGCCGCCGCCCTTAACACGAATATGGCGTGGTCAGCTCGCATCGGGACGTCGGTCTTCGGTATCAGGAGTCCTTCGTGGTCCAGGAACGGATCGATGATGGTTGCAAGCTTCTTCGAGATCGGGACATCGGCGTCCTTGCCCATTTTCCCGTTGATGACGGTAATCGTGTTCCCGTGGACGTTCTCGACGGTCAGGTTTCGCGCTTCCGCGAACCGAAGCCCTGCATAGGCCATCAACGCCCAGAATGCCCGGAAGGATTCGCTCGGCGCTGCGGCAAGCAGACACTCGACTTCGTCGCTGGTCCAAAATTCCACGCGCCCTGTGCGGACCTGCGGAAGTTTTACGGATCCAAAAAGATCTCTGTGCGGAAGTGAGTAATTCTTTTCGGTCCACGACAGGCACGCATTCACGACCTTGACGATCTCGTGGACGGTTTTCGAAGCTTTCCCGTCAAGCGACCTTGCGAATTCTTCCATGATCTGCGGCGAAAGCTGCGAGAACGTCTTGATCCCGCGCCGCTCGGCGAACCTTGAGAAGTGTTTGACCCTCGCCTTGTAAGCGCGTGTCGTGAGCCCGTCCGGTCCGAATTCGTATTCGACGGACTTCACCCAGCCTTCCACCGCGCCGACGATCGGAACGTCGTTGGGATCGGACGTCTGGGGCAGGTACTTTGCGAGCTTGATCCGTTCCAGCATTTCCGTCGCCTGTTTTTTTGATTCTGTCTTGAGCGACTTGAACGACGTCTTGCCGTCTTGGTACGTCCGAAGGTACCACGTTTTGATTCCAGACGACTTGTGCCGCTGGACGATGCTGTAGGTTGCAGATTTCATTCGATCTCCGATGTGACCACTTTTGTTCGGAATGGTCACTTTTTGGGCACAAGAAAATTTAACTGTGTTTTGTCGTAGTTGGGAAACCTTGTGAATGTTTGGCTGAAAATTTAGCGAGGCGGAGCACCCGAAAAGCCCGCTGCATAAGGGCTTGGAAAAGAAAAAGGCTGAAATCTTTCGAAATCAGCCTTTTTCGTGGGACCTCCGGGACTTGAACCCGGAACCCGCGGGTTATGAGTCCGCTGCTCTACACATTTTGCCGTAATTGCAAGGCTTACGGCTTGTTGTGGTCACTTTTTGGACATAGTTTTCTATTCGTTTTCTTTGTCTTCCTCGTCGGTAACGCATCTTGTGTAGCATTTCATTCTCGATGCTTTCGAATGCTTCCTTGAATTCTTGCGTGGTGAGACTTATAAAGTGTTACTTTACAACTGAATTTTCAGTTCGAATGCCTCCTTGGTAAGGCGATTCAATGTTGGCACTCATGCCTTCTCCTCCAACTTTCTCCCACACATAGGGCAGACATTAATTTTCTGCTCAAATCTGATCCAGCCGAAATCGGCTAAGGCTATGAGTTTTCCGTCTTTGACAAAAATGCCTTCGCCATCGTCGTCGTACACGACATCTGCGATGAGGCCGAGTGCCTTATATGGATGATTGCAGTACGGGCATTTACTTTTCACTTTTTTCATTGTCCCTCCTTAGAACGGCATTTTGGCAACTTCGAGATCCACTTTGGTTTCCACAAGCTGCTCCATCAATTTCGTCGCCATCTTCTTCCATTCGACGCTTCGAACATTTGCTTGCGACGATATTCCCCGAAAATCCTTTTCCTTGGCTTTTGCGATCCTCAGTTGTTCCTTCGTCTCGTCGAGAGATCGTTGAAGCTGTTCGTTGGATTTTCTGAGCCCATCTGCGTAGACTTCGAGTTCTCTGAATTCCTTTTTTAATTTCTGCAATTTTGTCATATTTATTCCTCCGGCAATTCCGGGAAAGGCATCCATTGCGTAAATCCGGAATGTTGCATTCCAAGTTCGACCAACGAGCCCCAACGGGTGACCGATGCGACCGTACTGCCGGTCATTTTCGACAACTCAGGGCTGCAAACGATGATGCACTGGTTTCGCGCAGGCTTTTCCGCGCTGAACTTGCGCCATCTGCGCTCATCGAGGAGCCGGTCGATGACGGCGGAATTGTCCGTGTGCGGGACGGCCTCGATTCCGGCGAGGCATTCGTCGATGTCCTTCTTGCCGTAGCATTGGATAGGCTTGTCGCCAGAGATTCCCATTACTTCCGGGTAGGCATTGAACCAACGTTCCTTCAAGTCTTCAATCGTTATCATCATTCCTCCCAAGTGATTACGAAATAGTTCTTCCCCGGTTCCGCACCCCATTCGGGGCGACCCTGCCCGATTCGGATGCGTGGGTTCTTGAAGACGAGCCGACGTTCTTTGTCGCCTGCCTTCGGGTAGCCGAGGGTGAAAACGAGCCGGTCGCATTTTAAGTCAGCGCACGAAACCATCACCCGTCGTTCGCAGATGCAGTGCGGGTGAGAGCCTGCATAGATCATTACGAATTTCCCGCAAAGCTTGCTGAATCGGTTGATCCAATAATCGGAGCATTCCCGATACTCTTCTTTCTTCTTGCCCGACTTGATCTTGTCGAACCACTGCTTCTTCAGCGGGAGCGTGAGTGTTTTCATTTTTCCTCCTCTTGGTTGATTCTTGCTTGTATCGGGTCACCGCTGGCTAACCATTGCACAAGCCCTGCACTGCACTTCTCGCACAAGAGCATCCTTCTGTTCTCCCATACGGAGCGAGGGTATTGCGGCGTGAGCGCCATTGTGCTGCACTTGTTGCCTTTGATTTCGGCTCCGCATCTACCGCATTTCATTTTGCCTCCTTCGTAAATTCGCACATTCGGTAGTAAGATTCGACATCTTCTTTGGCTACAAGTACAGAGTCGTAATGCCTTTTGAACGCACGCCATTGTTTGTAATCGATCTTGACGGGTTCTTCTTTCATTTTGATAAAGTGCATTTATTCGTCTCCTTATTTCATCACATCCGGATCGTTCCAGACAAGCGCCTTGCAGGTTTTGCATTTGTCAAGGTAAATGCCGTTTTCGGGATCGTATGTGAGGCCGTAGCAAAGGCGTTTCCCGTATTCAGTCGTTGTATTTGCGCGTTTGCAGTCGTCTCCAAGCGGCGAACCTTTGAGCTTTGCGCGTGAAATAGCCATTTCTAATTTGTCTCCTGCGGTTTGATGAATTCTTCGTAGAAATCCGTTTGGATGTGCGGTGAAAGATTCTCGACAGCCTGCGTCGCAGTTACAAGCTTCAAACAGTGGTCATCGCGATGAACGTCCGGAACTTGACGAGAAGTTCTTCCTTTTCGGCTTTCAGCTTGGCAATTTGTGCCGTCTGGCGGTCGCACAACCTGACAGCCTGTTCGAGAAAATTCTTGCAGAGCGCAAGGCTCCGGATGTTCTTTACGTCTTCGGCTTTGAGCTCCATTTACTTGTCCTCCAAGCCGAGGTATTCCCTAGTCGGGGAGAACCATCCCGTGTCGTCCCATTTGCGGACGATGACTTGCTCGTCAATAGGATCGTTCGCCATAGAGAAGTCATAGGCCAAGTTCGTGAAAGTCATAGTCAGATTGTCACTCCGCATTTCGCCTTTTCCTTGGGCTAGCCACCGAGCAAGTTCCCGATGGGTAACATTCTTCGGTTTGTGAATCTCGGCACAATGCCTGTAATCCGTAGTCAAGCCAATGACCGGAAGCATGCTGCGAGCGGCGATGGCACACACAACCCTTTCGAGAGGCTTCGAACACTCGTTATCCCACACGAGCATCGTTTTCGGTGGGTTGAAAATCTGCGGTTCAGTGATTTCTTCGAGTTCGATTCCGTGATACCTCATAAGGTTCTCCTTTGTTGAAGGTTTTATACAATCGTTGCCGATTCCTCACTCATATCTTCTCCAAATGCTTGCGGACGTAGTCTGCGAAAACTTCGTAGAAATGGAGGTAATCCTGCTCCTTGGCCGTGTACCGGGCGAGCTGGGCGATTACCCCGGGGACGAAGTGACGGTCGTTTTTCGCGCAACGTTTTTCTTTGTCAATCTTCAGTGTCATTCTTTTTGTATCCTTTTTCTTTTCGCTTTGCGAGAATCCTCTCGCGGTTCTTGAGGTACCATTCACGCTGGTACGCCCGTTGCTCGTCCTTGTGGGCTTCCCGCCACTTGCGGTTCTTCTCGCTCACCTTTTCGAGGTTCGCTTCCCGGTATTTCCGCTGGTACTCGCGGATGCGGTCCCGGTTTTCTTCGCGCCACTTCGCCTGCTGTTCGAGGCAGGTCTCCCGGTTCTCGTGGTACCATTGCCGGAACCGTTCGGCTATTTGCGCCTTGTGGGACTCCCTGTACGCCTTCATCCGTTCGGAGATTGCTTCCTTGTGTGTCTCGCGGTACTTGCGCTGTGCACCCTTGTTGTAGCCGGGGTGCGCCTTGCGGAAGCGTTCCTGGCTCTTCCGGAACTTCGCGAGTTCGCCTTCGCGGATTTTCCCGGTCGCTTCCTTGAACTTTGCCGTATCGACGCCGCCGTGGGACTGCATGCGCAATTTCAGCAGGCGGTCGAAGTCGTTGTGGAAAAGTGCGGACATTATGCCCCCTTCTTGAAGAAGAGCTTGCCTTCGGGAGTCTGCCAGAGGGCGAGTGTTTCGCCATCCGCAAGCTCGAAGGCGTGCTCGTGGCAGAGCTTCAGCCATTCGGTTGTCTTCTTAGCTGTAATCTTCATTTTCTTTAGCTGGTTGCCAGGTGCGTCCGACGCCTCGATGAGGTGGCGGAGCGCCGCACGGTAGCCGAGCAGGTATTCGCAGGATGCCATCACGCCTCCTCGAATTCCTTGAGCAAATCCCCGAAAATTTCGGCGGTCGTGTCAAGTTTAAATTCTGTCCCGTCTACAAAATGGATGTGCACTTCGACGCCGGGGCGGCAGTCCTTGTACTGCGCGATGCCTTCGATATACGCTACGGCATCACGGTTGACGTAGAGCTTCCTGTTGTAAAGGCAAATGCTGAAAAGTTTCGACTTCATTTTGCCTCCTTCGTAAATCCGCACATTCGGTAGTAAGATTCGACATCTTCTTTGGCTACAAGTACAGAGTCGTAATGCCTTTTGAACGCACGCCATTGTTTGTAATCGATCTTGACTGGTTCTTCTTTCATTAAGTGCGGAATACGTTTGTTATACTCTCCGCAAAATTCTTCGATTGTGTAAAGCTCGGCTTCTTCGATGCACCCTGTATATCCGCAAAAGCATCGGTCCTCGTTATCTTGCGTTCTTTTGTACCCCCATAGGCAAAGTCGGTCTCCGAACTTCCACGGGTAAAGATGCTTAAGACTTACGGCGAAGTATTTTCTTTCGCTCATTTTGCCTCCTCCATCCATTCGCCCGTGCGTGCACGGTGCAGGTAGTTCTCCGCCTTGGCTACGTCGTCCTCCCAGCTCTCGCCCTGCTTCGCTCCGCAGCGGAGCAGGTACTTTACCGCGTTGCAGACGGGGAAAATCGCCTTGCGCGGAATGTCCTTGCGTTCCGCGATGGAGTCAAGGATTACGATCGTCGAGATTCCGGCGATGTCGTAATGCGTCCCTTTGACCTTTTCGAGCTTAGTCTTTTTCGTTGCCATATTCCTTCAGTTCCTTTTCGAGTTTTACCGCTTCGGCGAACGCCCTCTTGCTGTTGCCGGCGATGACCTTGCGGTGCTTTTCGCGGAGTCCGTCCGCGAACTTGGAGCCGTTGAGCGTGGCGTACACGCTGTACAGGGCGTCGAACGTCTCCGCCTTCTCGGCTGCGAGACGTCCGATGGTCGCCCGGTACTTCAGCACCATCCTTGCGAGTTCCGCTTCGAGGGGCGTGTAATTACCCCCCCCCTTCGTTACTTTGTCTACAATTCCCTTGATGTCGTCAATCGAGAGTTTCATCCGTTCTTCTCCTTGAGTTCCTTGATTTCCTTCAGCGCGGCGTCGAGCTGGTACTTCGTGAGCCTGTAGGCTTCCCGGTATTTCGCCACGTCGCCCCTGAGCTGTACGATGAAGGCGTCCTTTTCCGCTTCGGTCATTGTTGCTCCTTGATGGTTTTTGCCGAGGCGTTGGCGCTTAGTCCGTCCGCCTTGAGCCTCGCCCGGAGATTGCCGACTTCGTTCGCCAGCGACTTGCTGCGGAACTTGTCGCCGAGATTGTGCTTCGTCTTGAACTTGCCGAGGAAGCGGTCGACACTGTACAGGCACTGGAAGTAGTCGTTGACGGCGTCGTTCAGCTGTCCGAGGCGGTCTTCGAGCCGGAGGCACTTCGCCGCGAGGGCAGTCTCGAGCTCCGTGCGGGCGCTGTCCGCCACGATGCCGAGCAGGTCCTTCTTCTTCAGGTTGATTCCCATTTTTTTTTCTTCTCCTTTTGCTTGGTCTTCTTCGTCGGGAATGCATCTCGTGCGGCATTCTGGGCAATGGACGTCTACATGCGTTTTTATGGCTATGCCGAGACTCAATGCCAGTTCGTCCGGAAATAAAGTGCTGGTATCATGGAAAACGCAACCGCATTCCGGACAGGTGAATTGCTTCCAGAATTTCCCGTGCTTGATGATTACGGCCATTCTTATTTTTCTCCTTTCATCGTTACGCCTTCACCAGCTGCGTGGTGATGCTCTTGACTGTGGAATCGGGAACGAAGCGCACGGTGATTTTAGTGTTGCTTTCGAGCGCGAAAGTGACGTCGTTCGCATCGATGCCGATCTGCTGAATGGTGGTGCAGATGATGCGGTCAAAAGGAATCATGAAGGTTTCTTTCGGCGTCTTGATGTTCAAGCATTTCATTAGAATGTTTCCAGTCCTTTTCTGATGTTTGCGGCCTTTGCGTAGCAGGCTGCACGGGTGTGTCTTTTGATGGGAATTTCGATGTTCCCTGCCGCGAGAGCCGTGAGTTCTTCAGCGGTCCACGTTGTGTGCTTCTTGTACGAGCCGTTTCGTTTTCTTGCGTCTGCGGCTTTCCTGCCGCGCTCCTTTGCAAGGGCGGGATCTGCCATTTCGCGGATCTGGCGGGTAAGCCTTCCGATGCACCCTGCGGCGCGGACCTTCATCGCAAACAATCGATCCTCTTTCAGGCGGGTCGACGTGACTTCGCCGACGGTCATGGCGACGAGGTTTTCTTTCTTCAGGTTTTTCTTGTCGTGGTCCTTGAAAATGACGTTGAGTCCCGGAGGCACTGGCATTCCGTTGTAGTGTTCCCAAAGCGTTCTCGCAAGGTTGCGTCGAAGCCCGGTCGTTTCGCGCCAATATCCCTTGTAGCACCAAACCCACTTGGAGCCGCCCCATTCGACGTAATCGCCGAGGAGTTCGCGGCTGCACGGATTTACGGCGATGTGCCTTTCGGCGCAAACGGCACGCACGGCTTCGTGACTCACATTGAACTTGCGTCCCGTCGCACGGATGTTCCGTGTACGCTTCACTTCTTCGGCGATAAGGTCTTTCGTCTTCTCGTCGATACGGATGCCGCACTTCGGATTTACAGGGGTGTAATGCGCCCCGATCTTGTGCGCGCGAGTCCAGCACGCTTGCGCCGTGCGTCCTGGCACGGGCCTGCATGCCTTCAGGAGGGCGTCTTCTTCCGGCGTCCAGTTCGGGGCCTTTTTCGTCATTGCCATTCCTCTGCGGTCGGTCCGTACTTTGTTGATTTTGTGCGCCCGTCGGCGTCGATTTCCGCGTCGATCTTTTCGGCCTTGCGCTTTTCGACGAGCTTCTTCTCGTAAGCCTTCGCTTCCTTGTCGTCGATTTGCGGTTCGAGATAGCGCATGTGCGTCCCGAAGACGCTGTTGCAGGGGAGCGCCTTCACGGCCTTGATGAAGTTGGTTTCGGCATTGGCGGCGTTGATGACAGTGTTCCCGATCATCACCATTGTCTGGGCGGTCTTCACGTCCATGTTGCCGTCCTGGAGCCGTTTCATGGTGTCCTGGAGCGTTGCGATGGTGGAACTGAGCACGGACATCTCCTGTTGGCTGGTTTCGTTAGGCATTTGCAGTTTCCTTTTTCGGTTGGTTCTTCATGAGACGGGAGCGGCGGATTTCCATCGCTGCCCGGGTTACGCCGCAGGCTTCGAGGAACTTGATGTCGCCTTGCATGAGCGCGTTGTCCATGGCGATGTTCCAGCGGTGTCTCTTGTAGCCTGTAGCCCTTTCGAACATGTCGATTTGGCACTTGGCGGCGGCCTTCATTGCCTTGCGTTCGAGCGCGAGGATGTTGTTGTAGAACTTGCGGTCCTTCTCGCTCCATTCGTCACGGTCCTTTTCGCCGTTGGCGTCCTTGAGGTACTTGTACACGGCTGCGGAGCAGGCGAACAGTACGAGCTTTGCCTTTTTTTTTTGCCTTCTCCTGGCGTTCGTAACGTTGCAGGAGCTTCTTTGCCTTTTCTGCCGCTTCCTTTGTCACGGCTTCAGTCTTGCAGGTTTCCATCGCAGGTTTCTCCTTTGGTTGGTCATTTGAAATTCTTCTTGCAGTCCCATTCGACCAGTTCCCGGATCGGGAAGAAGATCGGCGACTTTTCGCTTTGGCGGTAATGGGGAATCTTGCGCTTCGTCACCCATCCGCTGAGCGTGTTCTTGCTGACGTGAAGGACTTTGCATACGGTCGCGAAAGTCCAGGCGGGGATTTCCGCGATTCCTACTGTCTTTTCGGCCGGGTACTTCTGCACGATCCTTGACTGAACCGTGCTGATTTCAAGACTTGTCATCGTTCGCTTTCTCCTTCGTTCGCTCGGTGTAGTGTTCCGCCGGTTCCTTCGTATTTCCAGGCGTGATAGTTGCCTTTTGCCCGGTAGCCGAGGTTGTGCAGTTGGCTCATGCTTTGTCGCAAGGACCTTCCGCGCGGCACGACGTGCCGGAGAATGAGTTCCTTTTCGCGATCGGTCCAGCGCCAGTGGGGGTCCATGCTGAACTTCACGCCCAGCGCCCTTGCACGGTGCTTCGTCGCGTGCAGTGTCCGGCCTTCCGGAATCACGTTACGCCTTACCAGGGCGTCTTCCGCGGGCAGCCACGGCTTGCGGTGCCGATCACTTCCCATTCTTCTTCTCCAGCTGTTCGAGGCGTTCGCGATTCGCCTTGAATGTCGCCTTGCCAGGGAACTTTATCTTGTGACGGCAGCAGAAGACCTTGCATGCGTTCAGCGACTTGCCCGGAGGAATGACGCCGCTTTCGAGCAGGAGCATGTCGATCTTCTTCCAGAAGGAATACGCGCGCTTCTTCATCAGAAGTCCTTCTTCAGCTCGTACCGCGCATCCATCTTGAGCTTGATCGCCTGGACGCATTCTTCGACGCATTCCGGATGTTTCACTTCGATCTTCTTGCAGAGCTCCTGCACGTGCAGGTTTGCGGGTCCGCCCTTGACCGTGATTGTGGAAATCTTGCCGTCGGCGACATTGACGTTCACCGTGTACGGGGCCTTCCGGAGCCACGTGAGCCCTTCGATGGTGATTGTCCTGCTCTTTCCTTCCTTAGCCATTTCTTTCCTCCTTGATCTTCGGCATAATCTTTCCTTTCATGCATTTCCGGCAGGTCGACATCTCGTGACGCGAGAGGTAGAAGCATTCCCAGCATTCGCCGAGGTGTTCCCTGCGGAATCGTTCGATTTTTTCGTCTTCCATTTCCTTCTTCCCTTTCTTGCGCCTGTGCGCCGTTTCGCCGGCGTTCGGGAGCGGGAGCGCCGGAAAGACGATTTCCCTGTTGTCGCTCGATACGCTCATCAGAACGGAAGGTCGTCGTCCGCTTCTGAACGCTGCGGCTGGTTGTCGGTTGCTTGTGCCGGTGCGGCTTCGCGGTCCAGCTTTTCGATGCTGTCGATCGTGATCTGCGGCGTCTGTTGGGCGTTGCCGTCGTTGTCCGTCCATCGGTAGATTTCGAGCGTCCCCGTTACGAACACGGCGGAGCCCTTCACGATGTGGCAGCGGTCGACGATCGTCGCGAAGTTTCCCCACGCCTTGCAATAGAACCATGACGTTGTTTCCTGCTCCTTGTATTTTTTGGTCACGGCTACCGGGAAAGCGCAGTATTTCTTTCCGGAAGCGCTTGTGCGGAATTCCGGGTCCTTTCCCAGAAATCCCTTCATGTTTACCTTGCAGAACTGACCCATTATCTGTCCCCGTACTTGCCGATGTGATTTTCCTTGAACATTTTCTTGGTTTCGCGGCGTTCCCAACGGACGTTCCAGAGCGTCTTGAAGAACTTGCCGAGGAACCAGACGGCCGTGGTGGAAAGTACGCCACAGGCGACGATGGCGAAGGCGATGCCTAGACCGCGGAGAATTACTTCAAGCATATTTCCCCCATTCTGTAGAGCTGTGCGATGGCGATGGCGCCGAGGATGCCGAACATTGCGCTCCCGCAGACGGCTGCCTTGACCGCATCCTTGACATATTCCTTGATGTTTTCCTTCATTGGTTACCCCTTTCTTGCGCATGCTTCCGTAAGCACGGCCGTGATCTGAGAAAGTCTTCTGTCGCCCGTCTTGGCGGTGTAATCTTCGTAAGCCATTACTGGTCCGCTCTTGGCGGCTTCTTCCTTGATGTAGCGGAAACCGTACTTGACCGCGTCAGCCTTCAGGCTCTTCATCTGTTCCGGATGGGCCCATTTCCCGCCGACCTTCTCGGTCGCATAGAGGAAACGGTCGATCCAGCCGTTGGCGAAACACCAGCACTGGAGCTGGTCATATGCGCGGGCGCGTTCGAAAGCCTTGCGGCTGTCGAGGATGTCCGGAAGCGGATCGTTCGAAGTCGATTCCGCGCGGTACGCGTCGAACGCCTTCGAAAGCACGGCCATCGTCGGGATGTCCTTCATCGCCCGTGCCCTGCGGAAGATTTCCGGAATTTCGCCGTCGCTGCAGAGAAGGTCGTGGGAGATGCGTTGGGCGACTTCGCCAAGCGTCGTGTCGGAAACGCTCTTGCCCGCCATCGTGTAGCTGACCTTGAGCTCCTGGAACACCATCCAGGCGCGGCCCCGGTTTTCGGTATTTGTCAAAACTTCATTCATGTCCATTACCCAAACTGTTCGAACCCGATCGGCCCTTCGTATGGGCGCGGCTTCGGTTCCGGTTTCTTCGGCGGTGGCGGCAGGTGGTCGAGATCCACGCCGTCCGCCTTTGCGGCGAGCTTGATGCGCATCAGCTGGTCGAGGCGCTTGCCTGTCGCCGGATTGGTGTCATTGGCGACGTCCGCCATCGCCCATTCCCATATCTTCGAGAAATGGTTCGGATAGCTCTTGCCCGAGTTCACCATGTAGGTGGAGAGGCGGTCGATCATGTAATCGGAGCTTCCGAATCGGGCTTCGTATTTTTGGATTTCGCCTTCCGTGAGGAATACGTTGTGATTCGGACCGTGCGCCGTAAGCAACTCACCGTTGCGGCTTCCCTGTGAGCCTACAACGGTGAGCGCCTTCTGGTGTTCGGAACCGCCAAATGAATCGTCGGATACCATAGGAGAAGCGGATTTACCCGAATCACTGGGAGAGGTATTCTTTTTTGGACGACCGCCTTTTTTGCCGTTGGCAACTGCGGCCGGATAATTTTCTTTTCTCTTGGAAGCCCAAATGACCATCTTGCATCCAAAAGACGAACCTTTATCATTGAGATCTTCAAGGTCATCCATTGATGCTCGAACGTCCTTTGCAATTTCGGAATCCGACATTTTGCGATAATGGCGGATGAAATCTTTGAAAAGGACTTTCGCCCAGAATCTGTTTTCTGCGGTCGCCAACGTTAGTCCTTCGGGAAAAGCCTGTTGTATTCGTTTGTCAACGCGAGAAGGATCGCTTGTCCCTGCTTTACAGGGATTCCAAGTTCTTTGGAATACCCTTTCATCAGAGGCTCGATCATCGGCTCTGCAGAGCGAGGGATCGATTTTGTTATGAAAGCTTTGTTCATCTTTTTCCTTTTCGTTTTGTAATTGCGAAATATCGCAACCACAATGTTAAAGTAAGCAAATAAAATGCGATTGTCAAGACTTTTTCGTAAAAAAAATGCGAAGAAGTCGGAATAAGTCGCAATTACTTTGTATTTTTGGACTTATGAACGTTGTGGACATTGATTCTTTTATTGCCAGGACAGGCAAAAGTAAGGCTGATCTTTCTAGGGATCTCGGTTTTGATCCAAAATCAAGCCTTTTGGCTGCATACCAGGCAGGTCGAACAAAGCCTTCTTACGACGTGTGCGCAAAGCTCTTGCAATTAGGAATGACGCTAAAAGAGCTATTCGGCGATGATGTTGACGCTTGTTTGAAAAAGTTTTACATGGATTCCGAAAAACGAGAAGTGGCAGAATCGCCTGAAGATGTTGTGCTTAAAGGTTTGAGGTCTATTATTCGCCGTTTGGAATCGTTGGAAAAAAGCTAAATAAAAGCAAAGCAAAAACCTAAAAGAAACCAAGTGGTTTCCAAAACGAAACCAAGCGAAAACCAAATAGTTTTTTTGATTGCTTTTAAAAGCAAATTAAACCAATTTGGTTTTTTCTAAACCAATTCGGTAAATTCAAAACCAAAAAAAACCAAATCTTCTTTCAGTAGTAGTATAAGTAAAAGCAAGAAGAGTAGTATTCAGTATTAACCACTCTTCTTTGTTTAAAGATTTTTTAAAAAAGTAGTAGTAGGGAATTGTAAGCGAATTCCTGTGCAAGGAACTCGCATTCTTTTTGCGTGTTTTAGGGCTAGTGGCGGCTCAAAGACTTGCGGGCGGGTATTTGCCCGGCTCGTTTGCAAAGCGGGCTTAGACGTGCGTTTTCTTGGATTTGAGGCGGTATTCCGCTGTCCGGTTCAGTCAAGGATTAACCTTTCTCGTTTCCATTTCGGAATCCCAATTTCCCCCGCCGTTTTCGGGTTAATGTGCCGTTTTTGGGCTATTTTCGCCACTTTGTTTAAACTTTTGAGGCGGTTTTAAAAGCGTCTGGAAGCCTCGAAACGATTTTAAATACCCTGCTACAGGGTTTGCGCTTTAACCGACGTTTAAAGCGTTAAACACGCTTAAACGCTTGATATTCAACGGTTTCCACGGCTTCGGTTTAACCTTGAAATGGAAGATGAAACGTTTCCATTCCCAAATTCAGCAGATCGTTTACCTTCTTTCGACACAATTTCGATAGGAGAAACCTGCATGAAAGAAAAGGAAATTTGGAAACGTGTGCCGAATGTAGACGGAATTCTCGAAGTGAGCAATTTTGGAAATATTCGTAAAATTTCAACAGTTCAACATTTCATTAAAAACGGTTATGTTTGGATTCGTACTCGAAAAAACGGGAAGACTGTTCCTCGCCCGGTTCATCGTTTAGTTGCCGAAGCGTTCTGCAAAAAGACTGGTGGAAATACGGTTGACCATATCGATGGAAATAAAGAAAACAACCGGGCATCTAACCTGCAATGGGTGAGCTTGCAGGAAAATCTTTCAAGGGCTGTCGAATTAGGCTTGGCTGGCACTCGTGTTCATAAATTTGATTCGGAGGCAACTCTCGTCTGCACTTATCCATCGCTAAGCTGCGCCGCAGCGGACAGCGGTCAGGATTGTTCGGAATTGTCAAGACGACTTTCAAAACGAAAAATCATTTACCGAAAAGGATTTTTCTATTCAAAGTGCGCCGATGTTCGGCCGGAAGAAATTCAAAAGTTGAAACAATCTATCTACGGAAACGAACCAAAAAAGGTCGGGCAGTATGCTATGGACGGGACTTTGATTGCAGTGCATAAGTCATTGAAAAGCGCCGCGCTTTCTGTTGGAGCTCCGATCAATACAATCAGCAATGTTGTGAAAAGAAAAAACAATGTGTACCGTGGATTCGTTTGGGAACTAATGGAATGATTTCCTTCTTTGCTTGATCCGTTGTGCTCAGGCGGTACTGGGTGGCTTTTGTGGTTTCTTACAAAAGAAAACGCGGATGGGTGGTCTCGAAGG
>Ga0326513_10002315_pt1 | contig 14105 bp, 12 predicted proteins | sample 2_2465_0518_D_FD_203654 | JGI IMG/M metagenome (GOLD analysis project Ga0326513, IMG submission 203654) | Bovine rumen microbial communities from UC Davis, California, United States - 2_2465_0518 | ecosystem: Host-associated > Mammals > Digestive system > Stomach > Rumen | place: USA...
AATATATTATTAATGATTGTTCTATATTTAAATACATCATTAATAAACACTACAACAGATAGATTTTACATTTAACAATATATAAATATAACTATTGATGATTTATAGTTATATATATTTATCATTTATTAATTTCAATATTTTTAAACTCACGAATAAACAAGAAGCAAGATTTAAGACCTACTCTAGCTATTATTATGGTATTACAAGAATCGAAATACAATCACCCCAAAAAACTATTTATCAATTCATTATATTATGATTTATTGATTTGTCATAAATAGCTATAATTTTCAGTCACTAAAAAGTTATTTTAGTTATCCATCTTGCTTATATGGCAGCTTTTTAGTAGAATGCCGATAAAATACAAAGAATAATTAAAGTAATTGGAGGATTACATTTGAAAAAGACAACTAGATATCGCATATAATCAGCAATTAAAAGTCGTATCTTTGACAATAAAAAGTTTTAGCAGGTATAAATAAATTAATTAATAATTCTAATGACAAAGTTTTAGTTGGTTCTATGAAAAAGCATAAACTAAAAAAAGAGAATAGTCCAACTATTCTCTTAACATATTATACCATAAAGCTAATAATATCATCTAATCGATTTTCTGCCACTCTTCTACCCAGCTCATACGTTATCTGCATTTCTTCTGGATCATGCGATATATGTCCAATGGCCAATTTATTTGCCGGTCTCATCACTAAAATATTACCTTTTTTCTCTTCTACAGCAAGATAATCTAACTCAAAATTATACATTTCATGACGCCGAGCCATCGCATCAATAAATCTTGGATATTTACGGAGCACTATCTTCATCAGTGGCATTAACTTATTTTTCTGTTTAATAAACCCTTCAGGTTGGGTAAGTACCACCACATTCTGTTGAAAACCCTTTTGCTGAAAAAAACGTAATGGTATCGAATCAGCAACTCCCCCATCGAGAAATTTTCGATTATTGATATTCACAATCTTCGAAGCCAAGGGCATAGATGCCGAAGCACGAATATATTCTAGACTTTCATAATCAACTTTATCTATCTTTTGATAAACAGGTTCACCAGTTTCTACATCCGTGCAAACTATCCAAAATTCCGTTTTATTTTCCTGGAAAGTTTTCACATCAAAAACATCAATATATTCTGGCATATAATGGTAGTCAAATTCGCCACCAAAATAATCACCAGTTAGAAACCAAGATCGAAGAGAAGCATATCTCCAATCATGAGCTAGTTTTTTGTTATACCGTATCACACGCCCAGGTTGACGTGATATAATATTACAGCCAAAACAGGCTCCAGCTGAAACACCAACAACACCATCAAACTCTATTTTCTGCTCCATCAAGACATCCATGACACCTGCAGAAAATAATCCACGAAGCGCACCTCCTTCTAATACAAGTCCTTTCTTCATATTTTTAATTTTCATGAGAAATTACAAAGGTACATATAAAAATGGAAATGCAAGAGCGCTTTTTATTTTTTATAAGAGATAAACAAATTGACATACATCAAGCCTACTACCATATAATAAGGCAATTACTTTTCGTTCAAAAGGTAATCCACCTAAAAGATGTAACTTTGCAGCCAAATAAGATTATTAACAATATACAGACAAGCAATAAGGGATGATTACAATTAAAATTTACTATTATAAGTAAAATGGTCATACATCCTGAACAACTAATCTCAAAATATGAATCAGAAAGCTAATCAAATCGATATGCTACACGGCCCTTTATTGGGAAAAATTATTAAGTTTGCAATTCCATTTGCAGCAAGCAGCATTCTACAACAACTATTCAATACAGTAGACGTTGCTGTCGTTGGACGATTTGCTAACAGCGAAGCTTTAGCTGCCGTTGGAGCTAATACATTTATCATCAATCTGATGATAAATCTATTTATAGGTATATCTATAGGAGCTAATGTCATATTAGCTAATCATATAGGACAACATGACGATACCAAAATAAAACACGCAATAAGTACCACATATAGTCTAGCACTTATCAGTGGTACCATTCTTCTTGCCCTCGGTTTACTATTATCTGATCCAATACTAAAGGCTATGGGTACACCAAGAAATATTATTCATGCAGCAACGACCTATCTTAGAATTTATTTTCTTAGTGCACCATTCTTCATGACATACAATTTTGGAGCTGCCATTTTAAGGAGCAAGGGCGATACCCGACGGCCTCTCTACATTCTATTAGCAGCAGGCGTCTTGAATACAATTCTCAACCTTATTTTAGTAATCGTGTTTAAGATGAATGTAGCTGGCGTTGCCATTGCTACCGGCATTGCCAATGCTTTTAGCGCTGCAGCAATAATATGGCTTTTACTCCATGAGAACGGAGCTTTTCGATTACATCCCAGCCAGCCAAAAATCTATACAACGGAATTAAAACACATTCTAAAGATAGGTATACCAGCAGGTTTACAAGGAATGGTATTCTCATTCAGCAACGTATTTGTCCAAACTGCTATTAATAGTTACGGTTCTGCAGCAATAGCTGGAGCATCTATATCTCAGACATTTGACAGTTATTGTTATTACCTGATGTTAGCTTTTAGCGGAGCTGCTGTTACTTTTACAGGACAGAACTACGGAGCAGCAAAGTACGATAGATGCAAACACATATTTTGGATATGCTTTATAAATGGAGCTTTAGTATGCTTTATCGCCAACATGCTCTTCATTACATTTGCAGATTCAGTATTGAATCTATTCACGACAGATGGAAACGTGATAAAATATGCCAAATTACGAATGGACTATGTTTTAATATTCCAATCGATAGCTGCATGTTATGACATACCTGCATCATCTATGAGAGGATTTGGATATTCACTCACACCAGCCTTGCTTACAATCATAGGAACATGCTTGCTCCGTTTAACATGGATAACCTTCATATGTCCAATATGGCCAGGGTTTGGACATCTTATGTTATGCTATCCTATTTCATGGTGTCTAACCAGCATTTTAGTTGGCTGCACATATATATCCAAATGGCATCAATCACTATGCTAAGAACTTTCTTTAAATAAAGAGGTGTCTTATATGAAAATAAAAGCAAAATCGCCTAAAAATATTTTTTTTAATAAACAAAGATAGATTTTCGTTATAAATACTTGCAACTCTGTAACATTTTGACTAATTTTGTAACCGAGAAATACAAATTATATTTGCGATTAGCATAAACCAGAAAACTTCACATGAAAAAACAAAAAATTCTATTCGTATTTATTCTTGTTACAGCAGCATTGTGGCTGCTCAATTTGTAAATTCAAAATGTTCACAACATCTTAAAAGAAGCAATTAAGGTTCCTATGCATTAGCAAAGGAACCTTAACTATTTTTATCTAAGTCACTCTTGTTTTAGAATATCTTAGAACACTCATTTATTTAAAATAATAGAGGAAAGTAGCCTCACCCTTTAATGCTGGTTTTCTTTGACCCTCCACTTCCATCTGGAAGTCTATGGTAGCCTTACAGATACCACGAAGATTCTCTATACTTGCCAACTTAGTCACAAGGCGCAACTTACTTCCTACTGGCACAGGGATACCGAAACGCATCTTATCCATACCATAATTTACCATCATTGTGAGGTTATTAACTTCGATAATCTGATTCCAGAAATAAGGAAGTAATGACAAAGTAAGATATCCATGAGCTATAGTACTCTTATAAGGACTCTCCACCTTAGCACGATCAACATCAACATGAATCCATTGATGATCGAGTGTTGCATCAGCAAAAGCATTAATACGCTCTTGATCTACCTTCAACCACTCTGACGTACCGAGTTCCTTGCCTAAATAAGAGGCAAACTCATCATAGCTATTTACAATTAATTTTCCCATGGTTACATTATATAATTATTCTGCCTCTTCGTCGTCAGCTTTTTTCTTACGAATAACACGCTTACGCTTAGGCTTTTCTTCCAAACCTGGAGCTGCTACCTTTACACCTGCCAATTCAGGATCAATAAGAATACGACCACAGTACTCACAAACAATGATTTTCTTATGCATCTTAATATCTAGCTGGCGCTGAGGTGGAATCTTATTGAAGCAACCACCACATGCATCACGCTGTACATACACGATACCCAAACCATTACGAGCACCCTTACGAATACGCTTGAAACTAGTCAACAATCTTGGTTCTATCTTCTTTTCTAATTCTGCAGCCTTCTCTTTTAAGAGCTCTTCTTCCTCACGAGTTTCCTGCATAATGTCATCAAGCTCAGCCTGTTTGCTCTCGAGAGCAGAAGTACGATCCTCAATTTTACGACGAGTTTTCTCTAACTCTGCAGTTTTATCTTCTACCTTAAACTGAGCCTCTTTAATTTTCTTATTACAAAGTTCTATTTCCAAAGTTTGGAATTCGATTTCCTTTGTAAGAGTATCATATTCTCGGTTATTAGCAACAGTATCAAGCTGCATTTTATAACGCTCAACACTTGCTTCAGCATCCTCTATTTCGCCTTTCTTCTGAATAACGGCACGACGGAAATCTTCAATTTCTCTTCCGATTTTCTCTTCATGAGTATGAAGACCTTCGATTTCGTCTTCCAAGTCTTTTACTTCCAATGGAAGTTCACCTCTTAAAGCACGCTTTTCGTCTATCTGACTCAAAGTAGTCTGAAGCAGGAAGAGGGTTTTCAATTTCTCTTCAACTGTCAAATCTGTTGGATCTTTCTTTGCCATAATGATATAATTTATGTAATTCTATTATCTTTATTATTTTCTTTTATAACTATTTATTAAAGATAGATAATCGGATTGGTATTAATCTCAGATAATACACATCTTACACCAGGACATTTTTCTTCGATAATCTGCTTAAAGATCTCCCTAGTATACTGTTCACTCTGATAGTGACCGATTACGCAGATCTGAATTTCCTGATCATGTCCAAAGTATTCATGATAATGCATTTCACCAGTGATAAAAGCATCTGCCCCTGCTGCAATAGCCGTATCGAGCATAAAGCTACCAGCTCCACCGCATAAAGCAACTTTTTTTATTTCTCGCCGAAGAAGCTGATTGCACTGTACACATTCTACTTCAAACTGTTTACGAAGCATCAAAACCAAATCGTCTGCAGCTAGGGGGGTAGAAAATTCTCCTATAATCCCCTCGCCACCAACCAACTGACTTTCTTCACCAGAATAGCATTCATCGAGATGTTGAGTTTTGCCTAGGAACTGAATATTTTCAAGTCCCATCTTTTCAGCTATTTTGAAATTGACACCACCAAAAGCACTATCCATATTCGTATGCATGCTTACGATAGCAATATCATTCTTTATAGCTTTCATGACAGTACGCTGTACATAATCCTCACCAGTAATACGACGAAGCTTATGGAAAATAAGAGGATGATGACTTACAATTAGGTTACACCCCTTTGCTATAGCCTCATCAACGACACATTCCGTCACGTCAAGACACAATAAAGCCCCTGAGACTTCCGCCTCTGTTAATCCACATTGCAAGCCTGCATTATCATAGCTTTCCTGCAAGGGCAGAGGCGCGAACTGTTCAAGGGCATTGATCACCTTTAATATTTTCACGCTAAAATTTTTATTTTAGAATGCAAAGATAATCATTTTTTGCGAATAGCGAAAATATTTTATGCTTTTTTACCAATCTTCTAAATTAGCTTCTTGTTCAATTTGGTTTTCTAACTTATCTGGCAAGGAAGCAAAAAAATCGATTTTAGTAATCCGCTCGATTTGATCCACACTATTTACGTAACTCTTCTTAGGGCGATTTCCCTCGATATTACGATACACAAAACCTATCGCCTTAGGTCTACCCACCAAACAGAGCACCACTTTGAAAAAAGCCTCTGGCACCGTAACCTTCGCTTTACCTATCATTTTATGGTTCTTACCTATTAATATAGGGCCACTCACGATATAGACATCGCCGTATTTTTTTGCCCATGCTCTGCACTGTCCCTCTATCTCGTTCCAGTCTCCACTGTTAAGTCCATGCACCTGCGGACACATATTACTCATCAAGAAACATTCTTCTTGAGCCCGTTTACTCCATTTGTTATCCCCAGAAGGGCACATGTGCCCCCTATCATAGCCACTTCGTGCATAATCATACGTAGTGACCACTGTACCTTCCACCTCTTCGTCAGCCGTAAAAGCGATACCCTTACGCTTATAAGGACCATTCGTGTGTGCTTTGGTCAGATGCCAAGCCACCCAATTTGGAATTTTTAATTCCTGATTATAAGATACGGTATAGGCATACCGGCAAAGAATTTGCTCAGGTCTGTCAGTTAGTCTAGCAGGAAGATAATTAGCATACTTAGTCGAGCTTGAAGAGTTCGATTCTCCATCCGACTCAACTTGAAAATTTTCCCTATTACTCGATGAATTATTCCTATCATCCGACAAATCCTTATCGTTCACCAAATAATCTATCGCTTTCTGAGCATTCTCTATCTTATTCGCTGTTCTTTCTACATCTGAAAGTAATTCTCCAGACTTTTGATTTTGCCATTTACAACTACTTGTTAATCCCGCAAGTAGCAAAACAGCGATACATGGTATATTTTTCCTTTTCATACGAATGCAAAGGTAATAATTTCTGATGAAAACGGATTAGGCTTACAGAAACAAAAAAAGCATAGCCACCTAAAATTACATGCTAAGGCTAAATACCGAACGGACACGGATCGCTTACACGGACGAAAAAAAGAAATACATAGAGGGAACCATAAACTGAGAAAGGACCAACGGAAGAAATTTCTGTGAAAAATAGTAAAAATAAATTAGGGATTTCCCCCTACAAAATAGGTAAATCTTATTTTATTCTTATCAATTCGTATTACCTTTGCATCATTAACCAAATAAAACTATAAGAAGATGAAACAGTCAATATTTTTACGCAAATCGATTCTATTGGTAGCAATGATGGGAATCACCCAGCTTACTAATGCCCAGCGTTATGAGATAGATCACGATCATGTCTATTTCGATCGTGAATTATTGAAATATGCCGATGCTCATACCTTCCGAGATTTAGGTTGTGGCTATGCCAAGGATATGTATAATGTATATATGGATGGGCGCGTGCTTGAGAATGTTGATCCAGCTTCTTTCCGACTGAAGGAATCCACCAGCTGGCGTAATCGTAAAGGTATAAACGAACCGCTTTCTTCGATTCGCGGTTATTACAAAACCAAGTTCAACGTCTATTATGGTGATAAGAAGATAGATGCTGTACCAGGTTCGTTTAAGGAACTGGGTGGTGGCTATGCTAAGGATGCTTTCAATGTGTTCTATTATGGTGAAAAAATAAAAGGAGCCATGGCTACATCCTTTAAATATAGGGGTAATGGCTATGCTGAAGATAGCTTTGATGTTTATTACAGAGGAAAAAAGATTGAATAAACAGATGATTATAATAACAAAAAAGCGGTAGATCTTCATCCCCGCCAACCGAAAGAGGTATACGGCAAAAGCCGAACCTCTTTTTCAAAAACAACAAATAATAAACCTAATACTAATCTTAATAACCTTTATATCTAATAACCTAATCTAACTTAATACAATACTTAATATATATATCGGCAACTTTAAGCAATATCCCTGCAATCTTTATTTACCTTAAGCAATACCTAATTTTACAATCTATAAATCTAACTAATAATTTCTTTTTAAAAACAACCTAAACAATCAATAACCTAAAAACTAATAAATCTATATATTTTCTAATTGCACTGCAAAGATACTACTGTTTGCGTACACAACAATGTTTTTCAGCATAAAATTAACCAAAAACGGTTCATTCTTGATTTAAATCAAGTGCTTTTGTGTTCGCACACGGCAAAATAGCGAAAATTCATTTTGCACTATCCACTTTTTACCTTATCTTTGCAATATGAAGATAAAGAAAACATATATTTTGCCTGCCGAATGGTATCCACAGGATGCTATCCAATTGACATGGCCACACGTTCAAACTGACTGGGCTCCATATCTAGATGATATTACCCAAACCTATCTGCAACTGGCTGATACCATAACAAAATATGAGTATCTTATCGTTGCAACACCAGAACCTGACCATGTTTGGCAGTTACTTAAAAATAATCTTGCAGACGAGCAAATAGAAAAAATACTTTTCTATTTAATAGATAGTAATGATACTTGGGCTCGAGATCATGGTGGCATTACAACTATCAATCCTCTAACACGAGCACTAACAGTACTCGACTTTCGTTTCAATGGATGGGGCGAAAAGTTCGAATGGGAAAAAGATAACCAAATTACCAAGCAACTCTTTGTATATCAACGAGAAAGTAGCAATAAGAATTTTGCACTATCTGCATGTATTGAAGAAAATGATGACTTCGTACTTGAAGGTGGAAGTATTGAAAGCGATGGTGAAGGCACAGTTTTCACTACCAGTCAATGCCTAATGGCTCCACATCGCAATCAGCCTCTTACCCAGATACAGATTGAGCAACAGCTCAAAGAACGCTTAGGAGTCGACCGTGTCGTTTGGTTCGACCATGGTAACCTTATTGGTGATGATACTGATGGACATATTGATACAATAGTACGAATCTGCCCTGACCACACCTTATTGTATGTAGGTACACCTAACAAAGACGATGAACATTATGCAGATTTTAAAGCATTAGAAGACCAAATTCGCCGATGGGTAGACACTCACCACTCTCTCCAAAGCGAATCAAAATATAAAATGATAGCCCTTCCGTTCCCTGATGCCATTTACGATGAAGGCGAACGATTGCCTGCTACATACGCAAACTTTCTCATTTTAAATGGTGCTGTTATAGTACCAACGTATAATCAGCCTGAAAAAGATCAAAAAGCTATCAAAATAATCCAAGATGTATTCCCTACACGCAAGATCATTGGTATAGACAGCAGAACTATCATCCGTCAACATGGAAGCATACATTGTCTTACTATGCAATATCCACAAGGAATACTTCTGAAAAAATAAATGTAAACCATAAAACAATGAGAGAAATAAGAGTAGGATTTCTACAACAACATAATGTTGAAGATCGTAAGACTAACATGTTGCGACTTGCCGAAGGTATAGAAGATTTGGCAAAACGCGGTGCACAGCTTATTATTTTGCAAGAGCTACACAATAGCTTATATTTTTGCCAGGTAGAAGACGTTAACAATTTTGATTTGGCTGAGCCAATACCTGGCCCTTCAACCAATTTCTATGGAGAATTGGCTCGTCAGTTTGGTGTCGTTATCGTTACCTCCCTATTCGAGAAGCGCGCAGCTGGATTATACCATAATACAGCCGTTGTTATTGAAAAAGATGGTACGATAGCCGGGAAATATCGCAAGATGCATATTCCGGATGACCCTGCATATTACGAAAAATTCTATTTTACACCAGGAGATTTAGGTTTCAAACCTATACAGACCAGTTTGGGCAAATTAGGAATTCTTGTTTGTTGGGATCAGTGGTATCCTGAAGCAGCCCGTTTAATGGCTCTTCAAGGAGCTGAAATATTAATCTACCCTACCGCTATCGGCTATGCACTCTATGACACAAAAGAAGAACAGGAACGCCAGCGAATGGCATGGACAAGCGTTATGAGGGGTCATGCTGTCGCAAACGGACTCCCTGTAATAGCTGTTAATCGCGTAGGATTTGAACCAGACCCTAGTAATCAGACTGGCGGCATTCAGTTCTGGGGTAGTAGTTTCATAGCTGGTCCTCAAGGCGAACTCCACTACCAAGCAAGTAAGGAAGAAGAAGAAAGCGTTATCATCGACATCGATCTTGACCATTGTGAAGAAGTAAGACGCTGGTGGCCTTTCCTCCGCGATCGTCGCATAGAAAACTATGGCGACATAACTAAGCGATTTATCGACTAAGATACAAGATCTAATATATTTAATGCGGCATTCATGAGAGTATTAACATTCCTCATAAATGCCGCATTTAATCGTTACGATATGATTTAGAATCTATTCTTCTTCGTAATTCCCTGATTCATCTATAGCATCTTCCTTTTTGCCAAAATTAGCATCTATCTGAACAAAAGCTGTTACTATAAAGGTTATCAAACAGAATACCATAACGAGTATAAAGAAATGACGATATCCTATAGTATCCTTCAACCAACCGGAAATCATTCCTGGCAGCATAAGACCTAAATATGAAAGTCCTGTACAAATAGCGTAATGTGACGTTTTATATTCACCTTGAGCAAAATAGAGCATAAACAATGTTAATGCTGTAAACCCTAATCCATAACCAAACTGCTCAACAAACAAGCAACTGCTAATAAGCCAAAGATTAGAAGGAAGAGCATAGCTCATATACACATAGACAAGATCAGGAAGGGTTAGCGCAATCACAAATGGCCATAACCATTTTTTCAGTCCATCACGAGATGCCAAATAGCCACCAACAATACCTCCTGCCAATAAACCTATTAAGCCGATTGTACCATTAGCAATACCAAATTCCATTGGTGATAATCCTAATCCTCCTTCAGAAGCGGAACGCTGAAGAAAAGTTGTTGTCATCTTGCCTAACAAAGCTTCTGGAAAACGATAGAACATAATAAATAGTATAGAAAACACAAAAACCTTTAAAGGAAATTTAGAAAAGAATGATACTATCATATCCTTCATACCCCGTATTACAGCAGTTGAATTCGTATTATTGCGATTGTCCGCTTTTGGCCGTGGAAGAATCAAACCATGATAGAACCACAATGCCAAAAAGATACCTGTTAGCGCATAGAATATCAAACTCCATGTAAAGGCTATTCGATTTCTAAAATATACCTGCAAAATACCTGCAGCAGCAACTAATACACCTTGGCCAAATATTACTGCTATGCGGTAGAATGTATTACGTATTCCTACGAAGAATGACTGTCCGTGCTCATCAAGTTCAAGCATATAATAGCCATCTGCTGCAATATCATGAGTGGCACTCGAAAAGGCCATCAGAAAGAAGCAGGTCATAGTACCTTGAAACCAAAAAGGCGCATTAAGTGTAAAGCCTACTCCCGCTAAAGAAGCACCAATCAACAGTTGCATGGTAATAACCCACCAACGTTTTGTTTTATACAAGTCTACAAAAGGACTCCATAAGGGCTTGATAATCCAAGGTAAATTAAGCCAACTTGTATATAATGCTATTTCGGTATCACTCATACCTAGTTGCATATACATTGTTACCGCAACTACCATTACCAAAACGTTAGGTAGTCCTTCTGCAAAATAGAGAGTTGGTATCCAACTCCAAGGATTTCTTTTTTTATTACTCATGTATCTCATGTATTTGATTTCTACTTATAAATCTTTTTTATAGTAGCTCCCTGATAATAATGAAGCAGGATATCTTGATATGCATATCCATTCTCACCCATTACGGCTGCACCAATTTGGCAAAGTCCTACTCCATGGCCCCAGCCTGCTCCTGTCAGTTCAAAACGCTGTGGTACACCCTCTTCATTTATATCATATTTATCTACAACAAAAGCAGAACTGTATAAATGGCTTTCGCTGAGAGCTCTTCGTATCTCAAGTTCTTTTCCGATAATAAAAGTGTGATTTGTTCCAACTATTTTCAATCGGGATATACGACCACTCTTACCTCGTTCCAAAGGAATAAGATCTACGATATCGCCCAAATCTAATTTCAGTTTTTCAGACAAAAGGTGTTGAATCTCTGATTGGCTCAGTTTTACTTTCCATCGATAGAAATCAGGAGTTTCTTGATCATAATCATTAAGCACTTGCTCCAACACATTTTTATCAGTAGTATTACAAAATGCAGCCGGACTTGTACGTATCCACTCTTCTGCATTTTTCTCTACTGTCAGGTCGGGAATACTCTGAAGTTTCTTTTTAACAGCAGATTTCTCATCACGAACAGCTACAAGATAAGGTTTCTTAATATTCTCCCAACAGTATTGATATTCCTCAGATATACCACCACAACATTTACTGAATCGGGCATCACATATTTCCCCGTTATCCATTAATATCTGTCCTAATGTGGCTTTAATAGCCTCAGCTACATGTGGAGATGTTTCTTTGGTAATACCTTGATAACGCTGGCAGTGGTCATCAGCACACACATCAAAAATTGTATGATCATCACGATCATACCAACGTATCAATTCGTCGTCTTTCTTCACAAATGAGAAGAAATTATTTCCTGTTTCTGCATGAGAACGTCTACGCTCCATTTGAGCAAAAAGCCAACTTCGTGAGATAACGGCATGAGCTTTTAGCAATTCTAGACTCGATGTAGCACTCATCTCACTACTGATGACACTCTCCAAATATTTTTCTACCGGCAATTCATTAATAGCACAAACCTGATCTGAATCGACCACAAATCGAAGTGTTCCTAGGAATGTCTGTGTTTCCTTACGCTCCCAATGGAAATTTACTCCTATCGTAACATCATCAAGAGAGAAACTGGCATCATCTTCTATTGGATGAAAACCGAGCTGCGTATAGAGTGTTCCATTCCAAAGAATGGCACCTTCTGAAAATTCTACCGTTTGCTCTCCTATAACTTCTTTACCTTTAGCAAGATAAGGTTTATTGAGTACAAAATGTATTTTCTGCGCAGAAACAATGCCAACCTTTACATTTGGTTGCATGTCTAATTTCAGTTCATCGTCATTCGCATCGACTTTTAACTTACTACAAATCTGCTCCATCTTTTCTTGCGATATACCACATTCTTTCAAAATTGCTTCCGCACGTTCTACCGTGAGTTTTTGAAAATCCTCTTCACGTGGCGTGATGATGAGTCCACCCATGTCTAGAGCTCCAGGACTTACCATAACTCGTTCATTTTCTTCTTGCATATAGCAATTAGGACGATGTTTTTCTCTTGGAATGACTACAGAAATATATTTATCACCTTTTCTCCAAGCGATAATATTCATCATAGGTTCAGTCTCACCCTCACGAATAGGCAAAGCTTTATATAAAAGAGCAAAGAGTTTTCTATCTTTTTCCTCTTGTGTACTAACAATAGCAAATATTGGCACAATATAATCATCTATACGGGCCAAATAATTACAATCATCTAATTCATACAAGTTAGTCTTACTTCTGCATATTCGTTTCCACTCTTCCTGTAGAGGCAACACCCCATTTGTACCTGCTTGGAAATGCAGATGATCAGGCGCACTGGCTCCACACTTAGGACCATTATAGAACACCATCAGTCGCTCTGTTGCTGTCAACAAACGATGCATCTCAGAATAGTTTGGCAAAATCGCTTGCATCTGATGACGATAAGCTGGTATCGTAAAATGGGTGTTCAGTATCGGGAAAGGATTAATAAGTAACTGAAACTTATGATCTATTTTCTTCGACATTTGCACCTTTGGACGATTTGCATCACATAGGAAACAAGCACGATTGGCTAGCGTTTTAGCATCAATTTTTGCACCAGTAGAGACTATACGTGCTGGATTAAACTGAAGTTTTATAATAGAATTGTCGAAAGATTTTACTTGAACATTTTTCAAATCTGAAAAACGTTTCCTCACATCATCCCAAACCTCAAGTTGTCTGTTAAAGAAACGTACCAATGCATCATCAGGAGCAATATCGGCCAAACCCGCATTCATGGCTTGACGCGCACTTACTTCCATGGTACGTAAACGGTCTTTATAGAGATTATTAACATTAATCTTGTCTATACTCAATGCAGCATCACTATTTCCACCCCATCGACGACACAGATATAGTTCGTCATAAATACGACCTATACGATAACGACGACTGAAAGCGAGTCCTAAAGCATAATCTTCGCCATAACTGGTATTTGGAAATCTTATTTGTCTTACTAATGGAGTAAAAAAGGCACGTGGCGCTCCTAATCCATTAATACGAAGCGCATTGTTACAGCCATTATCATTCGTCCATTCTCGATGATCAATCATACCTGGAGGAAGGGTGTTCAAATCGAAATCGCACATACGATAACTTCCAATAATCATGGCTGCATTCTGCTTATAGAAAGCATCCACGATCTTCTGTAAAGTTTTTGGTGAAGAATA
>Ga0326513_10002318_pt1 | contig 14093 bp, 18 predicted proteins | sample 2_2465_0518_D_FD_203654 | JGI IMG/M metagenome (GOLD analysis project Ga0326513, IMG submission 203654) | Bovine rumen microbial communities from UC Davis, California, United States - 2_2465_0518 | ecosystem: Host-associated > Mammals > Digestive system > Stomach > Rumen | place: USA...
TACCAATGTAAAGTATATTTGTACTATTTTTTTGTACTTTTGCTTGACTTATTAATAATATTATGAGATAATATAATTACAGAAAGAGAGGTTAAGATTGTTATGAGATATGTTGTATTAATGAACATGAAGTATTTGAATAGTTTTAGATGTTATGGAGATGCTGTTGATTATCGTGATAAATATCAAAAGAAGTATCCAAACCAAATAGTTGAAATAATAATGTATGATGAATTTAAAGGGAGATTAACGATATGAGAAAAATTAATATTAGATCTGGTAAATACTGGAAATATAAAATTATTGAATACGAATATAAAAAGATAGCATATGGAGAATCAGGAAAAGCTATAGAAGTATGTAAAACACTTCATAAAACAAATAGCAAGTTAGTATTTTGGTTAATAATATTATGTTTAAAAATTCAAGGAATAAAATATGATATAGTAAAGGATTGATAATATGAAACAATTAGATAAAAATATTAATAAATATTATTTTGATTTATTAACAAAAAATAAAAAAGTATTTTATAGTATAAAAGATGATAAAGTTTATTTATCAGATAGTTATATGATTAATATAATTAATAAGGATAATTTATTATTGAATTTAGAACAATTTAATTACGTTGATTTAACTAAATTTATTGAAGAATTAGATTTTTCTAAATATGATATTTATACAGATTGGTATTTAAAAGATAATTTAGCTTGTTTAATAAATGATAATATAAATGTAAAATTAGACAAAAAATATTTTAAATTATATTATGGAAATTTCTTTTATATTACAGGTGATATCAAACCAATAATTGTAAAAAGTGAAGATGAAATTATTGGAATTATTTTACCTATGAAAGTATATTAAGGAATAAAATATGATATAGTAAAGGATTGATAATATGGAAGATAATAAAGACAAAGTAATCAACGATCTACTAAAGAGAATATCTAATTTGGAATTTGATGTAGAAGATAAGCAAAGAGAAATAGAAAATTTAAAACAAATCAACGAAGAACACAAAAAGATAAATGGAGAGTTAAGAGTTGAGAATGAAAGACTAAATAAAGGCTTAACTGAATTAGATAATATGTTTTATGAAACTTTTAGAATTAGTCAAAATGGTTATTATTCAATAAGTGAATGGGAATTAAAAGATTTTACTGATAAATTACAAGAACTAAAAGGAGAAGATAAAAACACTACTTGTTAGTAAGTAGTGAGCGTAACAAGTTTTAACCTCTCGTTACGCTCAGTGCTTATTAGCACTAATAAAATAAGGGTGATGACCGACATCAGAACACCTACGGGTGAGGAGGAATTAAAATGCAAGAAAATGAAAGAGGATTAGCTGTAAGAAATGCTACAATGGTAACATCAGATCTATTTGGTGAATCTAAAGCCAAAAGAATGACATCATTAGATTTATCAGATGAAGAACAAATTGATATGTTCTTAAATGCTCAAAATGATGCTGATTTCAAACTTAATGATTGTGTAGGACAAATTATTACAGTTGTTGGTGCAACAATTGGAGAATATCCAAATGAAACAACTAATGAAGAAACTGGAGAAGTTATTATTAGAAAGAAACATAGTTTATGCTTATTTGATGAAAATGGTAAAAGTTATGTTACAGGTTCTGGAACTTGTTATTATAGTTTTGCAAGTATTGTTGCATTAAAAGGATTACCAACAAAGGAAAAACCTTTAAAATTAGAAATTATTAAAGTGCCAGCTGAAGTAAAAGGTCATGAATATTTAAAAGTTAAAATTGCTAAATAATTGAATTAATACCACCTTTTTGATAATATTATATTAGAAAGGTGGTAGAATTTATGGAAGACATATTTAAATTAGTTGTTGATAATGGTTTAGGAATTGGTTCATTTATAGCACTTTTATATTTTATATTTAATTATGTAGATAAATTAAGTAATACAATGAATAAAATATCTGATACAATGATTCAGATGCAAATAAACTTAGAAAAAGCAACTGATAGAATTGATAAAATAGAGGAAAAAATAAAAATTAAGGAGGAATAAATATGTTAACAAAAGAAGAATTAAGATTATTAAATGAAATATTATCTAAATTAGAATTAGAAGGAGATTCTTTAAAATTACAAACTAAATTATCTTTAATAATTGAACAAATAGATATTATGGAAAAATCTCAAGAAGAAGTTACAAAAGTTCAAGATAAAATTAAAGAATTAGAAGAAAAGTAAGGTGATACTATGAATATATATGATATAGATGGTAAATATGGAGAAAATGATATATTTTTAAAAGATGTACCATTATTTATAAATATAAATGAAAGTATTCCAGAAAGAAATGTATATACAATAGATACAAAAGAACAATTTAATGTAATAAGACCTCAAAAATATGGAGGATTAAGTTATAGAGTTTATAGTTTTTCAGATGATTTTTGTGAAATAGAGACATCTAGTTATGGAAGATGCTATGTAAAAATGACACAAGCAACACCACTTTCAAATTATCCATTTTTTGAAAGAGGGGATTTTTAATGAGAGCTAATCAAAGATTAATAGCATCTGATGGTTATGAAGTAATGCTATTTCCTATGGAATATATGAACATTTCACAAGGTGAATATTCATCATATTCACATGAATTAGCTATGGACTTCTTAGGATGGAATGCATCTGGAAGAGTTTATAGTTGTCCATATTATGCTCCATGTAGTTGCAAATGTGTTGCACATTGGGGAACGAGTGACAATGCAACATGGGAAAGTTTAGATAAGGTCCATTTACCAGATGGAAGTTTAACCAAAGTTACATTTTGTTTTAATCATGATCCTCTACCTCCAGCTGTTGGAACAGTTTTAACACAAGGAGATTTAATAGGTCATTCTGGAACAGCAGGATTTGCAACTGGAGACCATATGCACTTTAACACAGCTATTGGAGATTATGCTGGATATTCAATAATATCTGGAACACAATATTATCAATTAACAAATTCATCACATATTTATAATACTTGTTATGTAAATGATACAGTAATTATTGATGGATATGGTTATAATTGGGTTGAATATACAGCACCACCAACACCACCATCACCTGAAAGACGAAAATTTCCATGGGTTTTATATGCAAATAAATTAAGAAATAGAGCAAATGTTTGACATTTCTCTTTTTTCTTTTTATAATTAAAATTAAGGAGGAGATGTGGATGGCTAAATATAGTGCTGAAGAACTATCATCAAGAATTAATGAACTTGAACTTGATGATGAAGTTAAAATATCTTTAATGGAAGATATCACTGATTCAGTTTCTCCAGATGAATCTGAAGAACTTGCTGGAATAAAAGCTGAACTTGAAAAAAGTAAAGCTGATTATGAAGAATTAAAAGAAAAATATAAAGCAAGATTTTTAAAAGCTGTTGAATCTGATGAAGAAGAAAAAGAAGTTGAAGATGAAGATTTAGAAGAAAAAGAAGTTATTGATGTTAAAGAACTATAAGAGGAGGAATAAGATATGTTCGGAAGAAATGATGCAGAAATATTATCTTACATAATTAACTCACAACCTGTTCTAAGAGATAACATTGATTTACCAGTTCAAGGTGAATCTATTGCTCCAATTGGACAAGTTATTGTTAATAATGAAAGATATAAAAATGCTTTTATTAATGCTATCAATGTAATTGGTTTAACAATGATTGATAGAAACTATTGGGAAGATCCATGGGAGAATTTTACAAATAATGGATATATGAGTTTTGGTGATGCTGCTCGTGAAATGGCTGTTGATATTGCTGATGTATTTGATTATAATGAATATGCTAATGATGTTGACCATTTCTTAGAAAATGTTGTACCTAATGTATTAGAATACATTCATCCATTAAATTATCAAAAATTTTATAAAACAACTACTTCAGATACTCAAATGGCTATGGCTTTCTATAATGAAGGTGGATTAGTTACACTTATTGATGAAATTATTTCATCTTTATATGAAGGTTATAAATATGATAAATACATAGTTAATAAATATATGCTATGTAGAAGAATTTTAGATGGTACTGTAACAAGTGTTCAAATAGCTAATTATGCTAACTTAACAGCACGTGAAAGAGTTGCAGCTATGAAAAATGTTTCAAATTTAATGACATTTAGAAATCCTAATTACAATCCTGCTGGATTAAGAATTGCTACTCCATTTAATAAACAGATTCTAATTATGAATACAGATTTTGAATCTAGTTTAACAACTGAGGTGTTAAGCACAAGCTTTTTCTTAAATGAGGCCGAGTTTAAAGCTCGCGGGGCATTAATTGATGGCTATGGAAATCATGACACTGCTAGACTTTTAGAAGTTTTAGGAGATCAATATGTTCCATTTACATCAGATGAATTAGCAGCACTTGCTAATATTCCAGCAACTATTATTGATGATGAATGGTTCCAAAATAAAACTTATCGTTTAGATGGAGCAGCTGAAAATGATAGTGAAGAAGTATTCACTGAGGGAAATCGTACAGGATTCAAGAGAACAAGTTTCTACAATCCTGAAACAATGAAAAATAATCATTGGTTACATTATTGGGGAATTAAATCTACTTCACCATTTAAACAAGCAGTTGTATTTACAACAGATGCAATTGGAGTTACTTCTGTAACAGTAAGTCCTGCAACAGCAACAGTTACAGCTGGACAAAATTTACAAATGTCAGCTGCTGTTGTAACAACTGGATTTGCAAATAAAGCTGTTATTTGGAGTGTAGATGAAACTTCTGCTACAGCTGGAGTTACAATTACTCAAAGTGGAGTATTAAAAGTTCCAGCTAATGCTACTAGTGAATCTACAATTACAGTTACAGCAACTTCAGTATATGATTCTACTAAAACTAATACAGCTACAATTACAGTTGCTTAAATCCCATAAGGGAGGGAGAAATCCCTCTCTTTTTTCAATTAAGAAAGGAGGATATTATGAGAAAGAAATTAATTAATAGTCAGTTAACTAATATGAAAACTTATCTAATGTATAGAGAAGAAATGTTAACACTTGCTGAGAATGTATTTGAATTTAAAAATCTTCCAGAGTTTATTGATGTATCCTATTTAAATAAGACACTTCTTAGAAATGGTTCAATTGCTTTCTTTAAGGATGAAGTATTAGGATTAATTGCACTTCCTTATGATGTTATTGGAAACTTTGATATATATGGAAGACCTTTAAAAATAATGTGTAGAGCAGCAAATGGAACATATTACAAACAACTTAATCAAGGTGAATTTGTAATAATGTATGATAATAACGGAAGATATCCTATATTTTTAGATATATGTCAGATGGCTGAAAGAATCGCACTTTCTAAAAGAACAATTGATGTTAATATCGTTCAACAAAGAACTCCAAGAATTTGGAAAACTTCTCAAGATAAAAAGAAAACCTTACAAGATATGTTATCAAATATTGATGGTATGGAAGAAAATATTGCTACATATGAATCAATAGAGATTGATGATATGAATGTAGTTCTTGCTCCAGCTCCATATGTAGCCGATAAAATAGATTTACACTTAGATAAAGAATGGGCTGAATTCTATCGCTTAATTGGAGTTGCTAATTTAATTGAACAGAAGAAAGAGCGAATGATAAAAGATGAAATGAGTGCATCTCAAGGTGGAACAATAGCAAGTAGATTTTCTAGATTTGAACCTCGTAAAAGAGCAATTGATGAAATCAATAAAAAATTTGGAACTAATATTGAAGTTTCATATTATGATGGAGAACCTACAACTGAAGAAGTTAAAGAATTAATAGAGGAGGTTGATTTAGATGAAACAGAGAGTATATAGAGTATATCCTTTTATAATGCCTCCAGCTTATCCAGATTATGATTTACCACCAACAATCTATTCAATTTTAAAATCATTTGTTTATTATGATGATAATCAACCTAAAATAAAAGATTTAGCAAGTACTGGAAGAGAAAACATATTTGATTTTGATTATCCATTATCAAGTCATGTTACTAAAGAAGATTTTGAAACAATGATATTAAATCATTTTCTTATGAGAAGAATTGGCTATGATACAATGACAGCATTTAAAATTGCTCTTAATGTAAAATTAAATGAAATTATGCCAATGTATAATAAAATGTTTGATATGCTAGAGGGATGGAATATATTTAATGATGGAGAAAATATGACAAGAACTGTTACAGATGCTGGAACTAATTCATTAAATAATACAACAACATCACAAAACACATCTGATAGAAGATATTCAGATACTCCTCAAAATCAACTTGCAAATGTTAGAAGTGGTGAATATATAACTGATTATAATTATGATACAGATAATGGAAGTGTTTCAAGTGCATCAACTGGTAGTGATTCCAGAAATACAACAGAAACAATAAATAGAACGCCTAGTGATAAAATGAAATTATATAAAGAATTTATAGAAAATAAAAAATCCATAATGACAATGATATTTGAAGATTTGGATTCATTGTTTTATGGATTAGTATAAAGAAAGGAATGATAAAAAATGAACGAAAATAATGCAAATTTTACTCCAGCTGCACCTAACTTCAAAACTTTAGTTAGAATGAGTTTTCAAGGATTAACAAATTTTCCTTATATTGAAGAAGATTTTGATGCTTTAACTAATTATGGTCTTTTATCAAAAGTTGTTGAATATTTAAATACAGTTATTTCAAATAATAATGAACAAAATACTTTGATGACAAATTTATATAATGCTTATGTATCATTACAAGATTATGTTAATAATTATTTTGATAATCTTGATGTACAGGAAGAAATAAATAATAAACTTGATAAAATGGCAGAAGATGGTACTCTAACACAATTAATTAAAAATTATGTAGATCCTATCTATGAGGGTTTTCAAAATCAAATTAATAATGAAGTAAATGATATTAAATCACAAGTTGACGGATTAGCTAGTGGTTCTCCACTTGTAGCTTCTTCTACATCAGAAATGACAGATACTTCAAAAGTTTATGTTAATACAACTGATGGTAAATGGTATTACTATGATGGTGATTCTTGGGAAATTGGTGGAGTATATCAAGCTACTGGAATATCTGATAATAGTGTTACACCACCTAATACAACATTCTTAACAAGAAACAATAAAGGTAATTTAATATATTTTAAAGATGGAGAATATGCTGGAGTTAATATGACTTTATCTAGTGATGGTAAAATTACAGCTGTTGGAACAGCAACTGGTACAAAACAAGAAAAAACATTTATGAGTATATATTTAGCATCTGGTACATATTGGTTACATGCTACAAATAATGCAACATTAGGCAGAATATTTGATTCTACTTATACAACTAATATATTTACTTTAAATCAATATAATGCAAAAATTAATATACCTTATTCTGGCATATATCATTTTACATTTGACGCAATTACTAATATTAATTATGAAGGTTATGTTTATTTCTCAACAATACCTTATATTGATAAATGTAATACTAATCCATCATTTAATAATGAATATTTATTATTAAAAGAGGAAAATTTTGATAAAGAATATAATGATAAAATTAAATATCCTATTAAATTATATAGTAGTAAATCAATAACAGGTAATTTTGAAAATAAAGATATTACTAATAGAACTGCTTCTACTTTTATAACAGATACTAATTTAAGACTTCAAACTGATTTTATTAGAAAAATAGTATTCTATAGTTCAGGTCCAGATTCTTTAAATGTAAAATTTTATTTAGTAACTAGAAATAATGATAGTACCTATTCAACTATTTATACTGGAGATTTACAATTAATATCTAGTATAAAAAAATATACAGCTGATATTAATTTAGATATTAGTGAATATGAAGAAGTATATATAATTACTAGAAATATAGCTTATGCTTTAAGTAATGAAGAAGACCCTCATCAATTTACACAAGTAACATTTGCTAATGATGTATGGACTAAACAATCTTCTACATTCCCTAAAGGTAATATATTTGTTGAAGTATATGGCACTGATGGAGAATCATTAGAAGAAATAAAAGAAAGGTTACAAGACCAACTAAATAAGTTTTCTTATAGAGATATTAATCCTGTATATGAAAAAAATGTTTATAATGTAATAGATACTGATTTCTATTATCAGGACATACAATTTACATATAATAATAGCACTATTTCTAATCATAAATTATATTGTATAGGAAATACATATACAGAATTTAATAAATCTTATGCTATTGATTATAATGAAACTTTAATAACATTTGAATATATTGAAGATTGTAATTTAGGAATATATGATGGTGATTTATTAGGTCTAGTAGATATGACTAATGGAACAATAAATATTTGCTATCCATTTACTAAAACTGATAATACTTTACCTACTAAAGAAACTACACAAAATATACCATTTACATTTGAAGTTGGTAATAAATACACATTAAAATTAGTTAAAAATGCTATGAATTATGAATTTATATTAGTAGATATGGAAACAATGACAGAAGTTAAAACTACTAAACTACATTTAGCAAATCATGCTTTAGGTTCTTCTGGAATTAAAACTTATAGTGGTAGTTGTAATATTATAAATTATAAATATAATACATTACTTTTTCCATATGCAAAAGTAGTGTTTATTGGTGATAGTACAACAGAAGGAGTTGGAGTTGAAAATAATACTAATTCAAGATGGTGCTATCAACTTGCTACTGACTATTTTAATAATAATGCTATTATTTGTGGAGTTGGTGGATCTACAGCTACACAAGGATATGGTCATTTTGCTAATTTAATTAATGAAGGTTACAAATTTGATTATGCTATAGTTTATTTAGGTTTAAATGATATTAGAAGTGATAATTTAACTAATTATTATACAGCAATAAGCAATATTAATACATTATGTGAAAATAATAATATTAAACCTATTTATTGTACTACATGGATGTTAACAAACCACGAAACAACATCAGCTACTTTAAGAGATTATTTACTAGAACAAGGTTATGATTTAATTAGATTTGATTTAACTAATATAACTGATTTACACCCTAATGAATCAAAACAATCAACTTTAATAGATATGGCTGAAAAATGCTTAAATATAATTATTCCAAAATAAAATAAGTAAAATATCTCTTGATGGTTAAAATCATTATAAAAAGAACTCGAGTTACGAGTTCTTTTTTTTTATTTTATACTATCGTATTATTTAAACTATAATTTCCGACATTAGCATGGTCATGCCAAATAGTTGTTCCATTTCTATATATTGTATTAATAACTTCCATAGAACTTGCTGGTACACTTCTTTCAATATTTTTTGAATATCCAATACATTCAGCTTGCCCTATTTGAACATAGTTCCAATATCTTCTTCCTGTTTGATTAGGTGTTTTTAATCTATTTATTTTATATCCAAATTTAGTAAACCAATCATCAACAATCATTGCATTTTCAGCTCTAATAGACATTTTATAATATGATGGAGACATTTTATTATATGCATATGTAACATCTCCAGAGTTTACTTGTCCTCCTATTTGATTAGGCATCATACTAGCTCTATATTGCTCTTGAACAGCTGAAAACATTTGACCAAATCCAGAACCTATTCCCGCATAATCTTTTGTTATAGCTGAAGAAAGAGCTTGTAATGAACCTCCAATTGCTTGTGAAGTAAAAGGATCTATTCTATTACCAAATAAATTAATTCCATTTTGTGTCATCCAGTTTGTGTATTGGTCTCCATTCCAACTTCCTTGTGGATATTTAGCTACTGGAATTCCCCAATTATACCCAGCTTTAGCAAATGATGTTTTTTTATAATTTTCTGGATATAACCAGCAGCTGCATGATGGTGATGGAACAGCTACTAAACTAAATATAGGATTATTATTTATAAAATCTTCATATTTATATTCAGCTTGTGTTCCAGCATTATTTGTAATCATTAAAATATTATAAGGACTACAATATAATTTATTATTTTTTGGTGTATATCCATTTAAAGTAGTTGGAATTGTTAAATTAATATCAGCATTTCTTAATGTTATAACTCCAGCTGAATTAGGTAAAACTCTAAAATTAATTCCTGTTTGATTTCCTAAATTACCAGTTGACCATCCATCATTATAATCTACATTAGCAATTGAAATAGGTATCATAAAAATATTAATAATATTTTCTAATCTACCTAAATCTGCATATGCTTGTACAAACTTTGATGCTGATTCAGTAAATTTAAATAAAATATAATACATTCCAGAAAAAACTCCACCATATACTCTATTAGGTGTTGAAAAAGGTGTATTATCTGGTAACCATGAAACACCTATACAAATTAGTTCGGTTGTATAAAGATTAGTTTCAACATCACCTGTTAAGTTCACAACATAATCACCTATCTCTAATCCCTCTGGTACAGTATGTAAACCAATTGTATCATCATTAACATGTTCTCTTAATACAAAACATGGTTCTGTATACCAATAGTCGTACCAAGTTGAAAACTCATCAATTGTATAATGTATTTTACTTGTACCATCATTTGCATATTCAACATCATCAATAAAAGCAAAAAACCATTTATTTGAATAGTCTGGATTTTGAAAAGCCATATAATTGCATTTTAAAGCATCATTATATAAAAATGATGTTTTTATTACATTTTTTTCACTTCTAATAAATGAATAGTTGTTAGATGATGCAACTGCATTTTGCTGACATAATGTTACCATTTGCTGTTCTGTATAATCAATTACATCTTTATATGATTTATCTAATTTTATATTCTTACATATCATTATATTTGAATTTTGTAAACCCATTTTAATCATCTCCTTATTTCAAAATCAATTGATTGTTTAAATTCAGTTCCACATAAATCACTAGAATAGAAAATCCTATTTTCTCTAAATGTTTTAAATAAATCAACTAATGTTTTATTTTTTATTAGTGGATTATATATATCTTTTTGCCAATATGGACTTGTCTTAATTATATCACTAAAAACAATAATATTATTTTTTAATTTTCCTGAGTAAGGATAAATAAACCATATAACATCTTTTGTTTCTTTATCCATCAAATACTCACATAACCATGTAAAAGTTTTATAATGAAAAGCGAATCTGTATAACATCTTATATTCTTTATACGATTTAGGTAATTTTGGCTGAGGATCACTTTGCCACTCACCTTTGTTTAACATATTAGCATGAGTTCCAAATACAAAGGAACTAGCTCCTGTTGATTTACAATGTTCAACTGCAAGTTTTACTTCAATTAATTTTCCATCATCATCTATATCATTTGTTGGAATCCAAAGTATTTTTATTTCTCCTTGTTTTTGTTTGAATATTATTTCATTTAATCCCCAATCCTGTATATAAGGACAAACTCTTGTAATAGTGTTACCCACAAGCCACATCTTAGTTGTACCTCTTTTTCTATCAACAGTAGAATAGAAGTTAAGAAGTTTATTAGGTTCATCATGCAAGTATGTTGTACGTGACATAAATTCTTCAAATATAATATCAGATACATCTAAATAACTTCCTCCTGCATAATTTTGTTCAGTGGATAATGAAACAGCATAACCTATTTTTGCTCCTCTTGATGATTTATGTGTTTCGATGTCATATTTAGTTAAAAATATTTCTCTTCTATAAAGAGTAATCATGTTATATAGACCATCTGTTAACTTTTCAACATCAACATCACTAAAATATGATTCAATCCATGCTGAATTAATTTCCTCTTTAAATCTTCTCATTAAAATAAATCTTTTACCTTTTTCTTGACTTTCCTTAATAATTTTTCCTTTATCATAATAATAATCCACATACCTGTTAACATCTTCTAAATATGGAATTATCGCTTTTTTATGTTTTACTTGATAGCTTTTACCATTTGATCTTTCACCCCATATTAAATTGATATTAGCACCTAATTTATCTATTTCATCTATTGAGTAGTGGATGATTTTTCTTGACATTCTATTTCAGCTCCCAACTCACCAACTTCATTAATTCTAGCATTCGCTAATTTATATTCAATATAACTACGAACTTTTTTTTCTGCTATTCTTCCACATTTACCTTTCATTAAATTAGATTGATTATACCCAAAAAATCTACATGCTTGTGAAACTTTTATTTTTGTAAAATCTTGTATAAATTTTAAATCTTTTTTATCTTCCATATATCCTCCTAATAATTTTTATATTTTTCACAATAATTAAATTTAAAATTGTTATCATAACAATATTTAAATCTTGCTAATCTTACATAACTAATTATAAATGATAAAATTAATAATGTAAAACCTAGCAATATTATAAATAAATATCCAATATTTTCATTATTATCATTCATTAAAGCACTTCCTTTAATCTATACATAAATTCATCCCTTTTATCTCTAAATACATATCTTCCACAATGATTACAAACAACTTTTTTTATCTTATTTGATACAACTACACTATGACCACATTTACATTTAAAAGTATTATCTGTATATTCTTGAAACATTCTATCCATCTCTTTCTTAGAATATTTATGTTTATATCCTTCATCAACTTTATGCATTTTATCCCTCCTTAAATCTTGCTCTTTTACTTGAATCATCACTAATTAAAGTAACATAATCAAGAGCTTTTGATAATTCATAAGTATTTGGTAATATACAGCATCCTGATCTATCTGTTATTAAATACTTTAAACCTAAATAATCTGTAACTTCTATTGGTGATTGTTCTTCTGTATAAAGAACTAAATTTTTATTTGTATCTTCATATTTAAATACAAAATTATCTCTAAAATCCTCTAAGCTATTTAATGATTTAGCACCACTTTTAGGAACTCCTGCTACTGTAATATGAATTTTACCATCTATAATATATGCATACTTTTTAGCTCCTTGTGTAATAAATTCATCATAATTACACTCTTTTTCAAATAATCCCATCATATGTTTATTACCTTTTATATCAGATGGAGCATATTTATTAAAATCTAATTTCAATACCTTACAAACAAATTCTATTTTATCAGCTACTTGTTTATTATAGTTTTCAAATACACTCTTATCATATCCATCTACCAATTTGCAACTGTCTGTATCGCAATACACCACATAATCATCATTTGCTATAACTCTTCTAAGTAGATTATCTCTAGCATATGCTGTAACCCAAACTCCATATGCAAATGATAAAAATGATTTTTTCTTTTCACCTTGTAGTTTTTCTATAATCTCATCATTTGTTAATGGAACTTCTTCCCAGATTCCAGATAAATCATCATAAATAACATTATCTCTGATATTATTCGTTACACTCATTCCATATATAGAGTTATACATTCCTTTAATTCTACCATACTCCATTTCTCTTCCTTCAACACCTTTTAATTCAGTTTTTCCTACATACTTATCCAGAATAAATTCAATTAATGTCTTAGGTAAATAACTCATACTAGAATAATAACACTCTACTATTTCATACTCTAAATCATAAGTATCTAAATAAAAGTAAAAATCAATATCTGTTAAAGTCATTTCAAACTCATCTGCACTAATCAAACGACCATTGTCATATTTAGCACCTCTCAAATTTCTACATTTACTAGCACTTATAAAATTATTGTAATATTTACATTTAACATTTTTAAATTTAACAACTAATAAATAAGCAAGTCTTCTTGACATCTCTTCTCTTTTTTTAATCTTACAAGGTCTAAATTCACTATTAGGATATTTTTGTGTTACTAATACATAAGGATAACTTGATGCAATATCATAAGAATCAACATTATGTAATACTTCATCAGCATATATCCAATTAGCATGTGTATAACCTCCTAAAAAAGCCTCACATAATCTATTATATATAATAGGATTAGTATTAATTGCTTTATTTACAACCCTTCTATATTTAAAATTAGTTCTAGTTAAATCCTGTAATTCTCTTCTAACTTTTCCTGTATTAGTTGAAGGTATATGTTTTACATCTTCATATACTTCTAATTCTTTTAATATATAATGATATAAAA
>Ga0326513_10002319_pt1 | contig 14092 bp, 15 predicted proteins | sample 2_2465_0518_D_FD_203654 | JGI IMG/M metagenome (GOLD analysis project Ga0326513, IMG submission 203654) | Bovine rumen microbial communities from UC Davis, California, United States - 2_2465_0518 | ecosystem: Host-associated > Mammals > Digestive system > Stomach > Rumen | place: USA...
CCCGGAAAACTTATCGTCGAAATTCATCAGGGTGAAACGGCATGTGTTTATAATCGCAGAACCGACATCCAATTTCCCGGAGCTGGATGTTGCATCTTCAATCTCATAGCCCGTATCGCCAAGGAGATCTTCGTTCTGAATGTAGAACACGGTCCCATCGGTAAGCGTCATTGTGATCTGTTGGATGTAGTAGCCTATACCCTCCGCGATCCGCTCCTTCGCTTCATCGGAAATCGCAATCACATGACCACCTCCTTAGACCTCGATGATGTTAAACGACAGCGTTTCTATGATTCTTTTCCCGTTAGAATCAAACCACCATTTCACGGGAGCCGACTTGTCTCCTGAGTAGAATCGCTTGGTCTGATATGTGCCTGTCAGCATGTCGGGATATGTCACGCTGATATACTCTGGATTAAAGGCTCGCATAATCGAAGATGTTTCTTCCCATGTCAAACCATTCCAGGATAACTCCAGTTTTACCTTCTGCCCAACACGTTCTTTATGCATGATGGTATCCTGCGTACGCCCGGCATCAGGAGAACTGATGTCCTGCAATCCATACGAAAAAGATGAGGGGCATTTGATTGCCACCCCATTCACTCGGAGATTGAATGCCATACCCTCCATCTCCTCTCTATGAGAAAGGCGCTCCCCCGAAGAGGAACGCCCATGTTCATGATTATATCTGTGCTACCGGATTCATCCGGTAATCCAATTGTCTCTGACCCCTTGCCACCGCTCTCGCCAGGATCTCATCGTTCTCAGTTCTCAGCGTAGCATTTACGACAACAGGTCTGTCATTGTTCTGTCCGGCGGCTACCATGCCTCTTGTGACGGCATTCGCAAGCGCACCGGAATCTATCATGCCTGATACAATTGCTCCGGCAATCTCAGCCATAACTCCCTGATTTTCAAGGGGAAGTACAGCTTCGTTACCGGCTTCACCGACTCCGATGACAGAAGGACCGTAAGCCATACCACCAGACTTATACCAACTGACATTGATGGATGGCACGTTCACCCTTTTACCACCGACTATACCGCCAAATATTTCCGAGACGGAATAATGGGGTACTGGGATGTGGACAGCTTGCATACCGTTTTTCAGGGAATCCATCAGGTCATGACCGATTCTCCAAAAACGATTGTAAACATCCTGACCGAACGGGGTGAACAGACTATCTTTGATCAAGGTGATTTCCTGAACAAGTGTCGGTCTCATATTCTCAAGACCATGCCACATTGTGTCCATGGTATCATGACCGATACCCCACCACTTGTTATAGTGTGCCTGGTCAAATGGGTCATCCAGTGCATCTTTGATCTCGGTGATTTTGGTGTATAGATTTTTTTCAACGTCCCCAATACCGTTTTTGATGTAATTGATGATGTTTTTACCTATACTCTCAAACGTTGATTGCAAGTCGGTCATCTGATGACCTAATCTTGTCGGCAGCTTCATGAAGATCGTTTCAAGAGAATTAACGGTATTTTTTTCACCAGTTTCCATACCCTCGATAGTATCTTCACCATAAGGTTTGAAGGTTTCATCGACTTTGCCAAGTTTCTCCGTCAGAGTTTTTGGCAGATCGAGGAACTTCTGGAAGAGGTTTGGCTCTTCGGTTGTTGCACCATCTTTCATGCCCTTGATCGCAGCTTCACCGCGTTTAGACATTACGGATGACGATCCGTTCTCTATGCCCAACTCACCATCAACAGCGCCGACCATATCCTCTCTGACCATTAAGTGAGTGCCTTCGTTTAATGCTTTCACGGCGGCGCTTGTACCACTGCCACGAAGGTCACCCTTGGGGTTCAGTGTGCCATATGTTGCAGCACCAATGTCATCGGCTGTCTGGGTTACAGTGCTTTCTTCATTACTCAGTCCAGTAGCGTAATTTCTTGAGGTTTCTTCACCTATGGAAACTGCGTTAGCTTTCAATACAACAAATGGCTCTTCAACGGCACCAGCAACGGTGGAAGATTTGCCCTTCACCTCTTCTACCTTAGACTCCATTCCGTCACCAACTGCGGTGGCGGCGTTTTGCCCGTCGGTATTAAGGTTGACTTTCACTTCTTTAATTGGAGTTTCTGCAGCATTGGCTACTGCTTGACTGGAAGCCGTTACAACGGGCTTGTTTTCCTCCGCCCCATTGGCGAAGGCTTGGCTGCTTTCCTTGCCTGCCTCATTATATACTGTGGCGATACCTGCAACACCTGTCTCGGCCGGGTCCGTAACATTCTCTTTTACGGATGCTTCAAACGTTGGTTTGCCTTCTTGCATGCCTTGACCGGCGGCAACAACAGCGTCTTTTGCCCCACTCTTCATACGCTCTTTCATAGTGAGCATGTGTCCCGGTATTACAACGGAGCCTTCGTGATCAACCACTGCGGAAACACTCTTTATGTCTTCAGACATGGCTGTCTTGAGTGTACCAGAGTCATGCGTAAGAGTCTGTACAGATACGGTTCCGGTCAACGCCATGGCCTTCAGTTTGTACTCCAGCGTATCAATCTTAGACTGTGCCTCTTGCATAGATGCCTGCGCCGTATCAACAGACAGCGCATAGTCATCCCACATCTTTTTGACGCCTTGATCTTTCATTGCCGCGGCAAATGTTTTGAACAGCTGAGTACTCGTTACTGTTTCGTCACCGGCACCATGAAGCGATGCAACATAATTATCAAAAAGTGTGGCAAATTGCTCATCACTCAGCTCCAACATGTCCCCGTACAACTGGTCAGTGGATTTTTGGAAGTTATATGTCTCGATGGCCGCTCTTGCCGCAGCCTCAAGTTCGCCATCAAATCCCTTCGTCAGTTCCTCCAGGGCAAGTTCTGACTCAACATACAGATCGTAAGCCTTTTGGAGCGATTCGGTATATGCGGTCTGCAGTATTTGCTCTTTCTGTTTTTCAAGCAGTTGTTCAAGTGCTTCTTTTGAGCCGGTATATGCCTTGCCGATCTCGCCCATCGGCCCAAGAATATCAGGACAGTATGTGGCAAGTTCAGTGGCATAGTACTCAAACATTGTCTGGTCAGTACCGCTCAGTTCTCCATTTGTAAGGAGTTTGCTGTTGAGTTCCATGTATTTGTCAAGGATTTCTTTGATCCTTGCATAATTTCCCTCAACGTCTATGTCGGTATTCGCCAGTTCATCGCCCAGATCTTTTATAGCCTGAGCCGCGTTGGCAATTTTTTCGTCGCACTCAGGTTTATTAGCCGCAACATAAAGCCCTGTCAGCGCGGCGGCGAGTGCAACACCACCACCTACCACTGCGGCAACCGGGTGTGTCGTGATCGCTGTCAGTAAGCCCGGCAATGCTTCAGCGGCAGAAAGGTTTTTGATATTGGTGACTACTGACGATGTCAATTTTGCGGCAACTATTGACCCAAGGGCAAAGCCAAGTGCTTCACCGACATTGTGAATAGCAGCAGATTGGTCTTCGGTTAATCCACTTCCAAACAGGTTCTCTAACCCTTCCGCAAGACCATTCAGGAGTTCTTTCAGACCGGGGAAGTTAGCCAGACCTTCAACAAACTTGATTAGTCCGTCACCGATACCGATTGTAAGCTGTGACAGCCCGGTATAAAGGCCAGACAAACCAGTGGCGAGTTTATCCCAGCTGATCTTCTCAAGCGTAGACTTCAAGATGCTTGCCAGCTTTGGAAGCCCCGTACCGAGCGCCCAAGTGCCAACGGGTACAAGGAAGTTATTGTAGAAATCCTCAACCGTTCCGAATGTGAACGAGGAGATATTTCTCAGGGCGGATTCCAGACCAGAGAACGATGATAACACCTTGGTCTTTACTTCCTCCGGCATAGCTTTGCCAGTAAGTCCTGCCCACAGGGTAGCAATGATGTTGGCCCCGACTTCAGCGAAACTAATCTGGGAGAGAGTGGTTTTCACACCGTCAAACAGTTTATCCCATGAGACTTTGGATAAAAACTCTTGGATAGATGTAAAGACACCGTTTACCCATGTGTTTATGGATTTGCCAAGAAGCGTCCAATCGAAACCATCCAGAAAAGAATTCACGCCTGTCGCAAGACTTGTGCCGAAATTTTCCCAGTTGAACGTTGTTCCGAACGAATCCAGGAAGTGAAGCGCCGTGTTCAGAGTATTGGCAACCGTAGTACCAACATTATCAAACAGCGTTGGAGTGATTAAACTATTCAGAAATTCAGCAAGACCGGTACCCCATCCATCCGCAGCACTATAGGCGGTCTTCCAATCGACCGTTTCCATCAGGGTGTTTAATCCGGTTTCGATGCTGTCACCCAGATTCTTGAAATCAAAGGTGTATGCAAACTCGTCGAGGAAAGCCAGCGCAGTGTTGAGACCTTCTCCGATAGTTCTGCCGATTTCGCTGAAGGTTTCCGGGTTGATGATCTCATTCAGACCTTCAGCCATACCCTTCGCCCAGGTTCTCGCTGTTTCCTTCGCAAGACCCCAGTTGAAGTTTTTCAGCAGTTCATCCAGACCAGACTTCAGTGCTTTTCCGAAATTCTTAAAGTCAAATTCATTGCCGAAAGAATTCAGGAATTCCAGAGCAGTATTCAGGGAATTTGCGATAGTCTTTCCAAGAGCACCAAAAAGATCTGGCGTAATCAGACCGTTCAGGAAGCTTGCAAGACCAGTGCCGAATCCTCTCGCACCCTCATAGACATCTTTCCAGTTAATGTTGTTAAGGGCCTTGGTCAGTGTATCACTGATGTAACCGCCCAGTTCATAAAGGGAATCGATCTCTGACTCATACAGAGACTTCACTTTTTTGATCGACATTGCTACTTCGCCAGCACCCGCGCTTGCCTTGCCAAGATCAAGGTTTTTCAGCGGATTGGCGATGGCAGAATTACCACTGGACGGAGAAGTAGGATCCTTCTCTTCCTTCTCTTTCTCTTTGTTCAGTTTATTCAGTTCATCGAATCCAAGGACCGTCCTCTGATATTCTTCTTCGGCTTCCTTGGCTTTTTCGATGCTCTTTGCAGTATCATCTGCCGCATCGGCAACATCCCCCAGACCAGACTCCTGATCTTCAAGGACATCGACCATGGCATCATCTATAGCCATGTCAGTGGGTGTGATCTCAATTACCCACCCAAAGATTTTACCAAGTGCATTGACCACCTGTTCCGCAAAGGAAATGATTCCTTTCAGCGCAGAATTCATGGCAATCACAAATGGTTTTATGGCATTGATAAGACCGCCACCGATTACAGCACCGAGTGCCTCAAACTGCTGTTTCAGGATTTTTATTTGATTCGCCCATGTCACTCTGTTACCCCAAGGGCTTTTTATCCCCTGGTTCTCATGGTTTCCCATGAGGTCAGCGTACGTTTTCATCCAAACAAAAAAGAGCGTTTTAAGCGCTCTCTCTTGGATGCCGGACACTCTTGGGGGGATTATATTTATTCACCCCCTACGCGTTACGGTGACGATTAGCCTTTCGAAATCTAATCGCTTACCTCGGCATTAACATATTGACTAATCCACTTGAAACCATATGCCGTTCGGTCTTCCAAGTCAACAACTTTTTGGATTGCTTTATAGCTTACACCAAGCTCTCTACCGGCATCAGCTATTCTATCATATACCTTTATAGTCTCCCCGGTTTGCGGGTTGACTTGTACGATTCGTCTTCCCTTTTTTCTGTGCTGAAACACGGATAAGTCTTTTATCGGGAAGTGATCTTCGTATACAAATATATATTTTCCACAGACATTTTTGGTGCGTCCAATAAGTGCAAGCGAAATTGCAGGTCGGTTAATACCTGTATCTCTCGCTGCTTCACTTATGCTGTCGAAACGCTTAATTAGGTTTCCGCTTAAATCACATTGAACAATCGGTCTTTTATTCGCAGCCTTTGGCTTCACATATTTTCTGGGACCGTTTTGCTGATAGTCATCCTCAAACATAAATATGTGTCCAAGACACGTTCGGGCAATGCCTTTGCAACACTCAAGTACATTGCTATCATAATAACCGTCCTTTTTTGCTGCACCAGCACTCTCATATCTTTTTATGAGGTTCCCGTCCAAATCCAGGCACACTATCGCCCTTACGTTCCACGGTGTAGGTGCAAAGCCTCCGATGGTTGAATTATACCCATTCTTAAACGAATCATATTTTTTTATATACTCACGTTCAAGCCTGTGTCCCTCTTCAATACCTTCTGCTTTGTCGATTATTTCAAATGTGAATTTGTCTTTACCTATTTCCTGAAGCGCTCTGTGGAAAGCACAATCCTCTGCTGGTCTACATGCGAGATGTTGAGCAATTCGTTCCTTAAATTGCTTCGTACATCCAATATAAACCATATTGTTAACAGTGTTAGAAGCCTTATAAATGTAATATGTATCCATAAAATCACCTCTGGATACATTATACATTATTGCTATGCATTAGTCAACTTAGTTTCTGCCGATTTTGCCCGGTTTTCCATAAGGCATTACTGCATTACGCGACACAAAGTTTATCGGCTGTGTCGGCGAAATCCCCCTGAACCATTTTTGTCTGAGACATGACATACTGGTATCTCAGCATTGTCTTCTCGGCTTGCGACATTGCCGCAACATCTGCCTCGATACCTTGTTTCAGAGCCCACTCCTGAAGCGTCGCTTGTGTTAAATCTAACAGTGTTGTTATCGTAAAGGCTTTTTATCCTCTACTTCTACCGGTTTCCCGGCAGCTCAGCATATCTTTTCATCCCGTAGGATGTCGCGGCCTCGTGGGTACATTATTCCAGCACCTATGCGTTGCCCCTGACCGGATCGTCACCCGGCCTTCGGTTCTGATTCCCATGCCTTTCGGTTTAGGGTTCCAGCTTAATTCCGCGATTATTCGAAACGTGTTACCACGTTAAGCGGCAAGATTTTTACCGTATTGTCTTACATTTATACCCTCGGTTTCCCGATATTTATCAGGGGATTAGACTATCTCACCATCTCAATGAGATGACCGATACTTCGAACTGTGCTAATCTCAGTCCTACTCCCTTCCGGGATAGTCGTTAGACCTTCCTGTTTCCAGGCTCGGCACGGTATTGCCCTCGACTTTACGTTAGGGGTTTTACCGTTAGCAGATGATCTCTCATCCACACCGCTTTTGCATGCGTTCTTCGGTTTATTCGAAATGCGTCACCGCATTAAGCCGCTAACATTAACGGACGGGTTTGCCCCGTAAATATAGCCGTCAGATCCTGTGCAACATCCTCTATTCCGACATTATAGAAAGATGCCATATCAGCAGACAGCTTTGTCAGGTTGATCGACATGTCAGCCATTGACTCACCTGCGCTATTATAGTTCTCACGCAGTTCGCCAATCTGTGCGGATGCTTTCTTTACCTGATCACGGGAAATGCCCATTGCAGATCCCATGGCCTGATATCTGGAAGCAATCTGTTTTGCCGTCAGCTCCGACATTCCAAGATCTTGGATCGATGATTGAACAAGATCCTGAATTTTACCGGCTTCATTTCCGAAAGCCTTATCGACAACGTTCTGGACTTCCGTCAGGTCGGATGCTAAATCAATTCCGCCACTCAGCACACGCCATAATGTTTTTGCTCCGGCAATCAATGCCCTTGCCCCAACAATCGCTTTCGTGAACGCCCTTCCAAGACCCTCGATTTTCATTGTAGCCTTACCGGCGGAAAGGCCAAGCCTTGGCAGATGCATGTTGAGCGTTTTGGTGTGCGTGGCAAAAGATTTGATTTTACCGCCACCGGCTTTTTCAAGAGACTCCGTCAGTTTCCCGAAGGAATTCTTCAGAGCATCCGCATTCTTAATGCCACCGGACGGGATCATCTTTTTGAATGCAGAATTCAGTTCCTTGACGGATTTATTCATCTCGGCAGAAGTTGCCGAAAGTGTCTGCATCGTTGCATCGATCTGCCTGAATGTGTTAAGCACATTGTTTGCCGAGGACAGACCTTGCATAGATACGTTAAGCTTATCAATCCTTTTTGCCAAATCGCCTATCGACTTTTTGGCTTTTTTAAAATCAACATCCATCTGGATTGACAAGCTGTCTATGTTTACGCTATCAGCCATTATTCGGATTTCCTCCTTCCTTGAGTTTTTTGCTTGCTTCAAATCGCCTCTGCATTTCCAGAAGCTGATTCATTACGACCTTTTCTTGGCGTACCTTATCATCACCCTTGAGCTCTTTTGCATGAGTCTTCGCCAATTCAGAGAGCGGCTTTTCAAGGTATGATGCCTTGGCTTTACGCCCGTGCAAGCCGCCGTCTACAGCCGCCTGAACTGCACTGAAGACATATTGCCCCATGGTGTACATGTCGACATCCATGAGCCTTCTGCGCTCTTTAAAGGCAAGTTCGAACGGCTTCAGTTCTTTGGGACAGGACTCCATGAAAAAGTCATACGAAACACCGGCAACCAGGTAGAAGGGAAGAAGGTCTTCCATGACAGCCTTCGCAAATGGCTTCGGCTCTTCTTCGGTTATTACTTCTTCCGCTTCGGTGCTGCCGCTTTGTTCATCTCCGCTATCAGATCTGATAAAAAACCCTCATTCATCAGCTCCTCCGACAGCAAAGAGAATACCTGGAGTAATCCGCGCTTCTCACCCTCAGGGGCTTCATCGCGGTATGTGTCAAGCAAATCACCGACTTCGGCAACAGACTCAACAGGGTTATATTTCTGTAAGCCAAGGTACAGTAATTCGCGGGTTGTCGTGAACAGATCCTTAATTTTTCCAAGACCGGCAACGTCGGAGTCATCCTCTACTCCAGCCCCACTAAGGATTCCAATCATGTCCTTTACGCGATCAAAAATATCGCTGTCGCAAAAGCAGTTATACCCAAACTTGATGCGATAAGTTACATCAGATACGGTGATTGTCAGCATATTTGTCCCCTTTCGGATTCAAAAATAAGGGTGGAACACCATATGAATGCTCCACCCTATATACTCAGTTATTTGTTTGCCCGGATGCTGATCAAGCCGGAGTCGGCTCGATCTTTGCCGCCAGACCCTTGTAGTCTTCTACGGTGATCGGGAGCTCGATGGTCATCAGCTCGTTCTGTCCGATTTCAGGCATCGGAATCGTCGCGGGCGGTGCACCGACCATGAAGAATCCCTGTGTAAGATCCGGGAGCCAGACGGTAAACCACATCTTCTTGCCGCCGGTCAGGCCTTCATAAGCGGTCATCATTGCCTGGATCTGTGTCTGAACATCATCGGTCAGGTTGAAGGAAACATTCCAGTCAGAAGCAGGCTCGGAACGACCGGCAATATACTTCGTGGTCTTGTCTTCCAGCGCGGAAGCGTCGATCTGCTCAACGGAGACATCGATACCGGAAATGCTGTTGCATCTCTCAATCTGAGTAAATGCTTCAGGCTTGGTTCCGGCAGTGGTCTCTACGGCCCAACCGAACTTGCCGCCGATGCTGGAGATACCCATTACATTAGTAGCTGCCATAGCAATCATCCTCCATAAATAAAAAAGACACCCTTTACGGTGCCTGATCAATATTGTCTTGCGCGGCTATAATCCGTCTTGCCCTCACAACACCCCGGAAAACATTTCCGTTTGATGTGTATGTGGGAAGGCCGGAGATGTTAAACCGCAATCTTTTCAGCTGTGCTACAAGTTCCGCCATGATACTGTTTGCATCGACCTGATCCGTGTTGACATAGGTTTCGACCTGCATGGTGACATTTACGCCATTGATGGTCAGCCGCTCCAAGTCGTCACCAATTTCGTACGAATCAATCATGTGAATGTATACGCACGGGAACTGGGATTCTGTGATCGTCTGTATCTGGGATGTCCAGAAGATCTTCGGATATTTCGTCTTGAGGACCTTGTTTGCCCGTGTCTTGACGATGTTAAAAACCCGGGACTCTATATCCGCCCACCATTCAGACATTCGCAAACACCTCCTTGAAAATCCTTGCAATCTCCTTCGACATCTCCTCAAACGCAGTGTACAACGGCATTGTGGCTTCGGTACCGTAGGAAACCTGAAGATTCCCATATCTATCCGTATAAGTCCAGATGTCGTATCTACCCTGTCCCTGTCCATAAGAACCGATGGTAAAACCAAGGTCATTACCCTTTGGGTGTGGAGATGTCCCGGCGGCAGTATTGTAATAAACACCGGCACCGAATTCGATGAAGGCCACATCTTCACCCTCAAGGTATAACGTGCCGACAACCTTACCGCCCATGGCACTGATCTCAAGCCGTGTAGTGTGGTCTGACGATGAATCACCGTGACCAGCACCATATCTGCTGTCGATTACTGGAATCCCCACCTCGGTTGTGATACGAAGCATAAACACGCGAATATTGAATTCGAAAGTCCGGTTATACCGGTCCATGTACTTCGCCAGGTCGGCAACATCTTTTGTTGACTTGATATTCCAGTGCTTTTTAGCTGCCATCGTTCTCAGTTCTTTCCACGTTTCGGATCAGGTATGAAGTATAGTTCAGCGAAGGAACCACACGAACCACTCGATAGTCCGCAGATTCAAGCTTCACATATCCGTCTTCGTCCAGTTCTGGCTCACCATTGATGAATATGATGCTCGTCTCATCCAGAGGAAGTTCACCCTTCAGCGAGTAGAAAATCGCGTCATACTGTGATTTACTCAAACCGTAAACTGTGTAACGGATCTCGCTCTGCCCGGAGAAATTCACATTCGCACAAAAGTCCACAGCGGCTTCATACCGTGATCTGGTTTTACCAGTATCTCTCGGTACCTGCTCACCATCTATCTCGTCATAAATGATATTCCCTTCGTCATCCGTCTGATAAACAGGGACGATGTCATGCAGAAGCGAATACTTCATGTTGATCTTGTTTTGTAGCGTCAGTCTCATCTTTATTTCCTCCCGGAAGCCCTCCACCGATATTTCCGGGAACCCGTCAGCCCGGAGGCCCTAGCTACAGACGGCGAATGGCACAACACCATAAAAGAGTTTGTTTCTATCCATGAAGTTGCGGAAAATCGCACCCTCACCGGAGTAGGTCTGGAACTCAGCGCCAATCTGGTTGTAGTCATAAAGAGCGATGTTTCGGATGTTGGAGTAAAACCGATTAAGGTCATCCGTAATATCCTCGGCTTCATAGTCGGATGGATACCGTCTCGCCCTTACAACCTCTTTCGCGGCGGAGGTTACCTTTTTTCGAAGGACATCTTCAGAGTAGCCAACCTCACCACTAAGTTCTTCCGCAAGGTCAGTAACGATGGCTTCAATCAGTTCATCCATGTCATCACCTCTTTGCGACTCTTCCTTTGCCAGTTTTCTTCGCTGGCTCTTCTGCCGGTTTATCGGTACTTACCTGCTCCTCGGCTTTCTCGACAACCAGCTCCCAGTCAGGATTTTTTCTGAATGCATCGGCCTGATTGGGATCGGAGACGGAGATTTTCGCCCCGTCCCCTTTCCTGTAAAAAGTCATACTCATCAGGTCGCAGTGGTCTTATGAACTACGATAGCATCCGCTTTCTTATTCAGGACGAATGCGTCGTAGCGGAAACGCGCCTCAACAAGTGCACCACTGATTCCAGGTGCATTGAGGTGAATCTTGAACTCCTGGAGCTTCGTAGGAGCAGGCATCACGAGCGGATTGGTGATGATGAAGTCAACAGTCGCCGGCAAGTAGGAAGTCGGAACCTTGATTACAGGAACGCCATCGATCTCACCTACCTGACCATTCAGGAGCATGGTCTGGGACAGATCACCCTGACGGATGAAGTTGTCATCCAGTTTGATCTTATTCAGGAAGCTCGGCTTAACCACCATTACACGGCCACCCTGAGGAGCCTTATCGTCATCCAGAAGTTCCTGCGCGTCAAGGAACTCGGCATACGCACCACCGGTCTGCTGAGCTGCAGTCTTTGCAATGATGTGGCTCCTCTGCGTGTAGGTACCAGAAGCCGGAGCACCAGCAACAAGCCGTGCAAGACGGTAGGTATCAACAGCTGGGATTACCAGATTGTCGATGTTCTCAGCAAGCGTAGCGGCCGCTTCCATTGTGCCCATGGTATCCTGCTCGGACATGCGGTCAATCGTGTAGGTGAAGGCTTTATCCTGAGTCAGCGTCATTTCCTGCTTGGCGTTAAGCAGTTCGTCCGGGGTACCATAGCGGTTTGCTCCGGTCACGCTGTAATTACCAAGGGTAGCCAGCGCACGGCTGAAAACCACTACAGTCTGGACACCGATCCAGTCAAAGTTGTTGTTTACGATGCCTGCGGTCAGGGAACCAAGGGTAAATCTCTGGTCTACCTGCGGGGCATACTTTATTGCATAGTTCATGTCTTCATTTGGACTTGGCATTTTCGTTTCCTTTCCGGCTAAACAGCCTCTTAAATCCTCTGTTTAACGGAGTTAAAACCTTTGAGAAAAAGGTCTTCCGCTTCGTTGGAACCACCGCTCTGCACCTGAGGTCTGGTCTTGAGCCATTCCTCTTTCTGCTTTGTGATCAGGGAATCCTGGACATCTTTCTGGATGCGGTAAAGGGTGTCGAAATCTCCGTCATACTGGGCAACAGCAGCATCATGTGCCTGCTTCTGGTCATATCCCAGATTCTTGAAATTAATTTCGGACTTGAACACAGTGTTCTCCTTCAGGAGAAGCTTGTACTGTTCTTCCTTCTCTGCTTCCCTTTCCGCCTTTTCCATGGATGCCTGTTCCTGCTCGGAAAGCGTGTCGCGGTATTTCCGTTTGTAGTCCGCTGCTTCAGAGGACAGCTTGTCATTTGCTCTCTTCAGCTTTGCGATTTCGACCATCAGCGCCTGGACATCGGCAGTACTCTCTTTCTTCTGCTCGGTAGTCTCTTCCGGCTTTGGTGCTTCTTCCTGAGGCTTCTCAGGTGTACTGGTGTCTTCAGGTGCCTTAGTGTCTTTAATCTCTTCAGCCATAATTGCTCCTTTGCGTTTTTTAAGGTCGTCTCTGACCATAGATTTTGCGTTTGTTTAAACTCAGTTCTCTCTGAGCGTTATCCGCGAAACTTGTATCGCGCCTTCTCTGGCGCATATAAAAAAGGACCCGTTGCCGGATCCCGTTTTATTTTAAATATATTCAACTACGCATCTGCACCCACAGATTTCTTCCGGGTACTCTTCTGCGTTTACCACATCGCGGGGAAACATCATCTGTGCTTCGCCCACCTGAAACATTTCATCTATGGCAACTACCTGACCATCGGCTTCCTGATGTGTTGGTCTTACCCTTTTGTCTCGCATGGAGCGCCAACGCTTGTGGGTAAAACCGGCGGCAACAGCGTCCTCATAGTCCTTGTCATTAAAGGCTGTATTTGCCTCTTCTTCGCCTATCAGACGCGCCCTATCCTCGGACAGGTAGTATTTGTTGCTGATGCTCTCGGAATCGCTTGTACCCTCTGCTGTGCGCTCACGGACGGCATCCACACGCCTACCATTGATATTGGCAAAGGTCGCACGAACTATCTCCGGGGCAATCCTCGCAGCGTAGGAAACAGCAAATGATTCCGGGATCTCATACTTCACATATGCGCTTGTTAAATCTTTAACAAGATATGCCGCCAGCAGAACTTCCACCACACTGTTGTTGTTCAGAGCCAGTGCTGCGGCAACCATGAAATCAAGCATAATATCCTCAATGTCTTCCGCCAGGCTCTTGCGCTCTTCCTTTTGCTCATCACTCAGGTCCATCTCATCGAAGTACTTGTCAATCTGCATCGAACGCGGTTTCTTGCCAAGACGGTTCAGCTCATCAAAGGTCAGCACGGAATATTCTGCCATGGCTTAACCTCCAATCATCGAGGAGTTTACCTCCTGATCTGAGTAATCGCTCATGGTACGGTCAGCGTTCGCTGCTTCTTCACCGGCACCACCGACAGGCTTATTCTTCGGCTGAGTGCTTACAGAGGATGTCTCCGGCGGATCGAAAATCGATTTCTGGTACTTATCAATCAGTTCCTTGGATGCCGCGTAAGCCTGTGCAGTATCGTCAAAAAGATTGATGGTGCGCATTGCCACAAGACCGTTTACGCCATGGCTGAGCAGTGTCGCAAGGGCATTCGACTTAACCGTCAGTTCATAGTCCCTCTGTCTGGTGACATTCGTCTTGATCTTCC